>ULTO01044322.1_pt1 | contig 41298 bp, 30 predicted proteins | sample 1957601 | NCBI WGS metagenome assembly ULTO01 (sample SAMEA4835734, study PRJEB28245) | human gut metagenome | biome: gut microbiome; material: fecal sample | place: Denmark | collected 2008 | reverse complement strand
CAGAAAATGCTTTAAAAATGATATTCAAAAGAGATTTGATGATGTCTTTAAGAAAGATAATCTTGCTGACAAAATAGCTAATGCGCTGTTTACTGGTGATACTGAGTTTGTTCAAACTCAGCTACGTACTTATCTAAAGAAATTCGTATCAATAAGAGATACAGCTACCAAGGCACCTCACGAGAACTACTACCACGGATTCTTAAACGGTGTTTTTACTAACTGCTCTAAAGATTTCTTATCAGAATACCATTCGAACTATGAGTCTGGTGATGGCTATGCTGATATTACTTTTAAAAGTGAATTCTCAGAAAAAGCTGTCATTATCGAGATAAAAGCAGCTCCTGTAGGCTCTGATTTAATTCCATTAAGCAAGAACGCAATAGCTCAAATAGAAGATAAGCACTATGCAGAGCTTTTCTTACAAAACAGCATGACACAAAGTATCTACGCCTATGGAATTGCCTTTGCAGGAAAGAACTGTTTTATCTCTGTAAAGAAGATAAAGTAGCAATGAAGCTAAAGTAATCAAAATCTAACATAATGCTTATAGCTTTTTTTTCTCGTAAGCATCATTTAAAAGATCTGAAGATCAATAAGATAAAAGTCTTGAGAGCTTTTTATAAGAAATTTAAAATAATAGTTGAATATGTGCGCAACTGTCGTATAATTAAATCAGAAGTTATATTTAGTATTTCATTACTTAGGAAGAATATTATGAAAGTTCGTTGCGATATTTCTGGTCTTGATTGTCCACATTGTGCATCTAAATTAGAAGGCTTATTAAAAGATGCTTTTAATGATGCAAATTTAAATTTCTCTATGGGCTCATTAGTATTAGATGTAAATGATGATGCTGATGAAGATGCAGTTGTAGAACAGGCTCAGTCAGTAGCTAACGGCTTTGAAGATGGTATTAACATTTCGCTACGTGATTAACTTTTAAAGAAAACGCAGGAAACTGCGTTTTTTTAGAAGTTAATAGTTGCACGATTGCTCAAATATAGAATAATAAACTATAGAAAAGTTAATCACTAATTTGAAAAAAGATAAAAGTTTCGTTAAGGTAAAGTTCAAGTAAGAAGGAAAACTCTATGAAAGAACTCTATGAGAAATATGAAAAAGTATTTTTAGGTATTGCAACTGTATGTATGCTCTACCTGGTATTTGTAAAATACTCTTCAATAGCTTCAATTCCTTTTGAAGTACAGGTTGCTATAGCTGTAATTGCATATCTTTTAATTGCAACTGACATTATCGTAGCAGCTTTTAAGACTTTATTTAAGCAACATCGTATGTCAGAGCAGTTCTTAATGATGATTGCAACATTTGGAGCCTTTGCTTTGCAGGATCTTCCAGAAGCTTTAGCGGTGATGGTCTTTTATAAGATAGGTGAGATTTTTGAAGAATATGCCTCTGGTAGAGCTCATACCGAGATCTCCAATCTTGTAAAACTAAAGCCATCAAAAGTAAGACTTGTTAATGCAGATGGTACTGAAACTATCGTCAAACCAAGACAGGTAAAGATAGGAGATCTCATTAGAGTTTTAGCAGGTGAATCTGTAGCTATTGATGGTAATTTAATTGAAGATAGCGCTGCTATTGATACCTCAGCTCTTACAGGTGAGTCAGAGCCACGTTTGTATAAAAAAGGTGAATCTGTTCCATCAGGCTGTATCAATCAAGGTAAAGTGATTACCTTAAAGGTAAATACCTTACATAAAAACTCTTCAATTACACGTCTGTTAAACTTAATTGAAGATGCTTCAGCTAATAAGTCACGTCCTGAGAACCTCATAAGACGATTTGCTGTCTGGTATACGCCTATTGTGGTAGTTTCAGCCTGTCTTTTAGCTTTGGTACCTGTAGTAGTTCCTAGTGCAAGTTTTTCTGACTGGATTGAAAGAGCTCTGGTATTCTTAGTTGTATCCTGCCCATGTGCACTGGTTCTCTCTGTGCCTCTGTCTTTCTTTGGCGGTATGGGAGCTATCAGTAAGATTGGTGTAATTGTAAAAGGCACTATCCATTTGGAGACTTTATCAAAGTTAAAGGCCATTGCCTTTGATAAAACAGGTACCTTAACTTACGGCAAGTTTAGGGTAGTAAATGTTGAAAAGTTTTCTAATGCCTATGAAAAGACAATCTTTACCTATGCAAAAGCTCTGGAGCAAAAATCAACTCATCCTGTAGCTTTATCTGTAGTAAATCATGCAAATGAGCTTCAAGTCGAAGATGTTGAAGTTACAGAAATAGAAGAGCGCGCAGGTCTTGGTATTACAGGAGTTGTTGATGGACGCAAGATTGCTGTAGGAAAAGCAGACTTAGTAAAAGAATATGTAAAAGGTGAAGTTCCTGTAAATAAGAACGGCAGAACCGCAATCTATGTAAGTTCAGATGACAAACTCTTAGGTATTATCGAGTTATTCGATGAGTTAAAGAGTGAAGCTAAATCTATGATGAGCGCTTTATCTAAACTTGGCATTAAGACCTGTTTAATTACAGGTGACAGAAAAGCAGTTGCTGAGAATATTGCAAATGAGCTTCACTTAGATAAAGTTTTCTATGAGCAAACACCTCAGGATAAATTGGATAACTTTAACAAGTTCAAAGAGGAGAATACTCCTGCTGCCTTTACAGGTGATGGTTTAAATGATGCTCCAGTGCTCTCATGTGCTGATGTAGGTATTGCGATGGGGGATATCGGATCAGCTTGTGCTGTAGAAGCTGCCGACGTGGTTATTATGCATGATGATCTTAATACTATTCCTAAGACCATTAATTTAGCTAGAAGAACCTGCAGTTTAGCTATCTCTAATATGTATATGGTGATGGGGATTAAGTTTTTAATCCTGATTCTGGGCGCCTTAGGTTTTGCAAATATCTGGATGGCAATCTTTGGTGATGTAGGCGTACTTATCATTGCTGTTTTAAATGCTATGAGAACTTTGAGCTTTAAGTAGCCATAAACCTAGATAAATTCAAAGTAAAACCTAAGATCTGCTGTTTACAGAATACGATCTTAGGTTTTTTTTGAGATGATATCTAAAAATCTTATATAACAGAAATAAATCTATAATTGTGGACAAAAATTATTCTCAATAACACCTAAAAAAGTTCCTAATGCTGTAATATATCGAAAGTTTAAAAAGGAAACTATCATGATCAAAACATACCAAGTAATTGGAATGTCCTGCGCAGCTTGTGCTACTAGAGTTCAAAAAGCAGCCATGAAGGCAAAAGGCGTAGAAAACGCTGATGTTAATTTAATGCAGAACATCCTTACTGTTACTTTTAAAGATAACCTTAAAGATGAAGATGTAATCAATGCTGTAACAGAGGCAGGTTACGGCGCTAAAGTTATGGATTCAACCATAGCTTCAATTAAAGCTATGGAAAAAGGCAACCAAGAAAGAGATCATGATTTTATAAATCTAATTCTAGCTATTATTGCCACCTTTATAATCATGCTCATTTCTATGGGCCATATGACCGGTTTTGAAATTATTCATAACGGTTTTATCAATGCAGCAGTGCAGGGTGTTCTTACCTTCTTTGTCATGGTACTTGAGAAAAAGTACTTTATAAATGCCTTTAAAGGATTAAAGCATCTTTCTACTAATATGGATACTTTAGTATCCTTAGGTGCGATTGCTTCTTTTATCTATTCTGTTTTTGTACTGTCAACTATCGAGTTTACAGATACCTGTGCGGTGTTAATAGATTATAAAGCAGTCTATTTTGAAGGGGCTGCCGGTATCTTATGCTTCGTTTCAATCGGTAAATATATTGAAAAGAAAGCTAAAGTAAAAACTACTGATGCTATCAATGCTTTATACAGCTTAATTCCAGAGTCTGCTGTAATTAAAGCTGAGGATGGTACTCAAAAAACAGTTGCCCTGCAGGATGTTAAAAAGAGCGAGGTTTTGGTAATAAAGCAGGGACAAAGATTAGGTGTTGACGGGGTGGTAGTAAGTGGTGAAGGCTTTATCGATGAAAGTTCACTTACAGGTGAGAGCCGTGAGATTAAAAAGATAAGTGGAGATGAGGTTAAAGCATCAAGTGTTTTAACTGACGGTTATCTTGAAATAAAGGTTACCACCACAGGTGAAGATACCACTTTAGGCAAGATCATAAAGTTAGTTGAAAAAACTGCTGCTACTAAAGTTCCGGTTGCAAGAATTGCCGACGTGGTAGCTTCATACTTTGTTCCATTTATTTTAACTTTAGCTCTGATTACCTTTGTCTTATGGTACTTTGTCCAAGGTTCTTCCTTATCACTGTCATTGCAGTTTGCAATCAGTGTGCTGGTAGTATCCTGTCCATGTGCTTTGGGGCTTGCAACTCCTGTAGCAGTTGTAGCTGGTACCGGCCGTGCCGCCAAAGAAGGTATCATCTTTAAAAATCCAGAAGCTCTAGAAGAATTAAGCCGAGTAAAAGTCTTTGCCTTTGATAAGACTGGCACCTTAACTTACGGCAGAATGTCTGTAAGCTCTGTTGAAAAGATTGATAAGTCACTTTCAGATCAATTTTTACAGAGCGTGCTTATTTCTCTTGAGAAAAAGAGTTCACATCCTATAGCTCGTTCCATAGTATCAAGCTTCCCTGAAGCAAAAGCTCATGAGCTTTCAGATTATGCTTATGTTAAAGGTGAGGGAGTAAAAGGTACTATTGATAACAGTATTTTCTCCTTTGGTAATGACAGAATGCTAAAGAGACTAGGTGTTTCTGACAGCGCCTTTGGCGTACAGTTAAAAAAGACTATGGCCTACAGCGGAGCTTTAGTTTTAACTTTATTAAAAGGTAAAGATATCGTAGCTTACATCACTGTAAAAGATACCTTAAAGAAAGATGCTAAAGATCTGGTTAAGGCTTTAAGAGCATATGGTAAAGAGACTTTGATGTTAACAGGTGACAGTGATGGTCCTGCCCGTGATGTGGCAAAGAGCATTAAACTTGATTCATATGCTTCAGAGCTTACACCTGAACAGAAAGCTACCTTTATTAAGAATCTGCAGAGTACAGACCGCAAGGTCGCAATGGCAGGTGATGGTGTAAATGACAGTATCTCTTTATCTCAGGCTGATGTAGGTATTGGTCTTAAAGGTACAGCTGATATCGCAGTGTCTGCCTGTGATGTGATATTGTTGCATGAAAAGATCACAGATGTCTTTAATGCTTACTTAATTTCATTTAAGACTATGCTTAACATTAAAGAGAATTTATTCTGGGCTTTAATCTATAACGTATTAACTATCCCAGTTGCAGCAGGTCTTTTCTATGAGAGTTTAGGAGTAAAGCTAAACCCAATGTTATGCTCAGCTCTTATGGGAATAAGCTCTGTTTGTGTGGTTTTAAATGCACTAAGACTGAGCTTAATGAAAGTTTTAAAGAATAATGAAGTATCTGATATAAAGGATGAGAATACTTTAACAGGTAATAAGAAGATGACTACAGTTAAAATTAACGGTATGCAGTGTCAACACTGCGTAAAAAGCGTACAAAAAGCTTTAACTCCATTCTCTTCAAAAGGTGAGGTTGAAGTTTCACTTGAGCTGAAAAAAGCTACTTTAACTTTAAAAGACGGTGTTGAAGATAACGCCATTAAGGATGCTATTATTGATGCTGGCTTTGAGGTAGTGGAGATCATTCATGATTAGTCTTGATACTGCAGATTTACTGCTTTTGTGTGCACTAAGAGATGACAGTCGCTTATCCTTACGAGATTTAGGTGCTAAAGTCTCTATGAGCGCTCCTGCTGTAGCTGCAAGATTAAGACATTTAGAAGAAAATCATGTAATTGAAGCTTATACTGTTTCAATAAATCCTGGTACCTTTGCACTTACTGTTGAAGCTGTTTTATATGTTTGTGTAAATATAGTAAAAGAAGCAGACTTTGTGTCTTATATGAAAAAGACTCTTTGTGTCAGCTCTTTATACAGACTTGGAGCTGACTATACATACATGGCGATAGCTTCTTTTGATAGTATTGAAAAGTTAAATAATTTTGCGCTTAATTTAGAGCAGAATTATGGCAAAACTAAAGTACAGTTAGTTTTGAAAAAAGAATTCTCATCAAGAGCTCCTATGGATCTGAAAACTGTGGAGCAAAAAGTTGAGGATAATAAAAAAGATAAATCTTAAGGGTAGTCTCTTTTTAGCGACACAACTTTAGCGGCATAACAGAGAAAGTTAGCATTAATTATCAGGAAGTTACTTTTTAGAACAAGTTTTTTTATTAGTACCACTAGCAATTATAAGGAACACAAAATGTGGGATTATTCAGATAAAGTTAAAGATCATTTCCTTCATCCACGTAATGCACGTGTGATTGAAGACGCAAATGGTGTTGGTGATGTAGGCTCAATCATTTGTGGTGATGCTCTGCGTTTAATGTTAAAAATTGATCCTGCAACTGAAGTTATTGAGGATGCAGCATTCCAGACCTACGGTTGTGGCAGTGCGATTGCTTCATCATCAGCTTTAACCGAAATGTTAAAGGGTAAAACTCTAAAAGAAGCTGAAAAGATCACCAATCAGGAAATTGTAGATTACTTAGGCGGTCTTCCTCCTGAAAAGATGCACTGCTCTGTGATGGGCCGTGAAGCATTAGACGCTGCTATTGCTAATTACCATGGACAGTCATATGAGCACTCACATGATGATGGTGAGTTAATCTGTCACTGTTTCGGTGTGGGTATCAACAAGATTAAAAAGGCTGTATGGGAAAATCATTTAACTACAGTTGAAGAAGTTACCAACTACACTAAAGCTGGTGGTGGTTGCGGCAGCTGCAAGATGAGAATTGAAGAGATCATCGACGAGGTTTGGGTTGATCTTGAAAAATGTGGTGTACCAAGACCAGGTCATGCACCAACTCCTATTCCCTCAATTACTATTACAACCTCTACAGCTCCTGCAACAGGTTTTAGCTCAATCAGTTCAACTACTGCATCTTCAAATACCACAAGTGCAAGTGCAGCAAGCGCTGCTGTAAATGCTGCTATTGATGAGAAGACCAAGTCATCTCCTATCTATGATGATGTAAAGAAGATCTTAGAAGAGATTTCTCAAGGTTTAGGTGAAGGTTCATCAGTAGAGCTAGATGCAATCTCTGGTGCTGACGTGATTGTAAAACTGTCAGGTCCTGTAGCTTCAGGCATGATGAAAGACATGACCTTAGGCTTTATCAAGCAGAAATTAACTGATGGCACCGGTCGTCAGATTAGCGTTACTACAAGATAATCAAGCTTTAATTTAAAAGCTTGTTTGCAGTAAACATGAGTTTTAGTCTGCAATGGAGAACTGATTAAGATTGCAGACTGTTTAGTCAACAGAATTTATTAAATAGAGACAAAAATGGATAATATGAATTTAGGCGCAGGTTTAGGTGGTATTTACCTAGACAATAACGCTACCACTCAGATTGATCCTCAAGTGGTAGAGGCAATGCAGCCATATTTGAGCGTATATTTTGGTAACGCCTCATCACAGCATGGTTATGGTGTTCCTGTAGAAAAGGCAATTGCAAAAGCTCGTGAGCAGGTAGCTGATTTTCTAGGTGCTGAGTATCCTGATGAGATTATCTTTACCTCATGTGCAACCGAGTCAGACAATACCGCTTTATGGTCAGCTTTATGGTCACAAAAGGGTAAGACTGAGATTGTAACAACTCCAGTTGAGCATCCTGCTATCATGCAGACTTGTGATTTCTTATCCTCACATGGTGCTACCATCAAATATTTAAAAGTTTCAAACCATGGTGATCTTGATTTAAAAGAGTTTGAAAACTTATTAACTCCAAATACAGCACTAGCATCAGTTATGTGGGCTAATAACGAGACTGGTAACATTTACCCAGTTCCAGAGCTAGCAGAGATTGCTTACAAGCATGGTGTAATGTTCCACACCGATGCAGTTCAGGCTGTAGCAAAAGTGCCTATTTCTTTAAAAGATACCAAGATCAATATGCTCTCATTCTCAGGTCATAAGATCCATGCTCCAAAGGGTATCGGTGTTTTATATGTAAGACGTGGTACCAGATTTATCCCATTCATGAAGGGCGGTCATCAAGAGCGCGGTAGAAGAGCAGGTACTGAGAATGTGCCATATATCGTAGGTTTAGGTGTAGCATGTGAATTAGCTAAAAAGAACCTGTCAGTTGTATCTTCAAGAGTAAAAGCTCTAAGAGATAAACTAGAGCAGGGTATCTTAAAGGCAATTCCAGACTGCTTTGTAACCGGTGATGAGTCAAGAAGAACTGACAATACCTTAAACGTAGCTTTCAAGTTCGTAGAAGGTGAGGCAATTCTATTGATGTTAAATGAGTATGGTATTGCAGCATCCTCAGGTTCAGCCTGTTCATCAGAATCGCTAGAGCCTAGCCATGTGATGAGAGCTATGAATGTTCCATTCTCAGCAGCTCACGGTACCATCCGTTTCTCTTTATCAAGATTCACCACAGAAGCTGAAATTGATAAGACAATTGAGGTATTACCAGGCATCATCAGTACCTTACGTAAACTCTCTCCATACTGGAAAGAGGGCAAACCTCAGATCCATGGCCTTGATCATGACTTTGATGCTGACAGCAAAGAAGTTCGTGCATAAGAGCTAAGCTATACCCTATCTGCCAGGCAACTGGCAGATTTGTCTATTATCATCACAGATCACGCAAAAAGATCTAGTTCATTTTCGATTTTCATTGCCAATAAGCGCTCAATAGCCTTAGAATTATTCAAGATTTTATTATCACGTTTTAGCTTTTCTACAAGAAAAGAAATTATAAGAAACTGTAAAAAAGTTATTTACACAATAACTAATAAAAAATACAGCTAATTATTATCAGAAAAAAATAGCAGAATACTTATTTATATTTATTGCATCAGAAGTTTATTGCTTTCTGAGAGAATTTTTTTTTGAAAGTTTTTAGTACAGCATAACAAGAACAATAATAGGTGTGTTTTGGACGTTATTTTAGGCAAAATCTGGTTAGTTATATTTAATTCCATGATTTTGTTACCAATGCTTTATTCTGTTATAAAAACAGAAAAAAGATTTGCCAATATTCATGTCATTTCTATTTTGACTGTGTTTGTGACACAGGCAACTGATATTGCTGTAACAGTATCTAGCTACCGTGATTCACTCTTTTTAAATTCATTTTTGTTAACTTTAATGTGGCAGTTATCCTTACTGCTGTCTATAGTCTCAGTGTTCTACCTTGTTTTAAATGAATTAAAAGAAAAGTATCAGAGAAACGACATAAAATCAGATTGGGCTTATGTAGTACCAGCCATCTTTGAAGCATCTTTATTAGTGTTCTTTAATATCAGCGCCTTTAGTGCTACTGATGTTTCTTTAATCTCAACTGCTACTGGTATCAGTTTATATTTCATCATCAACTTCTATATCCTCATTGGTTCATGGCTTTGCTATAAAACCTATGTTTATAATCTTGATTTTGATATCAAGTATGTAGCAAGAAATCATTTCTTTTTCTATTTAATCCTGTGCATAGTGCTGTTCTTACAGCAGCTAATCTTTGGTTATATAGATTTTGCAACCTCAATTACCACTTTTCTTATGTTTAACATCATGACTCATTCTAAGACTTTAATTTCTCAGGATGCACTCTCAGGTGTTAACAATCGTGTAAGCTTTAATAAGTTCATCAATAATGTCTTCGTCTCACGTGAGCATGGAGCAGCTTTTATTGTCTTTATTGATATTGATAAGTTCAAACATATTAATGATACCTATGGTCATATTGAAGGGGATGAGGCCATTTCTTTAGTAGGTAAGACCTTAAAGAGTATTGCCGGTGAGACTAATTCCTTTGTTGCTAGAATGGGTGGTGACGAGTTCGTCTTAGTTGTTAATGGTTCTGATGAAAACAAAGTCAAAAGGATCATACAGAACATTACCTATGAACTAGAAGAAAGACTTATCTTTTCAAATAAACAGTATGATTTGTCTGTAAGCTGTGGTTATGTTCCTGTAGCTCCAGATTCAAAGAATATTAAGGAGCTGATTGCAAAAGCAGATAAGCTTATGTACTTAGATAAGCAAAATAAGAATCAGGGAGCTGTAAATGGGGACTATTAGCATCAATTCAACTTCGATGTTCTATTTTGCAGTCGCATCGATTTTTATTCTGTGTACCATATTAAAAAATCAGTCATTAGAAGTATCTTCAAATTCAAAAATTACTTTTAATTTTTCTGTTTTTTTAATGGTGCAGGCAGTATTAGTAGGTATCTTTGGGCTTTTAGATTTCTTTAAAGAAAAAACAGTCTTTTCCAATCAGATGGGCTTTGATATTGTCTATGTCTCAGTTGGTTTCATCATTGGATATGTGTCTTATGCCACACCTTTTATCCTGTTTGTCCTGCTAAAAGTTCATGCATACGGCACGCACTTTATGAATGATAAACTAAGGCACTTTATCTATTTTGCCTTTGTCTTAACTTCATTTATCTATGTATATAAAGCAACCCATATTATCTATGCGTTCTCTCGCGATCATGGTATGACTTTTTCTGATTCTGACTGGATCTTTTTAGTATTTATCCCGATTGTCAAGTTAAGCTTTTTCCTGTTAGCAGCCAAAGATCTTAACAGGTTCTTAAAAGATCTTTGTGATGGATCTATTGTTTCAAGAAGAGCATCACTCTTTTTAAGAATTGTCTTTGTAGGTGGTCCATTTATACTGATCCCGTTAGGGTGGTATTTTACCTTACCATGCATGCTCGGAATTTTAGTCTGCATGGTCTTTGTAATGCAGTTAATCTCTCAGGACAGAGCAGTATCTGTAGATTTCTTGACAGGTTTAAACAACCGTAAAGAGCTCATGAGATATCTTGGCAGATTATTTGAAAAGACTGATGAACTAGACCAAAACCTAGGTCTTATCTTTATTGATATTAACGATTTTAAAGGTATCAATGACACCTATGGCCATAATCAGGGCGATAAGGCTTTACTAACAGTTGCTTCATGCCTTAAAAAGGCAGCATTTAAAAAGAACTGCTTTATCTGCAGATACGCAGGTGACGAGTTTACTGTAGTCTTAAAAGAATCTACTACAGAGACCGCTCAGAACTATATTAATACTTTAGAAGAAGAGCTTAACAAGTGTAATAACTCAGGACTCTATGCTATGACTATTTCTTTATCTATAGGTCATGTACAGTATTCAGAGAAATACATAACTCCAGATGAGTTCATCGCAGCGGCTGATCAGTTGATGTATGGCCAGAAGGCTCAGCGTAAACAGCATCAGCAGGAATTAGAAGGGATGCTCTAATCAGGCTTTGTAATTTGATCTTAGATGAATTTTTGATACAAAAAGCTCACCTTTTAGGTGAGCTTTTTTATAAAAAACTCATGGGTTTGAGCTTTTTTATAAAAGACTCTACAATGATGATATTGAAAACTAAGGATATGAAAAATGACAAATTATAGTGAACTTGCAAACGGCGGAATTACTTTAATCAAACCATATCAAGCTGGTAAGCCAATTGAAGAGGTGCAGCGCCAGTTAGGTTTAGAAAATGTCATCAAGTTAGCTTCTAATGAGAACCCATTTGGTATGGGTCCTAAAGCTAAAGAAGCTGCTTTAAAGTGTGTAGAGCAGGGTAATATTTACCCAGATTCAAACGGTTACTACTTAAAGCACAAGTTACATGATAAGTTCGGTTATGATCCTGAAAAGCTAACTTTAGGCGCAGGCTCAAATGAGCTTATCAACTTATTATTCGCAGCTTTTGTAAATGATAAGGTTAATGTAGTTTTCCCAGAGTACTCATTTGTTGTTTATCCAATGGAAACTACTGTAAACGGCGCTAAAGCTAAAGTGATCCCTCTAAAAAACTACAATGCTGATTTAGATGCAATTGCTCAAGCTATTGACAAGGATACACGTATTGTAGCTTTTGCTAATCCTTCAAATCCTATCGGTACAGCAATAAGCTCTAAGTCTATGAAGGAATTTATTAAAAAGGTTCCAAAGACTACATTAGTTGTTATCGATGAGGCTTACAACGAGTTCAACAGCGGAGATGATACTTTTGAGGATACCGCTTTATGGACTGAAGAGTTTGAAAACTTAGTTGTATCTCGTACCTTCTCAAAAGCTTATGGTCTTGCTGGTCTGCGTGTAGGTTACATGGTAGCTAATAAAGAGATCACCTCTTTATTAAACCGTTTAAGAGCTCCATTTAACGTAAATATCGTAGCTCTTGCAGCTGCTGTTGCAGCTTTAGATGATACTGAATTCTTAAAGAAGACAGTTGAGAACAACTCAAAAGAGCGCGAAAGATATGCTGCTTTCTGCAAAGATCATAACCTGTTTATGATCCCTTCAAAGGCTAACTTCGTAGCAGTTGATTTTAAGGGCTATGATGCTCAGGCAATTGCTGATAAGCTATTACATCAAGGCATCATTGTGCGTCCTCTTCTAGGTTACAAGTTACAGGATATTCTAAGAATATCTATCGGTAAGCCTTCAGAGAATGATAGACTGTTCAATGCCCTAGATAAGATCTTAAAGGAAATGAAATAATTGAAAAACGCCCTTAATTTAAAAAAGATAAAGTCCGTAGAAGGCAAGGTTATTTTGCCTGGATCTAAGAGCCTTACTAACAGAGCTCTGTTAATTTCAGCTTTAGCTAAAGGTAATACCAAGTTATTAAATGTTTTAAAGTCTGATGATACCTCTCGAATGATTGAGGCTTTACAGACTTTAAAGGTAAAGCTCAAGGTTAACGTAAGTTCTGTTGATGTAACAGGTATGGGCGGTGTCTTTAATGAAGGACTGAACTCTGTAGAGCTGTATTTAGGCAATGCAGGTACTGCAATGCGTCCATTATGTGCAGCTTTAGCTGTATCAACAGGTGTGTTCACGCTTACAGGTGAACCCCGCATGATGGAAAGACCTATTGGTCCATTAACTGAGGCTTTACGCTCATTAGGTATTAACATTGAATACTTGAATAATGATGGTTTTCCACCAGTACGTATTCGTGGTGCTGTACCTAAGTTTCATGAGGTAACTATTTCAGGTTCGACCTCAAGTCAGTTTATTACAGCTCTGCTTATGGCAGCTCCTGTCTGCGGTGGACTAAAAATTAAGATTAAGGGCGACTTAATTTCAAAACCTTATGTTGATCTGACTGTAAAACTCATAGAAAAATTTGGCGCAGTGGTAAGTCGTAACGGTTATTCAGAGTTTACTGTAGAAGGCACAGGTTATACCTCACCTGGCTCTTACCTCATTGAGGGGGATGCAACTGGTGCTACTTACTTTGCAGCAGCTGCAGCCATTGGCGGTGAGTTAGAACTCTACGGTTTACCTGAGGATTCTGTACAGGGCGATATTAAGTTTTTGGATGTATTGGCTCAAATGGGTGCTAAGATTAAGAAAACTGAAAGCTCTGTAATTATCAAGAAGTCAAAGCTTCACGGTATTGATATTGATATGAATGCAATGCCTGATGCTGCCATGACTTTAGTGCCATTAGCCTTATATACAGACGGTCCTATAACTATCAGAAATATTGCCAGCTGGAGAGTTAAAGAGACTGACAGAATTGAAGCTATGGTCAAAGAAATGTCAAAGTTAGGTGTTAAGGTAGAATCTGGTGAGGACTATATCAGCATTGATGCTTCAACACGCAATGATGTAACCCCAACCTTTGATACCTACAATGATCACCGTATGGCAATGTGTATGTCACTAATAGCTTTTGACAGAGACATTGTTATCAATGATCCTGAGTGTATCAATAAGACCTTCCCAACCTACTTTAATAACTTAAAGTCTGTAAGTAAAAATTAAAGGTAAGTTTCGGTTACAATCAATTTTGTAAAAGAGTTTTCTTAAGCTCTGCAAAGCTCTTAGGCTACAACGCTTTAAGAGCTTTTTTAATTTTGAAAAAAGCAACATGTTTAAGACTGCAATAAGATTTTGCTAATCTAAGTTATTGCAAAGTAAATAAGCTTAAGCTTCAACAAAAATTACGTCAGTTTTTAACTTTATTAAATTGTATTTGCCCAAAAGATGTAAAGCAAAAGCTATAAGATTAGCTAAGGATAAATAGTCATGAAAAAGTTAATTGCATCAAAGTTAATTGCATCAAAGTTAATTGCAGCCTTCATGCTGTTACTCTGTTTTAAAGCAGAGGCTGTAGAAACTACTTTTTTAAATAATACTTTTAAGATAAATCTTCCTGAGAACTACTGTACTCTAAATCAGGATACTAACTACTACAAGTTCACAAAAGCAGCCTTTGGCAATTCTGTAAAATTTGGTTTTATTGCAGCTCCCTGCATGGATACTAAAGCTCTAGAAGAGGGAATTATCAGTAGATTAAGTCACTACATTGCTTTTACTCAAATAGGCATAGATGGCAATTATGGCTATTTTAAGTTAGGTCGTTTTGTGTATGTAAATTTGGCTAAAGCCTTCAAGTCAGCTCCTTTAGACAGGGTAGAGAACTCTGTTAACAGAAGAATTGCTCCATTTGGAGCTACTGTATCAAATCTTGGGTATAAGCTGCAGTCAGCATCTGACTCATATGCTTTGTTTTTAGCTACAGTAAATCTAAACGGATTCGGTGCTGATAAAAAGGCAAACTTATTAGGTATTACTACTCTAGTTTACGAGATCCCAGTAGGTTTATATGTCTTTGATGAAGATCCAAATGAGGCTAAAACTAAAGAAGCTATAAAACAGTTATCAATAGCAGCTTCCTCTTTTTAAGAAAATCAAAAAGTTAATAAGACAATAAAGCTTACCTCTAAATTTGAGACAATCAAAATAAAAAAATCCAGTGCCAAATGGCACTGGACCAAAGGTAAGATAAATCTTAAAAATCCAAAACAGTATTAAACTGATTGGGGCTTAAACTAAACAACCGCCCAACATTCGGTTGCTATGTCTTAAGCTTTATTGAAAGTATATAGACGCTTTAGGTATATGTAAAATACTAATTATTTATATCTCGTTATAGTTAAACTGTATAACTGATTTAGCAATCAGTAAGGTAATATGAAATCCTGAAAATGAAGTTGAACTTGAGTTTTTAAAGTAAATTGCTAATTGGGAGGTTGAAAAAAGATGTGAGGAGATAAACAGAATTCTTGTAATAACTTATTTATTTGGAGTTAAATTCATGTGATAATCCTTTTCTTTTCTCATGATTTCATAGATTGATGTGAATTGAACTCCCATTACATTACACACATCAGGAATGTGGACTTTCTTTTTTGCATTGATTTTATTTGCTGGCTCTTCGTGAGTAACTAAAATGCAATTGTGAGTTTTTGCTAAGAAATTAGGTATGCATCAGCAACTGGTAGTTCTATAAATTCTCTAATCTTATTGTCAGGAACTTTTTCTTCAAAATGTACGGAGTAAAAGAGAGAAGTTTAGATGGTCGGTGATGTAGGGTTCGAACCTACGACCCTCTGGTCCCAAACCAGATGCGCTACCGGGCTGCGCTAATCACCGAACGGAAAGCATTATAAGAATAGACAAAGCTGTTGTCAATTTTTTTCGATTCTTTTTTCAAAAATTTTTCAGGAATTTCAATTTACTTCACCTTCAAATAGCTCAAAAAGTAAGTGAAAATTTTTTGAAAATAAGATAAATATCAGCTTTATGAATTGTTATCTTTTCTATCCTCAATTTTTTAATTTTATTCTATAACTCAGTTATATTTGCCTTAAGTAAGATACAAATATAACTGACTTAACAAAAGACCTAAGAGCTAATTTTGAATTTTCAAAATAAGTGCAAGGTGAATCACATAAAAATGTAAAGCAAATTTAAAATCTGTTTCAACTAAATTACCCATCAGTATCTACTAAAGTAAACTGACATCTAAAATGCGGACTAAATAATTATCAAAAATCAATAACATATATATAAATTGAGATCAGAATATACTTAAAAGATCTAAATCTGAAAAATTGAGGCAAATTTTGTTTAAAACAGTGGAATTTTCATTGAATTTTGTAAAACTGAACTATGCGATAAAAATTTTTTAAATTTTAATTTTTATTAACTTGTTGATTTATAAGAATTCATAAAAATTCTTAAAAAATATTTTTTGAGAAAGTGATCACAAATGAAAAAATGTGATATAGTTCACGTACTCCTTATGTTTGTTTGATTGTTGTCCCCTGAATGATTATTGTATTCAGGGGATTTTTCTTTTCAGGGAAATTAACTTTTCGTTCTTCTTGTTTTCTTTGGATTTTCTAGTCTCTAATCCTCTAGATAGAACATATCTTCAATCAAATATCAGAATTAAACTTCATTCGTCAATCTTGTTTATAGCTTTTGCTTTATAAGGGCTACTTCATATTTTTTAAATGAGCATCGCACTTTATTGTTTAACACTCTGAACACACGATGTTTTTTTGTTACAATAATCAGCTTATATAATAAAAATAACTATGAAAGCATCGACATTATTTATTTTGTTGAGAGTGGAGAACAAAGGATGTCTTTTGTATCAGATTTTAAGAAATTAACTCTAGTTTTAGCTGTATCAGCTTCATCAATGTTGATTTGTAATGGTTGCGTTACTGCTTTAGTTGGTGCAACCGCAGCTGGTGCTGGGGCTTTTATTGGTTCAGATAGCCGTACAGTTGATGTTCAGGTAGATGATCAGAAGATTGAAAACCAGGTAGCCAGAATTCTAAAGAATGATCGTATGAGATCTGATTCTAAAGTCTTTAGAGTTGACTGTGTATCAGTAAACGGTAATGTGCTCTTAGTAGGTCAGACTCGTGATACAGAATACATGAACTGGGCTTTAGGCTATATCAAGAAAGTTCCTAACGTAAAGAGAATTTTCAACTGTGTATCCAATAAAGATCCTATTAAGGCAAGTGTAATTGCACATGATGCATTTATTACCTCAAAGGTTAAGAGTGCACTGTTATTTGGTTCAAAGATTAGCTCTGGCAGATTTAAGGTTTATACCGAAGATAGCGTAGTATATCTGTTAGGATACATTACTCGTGATGAAGGTCAAAGAGCAATCAACCAGACAAGAAAAGTTGGCGGTATCAAGAAGATCCACCCAATCTTTGACTATATGGATGCCTCAGGTACTCCAAACTCATCAGATGGTGCTCCTGTAGTATCAGATAATTCATCAAATGCACAATCATTAACTGTAACACCAGCTACAACTGCTAGAAGCTCATCATCAATGGCTAATGAAGTTCAGTCTGATGTTGATAATGGTGGCGCTGTACTTGAAGATGACACTGATTTGTTAGCTCCAAGTGCACCGGCTCAAAGTTTCTAATTAGAAAGTAATATGGCTCAAAGATCTAAAAGCCCTGCAATCTTTTTTGTGGATGCATATACTCCAAATGAAGGTGAGATGGGGCTGTGTCTTGAATATGGCGTTCTCCGCTGGTCTAGCAATAAAAATGACAGACCAGAGGTTTATGTTCATTCATTTTTAAAACCAGCAACCACTCCTAATCGAGTTCGCTGGTCTAATGCATCAGTCGATATGAAGATCTCACGAGATTTCATTGAGAATAATCGTGATCTTCCTACTATCGAGGATATGATTGAAGCTGACTACTTAAAAGGCAGATCAGTAGTCTGCTTTGATGCAACAGTTGAACCTTTCTACTCTCTGCTATCAAACAGTTCTGCTGTAGTCTCAATTGTACAGCTATGGAATGATCTTTTTGCAGACAATGAAAAGGCTCTTTTGTGTACATCGCTTTCAAAAATGTGTGATTTTATTGGTATGTTGCCTGATGACAAAGAGAATACCAATTACACTCCTCTTTTAAAGCGCCTGCATCAGATGGCTGCTTTATGGTTCCTGCTAGAAGAAATGGCAAAACACCCTAAGTCTAAGCGTTCTATGGGCGCTGGTGGTATGCAGTTTAATTTTATCTGGCCTTTACCTAAAACCAAAGATAAGTGGTTTGAGCGCGATGTAAACTCATTTAAAGATTTAACTGATGATGAGATTAAAGAGTTCTTCAGTGGCACCCTAGCTGACAGAATTGACTGGTTTGAGATGAGTATGTATGCCTGTGACTGGGTATATCATCGTCAAAAGAACCGAGGAACTGAAGATCTTGAAGGTCGCAATGAGATGGCAGAGTTCATCTTTAAAAACGTTTTAAACTTCAAGATGCAGGTTTGGGTTCTAATCTATTACTCAATTTACAATCACAGATTAGAAGTAGCCCGTCAGATTGCCTTAGACAGGGGGGATGTTCGTCGTTTAAAGAGTGCTCAGTTAGAGAACTTTTCAAACTTCATAATCGAAAATCTTGATGTGTTCTTATCAGGAGATCAAAAGGAAAAGCTGTTAGCATCTTTAATCAAGCAGTCTTTTGATTCTAACGGTGCAGTTCGCTTCGAGCATTTTGATTTTGATACCTTACAAAAGCAGTATGCTGAGCGTAGAAGTGATGTGCAAAAGTTGTACTTTACAGATAATGCTCCAGACACCAAGCTCAAAAACTGCTATAAAGAGATCCGTGATGCCTCAGGACGTACCATTTACAGACGCTATGAGGTAAAGGGCAGAGGCAAAGAAAGAGCTGCTGCCAAAGATCTTGTATCAAGGAACTTAAACAGACTTTATGACGATGCTCGTAACGTCTTCTCCGATATTTGGCTTACCCCATCTTTAAAACTGTGGATACAGTTTATTACAGGTTGCAACATTGCTGAGATTGTAAGAACAGTAAGAGCCAATGATGCAACTGAGCTAGTAGATGTAAGAAACAGTTTGCACCAAATTCTTGAAAGATGTGCTTATGAATATCTTGTAAAACTGTATAATGAGCTCAAAAGAATATTTGCTGCAATGCAGGATGACAATATTGAAATTCCTCCATTCCAGTTTTGCTTCCAGGGAATATCTATTGAAGTAGAAATTATCTCTGCTGCCAAGGTAGGATTCTTTAGAAGACTGTTCAGTTTTGAGTAATTAGCTATGTAGTTAGGTTCGTAAAGATCTCTGCGTAGAAGATATAGTAAAAATGATCTTAAAATCTTTAAAAGCTGCTGCACTTACGGCAGCTTTATTATTTAGCGCCAATGCATTTGTTGGAACAGCTACAGCTGCCGAGGTAATCGGTGAATATGCAAACGGCTGTATTAAAGGTGCTGTTCCTCTTAATAACGGCAACAATTATCAGGTTCAGATCTGGGGACGGGGCAGAAACTATGGCCACCCGGAGCTTATCGATTACATCCAGAAGTTAGTATTAAAAGCCAAACACTACAATTTACCTGATCTTTTGATAGGAGATCTGTCAAAACGTCAGGGAGGCTCTTTTGGAGGTGGCTCAAGTCATGGTTCACACCAGTCAGGTCTTGATGTAGATATTTCTTTTGACTTTGCAACTCCAAAGAAATCTTTCTATGAGCTCTCCCATCCTCAGGATGTATATCTTGTGGATACTCATAACAGGGTAACTAAGAACTTTGATAAAAGACGTGTAGCTTTAATTTATCTGGCAGCTTCAGACAGTCGTGTAGAAAGGATCTTTGTAGCACCTGGTATTAAAAAAGCATTATGTCAGGTCTATGAAGGTCACGATAAGAGCTGGCTGCAAAAATTGCGTCCATGGTTTGGTCACCGTGGTCATATGCATGTAAGACTTGCCTGCCCATTAGACAGTCCTTTGTGTGTAAATCAGGCTAAAGCTCCACAGGGAGATGGCTGTGGTCAGGAATTAGACTCATGGCTCTATCCACAGAAATATGCACAAAAGCCAGCTAAAAAAGGTAAACCTCAAGTTAAAAAGAAGAGAGTTATGCCACCTGAGTGCAGAGCTTTATTTGCTTCTCACTATTAGCTTTGCATAGACTAGTCTTTATAACACCTCATTAAAAAAATCATTCCATAAAGTGTACGCAGCGCTCTTTATGGAATAGATTGTCTCAATCAAATTCATTTTCTATCTTTATTCTCTACCTGGTGAAAAATGGTGCAAATCCATTGGTTTTACAAGAATTGCCTACATTTTTTCTACATAATGTAAACTAGTTTACATAGTTGTAAAAATTCAATTTAGGCTCTTATAAATAACGGAGATAAACATGGTAAAGGTAGCTGTTGTAGGCGCTAGTGGTTATGCTGGAGCACAGCTTTGCAGAATTATTTCAAGACATGAGAAGTTAGAACTTACAGGTCTGTTTGTATCAGAGAATTCACTGGATAAAGGTAAAAAGATTTCAGAACTTTACGGCGAGTTAAATGGTTTATGTGATAAGGTTCTACAGCCATTAACCGGTGCAAAAGACATAATTGATATTGCTGATGCTGTATTTTTAGCAACTGATCATAAAGTAAGTCATGATATTGCTCCTGCCTTGGTAGATGCAGGTGTTGCTGTATTTGATCTGTCAGGTGCTTTTAGAATTTCAAATACTGATGTCTTTGAAAAGGCCTATGGCTTTGCTCATGAGCACAAAGATCTTTTAAAGAAAGCTGTTTACGCTTTAGCTGAGTATGTTGATGTAAAAGCTCTTCATAATACCAAGATGATCTCACTGCCAGGCTGCTATCCTACAGCTTCACAGTTAGCTTTAAAGCCTTTAATTGAGAACGGGTTATTAGACTTAAATTACCGTCCTTCAATTAACGCTGTGTCAGGTGTATCAGGTGCTGGACGTAAGGCAAAGCTTACTAACTCATTCTGTGAGGTAAGCTTAAATGCTTATGGTGTATTTACACACCGTCATCAGCCTGAGATTGCTGAGCACTTAGGTACAGAGGTTATCTTTACTCCTCATTTAGGTGACTTTAAGCGTGGTATTCATGCAACCATCAATGCAAAGTTAAAAGATGGTGTAACTCCTGAGCAGGTAGCTAAAGCTTATTCATACTATGACAACAAGCCATTAGTAAGAGTAAAGAAGGGGATGCCTAAGTTACAGGATGTTCAGTACTTACCTTTCTGTGATATCGGCTATGCTATGAAAGATAACTACATTGTTATTTGCTCATGCATTGATAATCTGTTAAAGGGGGCATCAGCTCAGGCAGTACAGGTTCTAAATCTGTATTATGGCTTTGATGAGACACAAGGCCTTATCTAAGAGTAAGCATCTTTAAAATTTCTAATCAAATAATGCAGAGACCATTGTTCTCTGCATTATTTAGAAACAGCGTAGACATCCTAGGTAAAGTTCGCTCAGGATAAAACTTATGAATAGAGTCTAAAGGCTATGCTTTTACTAAAGAAATAACCGAGCTTTTTATAATGACAGACTTTTACCATGATTGAAGATAACCATTTAGATAAAGGGCAACCTGAAAATATCGTCATCAAAGGCGCCAGGGTTCATAATCTTAAAAACATTGATATCGATGTTCCATTACATCAGATCGTGGGTATTGCCGGTGTCTCTGGCTCAGGTAAATCGTCATTAGCCTTAGGAGTCATCTATGCTGAAGGTTCCCGTCGTTATTTAGACTCATTATCAACTTATACCCGTCGTCGTATGACCTCAGCTGCTAAAGCTGATGTTGATGAGGTTTTATATGTGCCGGCAGCGCTTGCTTTGCACCAGAGACCAGGTGTTCCTGGTATTCGCAGTACCTTTGGTACAGGAACTGAGCTTTTAAATTCATTGCGTTTAATGTTCTCACGTCTTGCTTCTCATCGCTGTGAGAACTGTGGTCATTATTTAGAGCCAACACTTAATGTGGCAGCAGAAAAAGAAATCATTTGCCCACATTGTCATAAAGCAGTCTATCCACCATCAGCTGAAGAACTTGCTTTTAATTCACAGGGAGCATGTCCTGAGTGCTCAGGCACAGGCTTTGTAAGAACTGTAGATGAATCAACCTTAGTCCCTGATGAGAGTAAAACAATTGATGAAGGTGCGGTGCTGCCATGGCAGACCCTGATGTGGTCTTTAATGAAGGATATCGCCCGTGATCTTGGGGTAAGAACTGATGTCCCTTTTAAAGAGCTTACACAAAAAGAGCGCGATATTGTTTTTAATGGCCCTGCCATTAAAAAGCATATGGTCTATCAGAATAAGACTAACGGTGCCTCAGGTGAGATGGATTTTACCTACTTTAATGCCAAATACACAGTCTTAAATGCCTTATCTAAGGTAAAAGACGAAAAGGGTATGAAGAGAGTTGAAAAGTTCTTACGTGAAGATATCTGTCCAAAATGTCATGGTACCAGATTAAACGACAGAGCCAGAGCTCCTAAAATTAAAGGCATGAGTTTAGATGAGGTCTGCTCGATGACCTTAGATGATGTCATCTTATGGGTAAAGGATGTCCCATCTTCATTACCTCAAGAAATGCACAAAATGGCAGAGAGTATCTGTCAGTCCTTTTTAGAAGTCGCCAGAAGATTAGTTGATTTTGGATTAGGCTATCTTACCTTGGATAGAGCTTCTTCAACCTTATCTACAGGTGAAAGACAGCGCATGCAGCTAGCTCGTGCAGTGCGTAACCGCACTACAGGAGTGTTATATGTTCTGGATGAACCTTCAATTGGACTGCATCCTCAGAACATTAAAGGCCTTAATGATGTAATGCGTGATCTCATTTCTGATGGTAACTCCGTACTCTTAGTCGATCATGATACCCAAATTCTAAAAGAAAGTGACTGCATCATTGAAATGGGACCTGTAGCTGGAGCTAAAGGCGGGCATGTTCTAGCAAAAGGCAGTGTCCTGGATATTGAGAAAAACGACAAATCAGTAATAGGTCCTTATTTAAAAGGAGATTATAAATCACGCAGAAGACCTGTGATTAGCGCTGACAGTGAAAACAAAGATAAAGATGCTAAAGTAAACGAAGCTCATGAGAGTTCTACTTTAGAAGAAGCTCACAGTAATTTAATAGCTAAGCTCTTTGAAAAGGGGACTATCTATTTAAAGACAGCTCCAATTCATACTGTAAAAGCTATGGATGTAAAGATACCAAAAGGCAGATTAACAGTTGTCACCGGTGTTTCAGGATCTGGTAAAACTACCTTGGTGTTAGAAAGTTTAATTCCAGCACTTACGGCTTCTATCAATAACACCAAGCTGCCAGAGCATATAAAAGAGGTTAAATGTGAGGGTATATCACAGATAAAGCTCATTGATGCAACACCTATTGGTATCAATGTACGCTCTACTGTAGCCACTTATGCAAATGTTCATGATGAGTTAAGAAAGCTCTTTGCTAAATCCAAAGAAGCTAAAGAGAAAGGCTATAAGGCAGGCGACTTTTCATACAATACAGGTAAACTGCGCTGTCCAGTCTGTGATGGTACAGGTGAAATCACCCTTGATGTGCAGTTTTTACCTGATGTTGAAATTCCCTGCACTAAGTGCCACGGCTCACGTTACTCTAATGAAGCTCATGAAATTCATTACAAAGCCAGAGATGGTAAAGAGTATTCATTACCAGAGCTTATGGATATGGATGTAACAGAGGCTATTGAGGCTTTAAAAGATGTAAAGCTAGTTTCATCCCGTCTAAAAATTCTAGAGTCACTAGGCTTGGGGTATTTAACCTTAGGAGAGCAAACTCCAAGCTTATCAGGAGGTGAAGCTCAAAGATTAAAACTTGCCTCAGAAATAGGTCACAGTCAGGACGATTCTGTCTTTGTCTTTGATGAGCCTACCATCGGTTTACATCCACAGGATGTAGCAACACTATTAGATGTTTTCCAGACTCTAATTGAGAGTGGTGCTACAGTCATAGTAATTGAGCATGATCTTGATGTGATAAGAAATGCTGACTATATCATTGATATGGGGCCTTATGGCGGTATTGCAGGCGGCAGGATTGTAGCTACAGGCACTGTTGATGATATTAAAAACTCAAAAGAGAGTATTACGGGTAAGTTTTTGAATTGATAAGTTCTATTGTCAAAAGATACGAGAGCAATTGACTGATTCAAATATAAGCCAAAAGATCGAATAGCTGAGCACTGTGGACTAGTAACGATAAAACAATTGTTAGATCTTTTGAGAATTTGACAGAAAAATAACTGATATTTGTAGAAAATGTCACTAATAAAGGGGAAACAGGAGCTTTTCAATATATAATCTAGAAGAAGGTTTGGAGATAATTACATATGAAAGATATCAGTTCAACAGGCTCATTTATAAAGTTTTACCTAAATAATTACATTTATGTAGATAAAACAAAATATATTAAAGACCTGATAAAGCTGGAAAGAGTTTTTATCTCCCGTCCGCGTCGTTTTGGTAAATCTCTTACCTTAGATACCATTGGAACACTGTTTGAAAAAGGTGTTGAACCTTTCTTTAAAGGTACATGGATTTATGACAAGTGGACAGAGCCTACCTATCCTGTATTCAGACTGAGTTTCTTGAATTTAGATAATTCCTCAATGGACTTATTCAAAAAACAGCTAAATTCAAAAATTACTGAATTTGCAAATAAAATCAGTGTAAAAGGATATGTCGAAAAAACAGAGCCTGAAGACTCAATATTAAGTCTGCTTGAAAAACTAGAAGAAGAAACTCGTCAAATCGTTATTCTCATTGATGAGTATGACTATCAGTTAACCTCTAACATCAATAATGATGAACTCTATAAACAATTCCAGCAAAAAATAAAAAGAATTTATGCCAACATCAAAGATAAGTTTGCAATTAAGTTCTTAGGAATTACAGGTGTCACCAGATTAAAAGATGTAGCGATATTTTCAGTAGGTTCTGATATCAGAGATATCACCAACTCAAGTGCCTATTCTCAGATGATAGGCTTTACTCGAGACGAGATTAAAAAGTTCTACATCGATTATTTAAAGTTAGCTGCATCCTATGAGAACAACTGCTCAGTAGATGACGTAACCGACACTCAGATTGAGTCTATGTTAGATAGACTTGCTCAAAACTACGATGGTTACTGCTTTGATGAAGACTATGAAAAGAAAGTTTTTTGTACATGGTCGGTTAATACATTCTTACAGTCAGTTGTTGATAAGAAAAAAGTTCAGTTTGGAGAGTACTGGTACGACAATGGTGGTTTGCCATCAATTCTTGCAAACTATCTGCAGACCCATAAGTTAAATGCGTTGGATTATATTGATAAAGATAAAACAATTAACATTAAAGTAAATGATTTTAAGAATCCAACTTCTTTGACATCTATCAATCAGAATGTCTTAATGTGCCAGACAGGTTATTTAACTTTACGCTCACCTGTATACTCAAAAGGCTTTATGACTTTAGGAATACCAAACAGTGAAGTTTACAATGCACTATTTTCCCTAATGGCACTAAATATCTTTGATGATACAAAGCTTTTGAGTGTTAATGAACAAATTCTTACACAAAGTAAAGATGCAGGTGAAATCTTAGGTTTATTCAATACTGTTCTAAACACAGTTTCATATGATAACTATCCAATCAGTTCTGAGGCAGTAGTTCAGCAATTGCTATATATGTACTTAAAAGGCATTTGTAACTCTGTTACTGCAGAACAACATTCATCAAAAGGTAGAGCCGATCTTGTAATTGAGTCTGATAACAGAAGAATAGTCTTTGAATTTAAGTATGCAGAAAATGAGACTGAAGCTAAGGCAAAGCTTAGTGAAGCTGTAGAGCAGATAAAGACACGAGACTATGGCAACATCCTACCTAAAAAGAATGAGTTGTTAAGAATTGCAACAGTGTTCAATGCTGATCCTAAAGTAAGAGCTTTTACCGAGTATCAGGAAGTTTAAGCTTACAATGAATTTAAAGTGCAAAGCTTAACTGAATAATAGCTACATATCCTAAGCGCCACATAAAAACTATCCTGTGGCGCAATAAGTCCTAAGAGCATGAATTAACCTAATACCTGTCATTTTTTTTAATCATGAATTAGCTGTTTAATCCTAAGCGTGATTTTCAAAAGGTATTTATTTACTTTTTTTATACACCAATCTAAATCTGGAACGATGCCTTTATAAGATTAGTTCATAAGGTAAGGCAATGATTATTTTCTTCTAAATTCCTCAATCCTTAATTTCTCTTAGATCTTTGTACTTATAGCCTTACCTTTCAAATTTTAGTTAAAGACCATGTTGCTACCTGCAACTAGGTTATACAAATCAAAATCTCATATATCGGAGTTTATAAAAGCAAAGAGCAAAGTTGTAGCTAAGATCGGTTTATTAGATAAAAAGAACGATAAAAGACTATCAATAAAATACCTGCTAAAGGTATTAGACCATAAAAGCGAGTGTAGTATGAAATTTAAAGACAGCTTAAAAAAACTCAAGTTCAATTTTAGAACCCATCCTGTGTTCAGCTTTGCTTTCATCATTGCAACAGCATTTGTAGTGCTTAGCTTTGCACTTTGTTTTACAAGAATGAGTTTTGTAAAACAATGCGAAAACGGTGATATTGCAGCATGTAACAGAGCCTGTGCTATCAAAGGCAGAACTGCCTGTGCAAATCTTGCGTTTTACTATCAGCAGGGTATTCATGTAAGAAAAAATGAGCAAAAAGCTCTTTATTATTACCAAAAATCGTGTTCTCAAAAGTTAAGCTACGCTTGCAGACAGGCTGAGCAAATAGAAAAGCAACTTAATTATAAGATCTTAAACAATCAGTAGAAAATTACTAAAGGCAGAACACGGCAAAAAACATTTAATTTGGAGAAACCTATGGTTAAAGCAGTTGCTAATAGTCATCCTATCTACAATAAGGAATGTATCTTATGAAACTAACACAGCACTAACACAGCGATGGTGTTTTCTTATGAAAGTTCATATAAGCATGCAATGCCTATGAGTAAAACTGATGAAAACTTGAAAAACGGATCAGTGCGCATTTTTGACTAAAAAGCCATCTCCAAGATGTCCTGTTTTGCTTAAAACAATTGGAGATTACAACCTTATGACGTGTATGTACTTACATTATTATTGAAGTTGCACCAATTAATTTATAAGTTACGTCGAAGAGAACTTTAGGAGATATCTTATGATTTCAATAATTGATTTTGTTAAAGCGTTTAATACTGATTTAAACTACCGCATTGTGGTTCATGCTGAAGAAAGTGGAGATCCTTTTACCCGCATTTACAGCAATAAAAATGAATTTCTTGAAAAAGTGCAAAACACGTCATGGCTTGACAAGTATTATTTCAAAGACGCGGATTTTAACTTTGAATATGTGTTGGATGAAGATACACAAAAAACGAATATTGTTAAAGATAAATATATATTGCACATTTGTGTGAAAACGCTTAGACACGAACGCAATTTAAAATTGCCCATTAAATTAGATGATTTTACGATAAACGATTTAAAAGATTTTGAAAAAGAATTAGGTTATGTTAAAAATTTTAAAGTCAATAATATAATTACAGAAAACAATATTGTTAAATCTTTTAATGTTGAGAAATGTGAATGAAACTTAAAGGATCTGAAAACAGTATTCTGCATGGCTTAATGGAAGATATTAACATCAATAAAGATCAAGTTTTTTATTGAGTTACGGTAAACATCTAAATGATAAGACAAGCAAATTCATAATTTTGTGGCAGGGCTAAACATTGAATACGTCAAGCCATTGAAAACGTCAAACAAATTCAAGAACGTCATCAACTTTACCTGATAACAGCAATTATACTAAAGATCTAGCTTACAAAGCATTGTCTGTAGTGTATTCTTACTTCTTATTGGATGTAGCTGCTTAAAGTTGCTGCTGGATTACGTTTGATTTTTGCCATTTAAAACTCCAATTAAGTCGTAAAATGATATCAGACTTAATTGGGTTTACACGGAATTTATTTCACTCTCAGATTTTTACCTAATCTTTAGAGTCTACTTAAATCTTTAGAGTTAATTAAATCTCGTAAGATTAAGCCATATCAAGCTATATATAAGGTAGCTAGATCAAATCTTAGAATTAACTCTTACACGAGTGAGTCTTACTTGGTACCAAAGATTCTGTCACCAGCATCACCAAGACCTGGGCAGATGTAGGCATCTTTATTTAACTCTCTGTCTAACTGACCTACGTAGATCTGAACATCAGGGTGAGCTGTTGCAAGTTTCTCTAAACCCTCTGGAGCTGCAATGATGCATAAGAACTTAATCTTTTTGCCGCCTTTTTCTTTAATCATATCTACAGCATCAACAGCTGAACCACCAGTTGCTAACATAGGATCTAAGATCACACAGGTTCTCTCTTCAAGGTTCTGTGGTAACTTGCAGTAGTAAGGAACTGGTTTGTGAGTTACCTCATCACGGTACATACCAATGTGACCGATTCTAGCTGAAGGTACTAAAGCATCAAGACCTGGTACCATTCCTAAACCTGCTCTTAGAACAGGGATAATAGCAAGCTTTAAACCATCTAACATTGGAGTCTTGCACTTCTCAAGAGGAGTCTCAACTTCAACTTCTTTTAAAGGTAAATCGCTTAAAGCTTCATATGCTTCTAGCATTGCAATTTCTTCAATTAAAGTACGGAACTTGTTAGTAGAAGCCTCTTTATCTCTTAATAAAGAGATCTTGTGCTTGATAAGAGGGTGCTTGAAGATTGTAATGTTAGGCTGTTTTGTAAAATCCATTCTATTTATCCTTTTTTAAATCTACTAAATTTTTAAATTTATCTATACCTTTATCTGTAAGGAAATCTGTTTTAAAAGTCAGTTATCTAAAAGTAGCTTTCTATAAAAGTGATCCTCTACCAAGATAACTCTCAATAAAAATAACTTTCTACCAAAGAAACATCAGTAAAAATAACATTCAATAAAAGAACAGACACTGTCTGTTCTTTTACCTTACAAGGCTAAGCCTTGTGGTGGATCTCGTTTTCAATGGCATTCTCATCGAAAACGTATTTGTTACCAGGTAATACTGCATTTAAAACAATACCTGCAATTGCAGCAATAGCAAGTGAGGTTAAGGTTACAGAAGTACCAAAAACAGAGAAGGTTAAACCGTCTTTAAAGCCTAAGCCTGACACGAAGATCACAGCTGCAATAATTAGATTACGTGACTTAGAGAGATCAACTTTATTCTCAACGATGTTTCTTACACCAATAGCTGAAATCATACCGTAGAGGATAAAGGAAATACCTCCGATGATAGCTGTTGGCATGGTTGAAATGATAGCTGAGAACTTAGGTACTACAGATAAGATAATAGCTAGTAATGCTGCCATTCTTACAACCTTAGGCTCATAAACTTTAGACATTGCTAAAACACCGATGTTCTCACCATAGGTAGTATTAGCAGGACCGCCGATGAAGCCTGCAAAGGCTGTAGCTAAACCATCACCTAACAAGGTTCTGTTAAGACCAGGCTTTGCAATAAAGTTCTTACCCACAGTAGCAGAGATTGCTGACATATCACCGATGTGCTCCATCATGGTAGCAGCTGCAATTGGAGCCATTACTAAGATTGCGGTTAAATCAAACTTGCACATCTGGAATGGTGGCAGACCTACCCATGAAGCACTAGATATTGAAGCATAGTTAATAATTGCTGAGCCATCAGTATTAGTAAAGCCTGCTATATCCAAGATTAAAGCTACGATGTAGAGTAATACCACGCCCATTAAAATTGGGATGAGCTTTAACATGCCTCGTCCCCAAATATTAAATACGATAACGGTTAGAATTGCAGCTAAGGCTAATGGCCAGTTAACAGCAGAATTTGAAATAGCAACAGGAGCTAATGACAGACCAATACAAACAATCATTGGTCCTGTAACAACAGGAGGTAGGAATCTCATGACTTTGGCAATACCAACTAATTTAATAATAGCTGCCATTACAAGATAAACTAAACCTGCTACAACCACACCACCACAGGCATAGGCTGCTTTGTCATTAACACTCATGGTTGCATACATGCCAGTGTTAAAGTTTGCAATAGTATAGAAACCGCCCAAAAAAGCAAATGATGATCCTAAAAAGGCAGGAACCTGTAACTTAGTGCATAGGTGGAAGATTAAAGTACCGGCACCTGCGCAGAATAAAGTAACAGAAACTGTAAGACCAGAGGTTAATTCTTCACCTGTAGCATCTTTAAAAAAGCCCATAACTAGGATTGGTACTAAGATAGTAGCACCGAACATAGCAAACATATGCTGAACTGCTAAGATCAGCATCTTCTTTTTATTGAGCACAAGGGGAGTTTCAATAGTATTGTCTGTGTTATTCATAAAGTTGTCTTTTAGGTAAGGTTGTAGAGTAGCTGTATTCATACAGCATCTTATAACTGCTTTAAAAGCACAAAGCCGCAATCTTATCAGAGTAAGCTAATCTTGACTAGAAAATTAGCCATTCAAAGGTAATTCTGTATAGGTAAATAAGCAAATCATTAAAGCCTAGATGAAATCATCATAAACTCTGCATAATTAACCTATCGAAACCTGTAGTTAACATCCAATAAAAGGCACTTGTAACAAGCTTTTAAATCCAGCCTGTAAGAAATTTTACATCAAAACAAGGATGGCATACTTGATAAATAACAGGCGATTTAAGATTACAGATTAAGATCACAGATTAAGATCACAGAATCAATACATGAAAAGTTATTTTTCCTAAGAACAAATTCAATCCGTAATCATAAGGTCGCTGTTACGTAATGTAATCGCACTTGCTTCTATTTTATGTCGTAAATCATCTTCACAAGCTTCACTTACCATTCATCGATTTAAAAAATCATAAAAATAAAGGCCTGAACGAAAATTAATAAAAACACTTGCATTTGGTTTAGATAATAACTATAAAATATACTTATTAAATAAATAATTACTACTTTTTTGGTATAAGAAAATGGACGAAATTGATTTTACCGAGAAGGATCTTTCTCATGCATTAGAAGTTAAGGCTTTGATGGATAATCTACTGTCAGATCAGGACTATCAGTATCATCAAAAGACGGACTGTTTTTCGAGCGACAGATTGGAGCTGATTCTACAGCAACTGAACATTCCAGAGAAAACACAGGATTTTCAGACATACGAAATGAACTTTCCTCTGAGTCTGCCATTTCCAGACTGGAAGAAAATGTACAGTAAGATCTTATCCGAGGAGGACGATATCAGGATGCATCCGATGCTACTCAAACATATGGAGGAGTTAGAACAGTTTAGTCCGATGTATCTTCTGAAATTAACTTTGAAACATGAACTTCTCAATTACATGAAAATGAAAGATCAGGAAATCGAGGAAGCTTCAGATACGATGAACAGTCAGAAAATAGCAAAATTGAGAAAACAGTCTCTACCTTTGTCAGAAATGGTGCAGGAGTTAGAACTGATGCCTATCATGATCGAGCATCAGTTGATGGATATTTACGTACATCTTCCTGAAGCTCTGTCAGAAGATCTAGAAGAGAGAACTCTGAAGACAATTCAACAGTTGTGTATAATCGAACACAGGGAGAAGAGTTATCCTCAGATCATGGATTTTCTGACCAAAATTCCTTCTCAGGAGAGTTTTCTTCCAGAGATCATGAAAGCGGAAAAACTGATTTACCAAGTACCTTTGGAGGAGAAAAATCACATGTACAAGTTGTCGCAGCACCTATTCAGAGCAACTCTACAGAGAATTTATCCAGAGTAGATGATAACTCATCTGCTGTACCTCAAGATGATCCTTTAGCTTCACTGCTTTAACCATGTGACGAGGCTGGGCTAAAGGATCTTACTGCAAGCTTCAGAATTTCTGATGAAATTTATTTGGTGGTAATTTACCTGCCTGTCAGTCTCTCTCAAAACAGCTTCTGCTCTAATGACCTTACAATATTTGCTTCAATTCTCTGAGACACTGCTACAACCGATCAGAATATGCAAATGATCAGAATTTGCAAATATACATAATTTTCCCCAGATCCTTAAAAAACAGTGAAATCAGGCTATTTATGCCTATCTAAGGGTAAAAATGAAAGTAGAACATGTTAAGAGCCTTAACTTAATGAACTAAAAGGGTAAATATATATTATTCAGATTCTTCTACTTCCCCGCAACTATGCACGAAGCCTCCTTTTTATTATTAAATAGCCTAAGCAAACAATCTTTTTTCAGGGCTGTTGTTATTAGAATACAGGAAAATGTGCTGGATAAGCGAAAGATTTTCTTACTAACGTTCAGATAAATGAATATAATATACCTTATAAAAGGAGTGTTCCATGGAATATTTAACAACAATAGAAATGTCTGAATTATGGGGAATATCTGCCAGACGAATTGCTTTACTATGTGAGAAAGCTCGAATTGTGGGTGTAGTAAAAAAGGGTAAGACTTGGTTAATACCATGTGATGCTGAAAAGCCTCTTGATGCAAGAAGAAAAATTAAGCACGAGGTGGAACAATGCTAAAGGATAAGACCTTAACATATATTAGTCTATTCAGTTGTGCTGGAGTTGGATGCTATGGATTCAAAAGGGCTGGATTTGAATGTATTGCAACGAATGAATTGATTGAAAGACGTCTTAATGTTCAGAGGTTTAATCATAAGTGTAAATTTGATTCAGGATATATTTGTGATGATATAACAACAGACGAAACAAAAAAGAAAATCAATGATGAAATTAAGCGTTGGGAAAAAATGGGAAACGATAAGGTTGATGTTATTATAGCAACTCCACCTTGTCAGGGAATGTCTGTTGCAAACCATAAAAAAGCTGATAATGAAATTGTAAGAAATAGTTTGGTTGTGGAATCAATTTTCATTATTAAGAAAATCAATCCGAGATTTTTTATTTTTGAGAATGTTGCTGCATTTATGAAAACTGGATGTACAGCACCTGATGGAACAGTTAGAGCTATTGGTGATGTCATCTATGGTGAGTTGGGAGAAGATTATATCATTACGGATCGAATACTTAATTTTAAGAACTATGGCGCAAAATCATCAAGAACAAGAACAGTGGTAATCGGAGTACATAAAAGTTTATCAGAGTATGTATCTCCTATTGAGCTTTATCCTACATTTGTAGAAGAAGTGACACTTCGAGATGTTATAGGAGATATGGAACATTTGGAGTGGGGACAGATTTCATCAAATGATTTTTATCATGCTTTTAGAACTTACCCAGAGGAAATGAGACCATGGATACATGATCTTAAAGAAGGTCAATCCGCTTTTGATAATGAGGATGAGAAGAAAAGACCGCATAAGGTAGTTGATGGAAAGATTGTTCCAAACATTCAGAAGAATGGAGATAAATACACAAGACAGTACTGGGATAAAGTTGCACCTTGTATTCATACTAGGAATGATCAGTTAGCCAGTCAAAATACAGTGCATCCAGTAGAGGACAGGGTTTTTTCGATTAGAGAACTGATGCGTTTAATGACTATTCCAGATGACTTCAAGTGGATTGAAACTCCGATAGAAGAAATCAATGCAATGTCTGATGCTCAGAAGAGGTCTGTATTGAAGAAAGAGGAAATTAAGATTCGTCAAAGTATTGGAGAAGCTGTTCCAACACAGATATTTTACAGAATAGCTCAAAATATTAAGCAGTTTATGGAACAGAAACACTTCTCAAGCTTATTAGTAAATCAGACCATTGAGCTGTATGAATTGACAGAAGAAGACAAGCTGGAACAATTTATAAAAAAAAATCCTTTGAATTTTGGGGGAGCAACATTATCTAGGATTGCTGAGTTGACAAACTCCCAAAGAGAAAATAATTCAGCTTATTATACGAACAAGTTTATTCTTAATGAGATTTATAAAGAATTGCCAGAGTTTGATAAAGATGAAATTTATATCCTTGAGCCGTCTGTTGGAGTTGGCAATTTTTTACCTTTCATTTTCAGAAAATATGAGGGGCAAAGACTTGTACATCTAGATGTCGCAGATATTGATGCTACAAATTTAGCGATTTTGAAAATGTTGCTTGAAAAGCAACAGATACCTGAGAATGTGCGAATTTCATATATCTGTGACGATTCATTATTACATGATTTTGGCAAAAGATATGATCTGGTAACAGGAAATCCACCCTTTACAAAGCTAAAGGCTAAAGATGCAGCTGTATATCTAAAAAAGAATATAAACAAAGCAACAAAAAATACTTTCGAGTTTTTTTTAGAAAAAGCAATTAGTATTTCAGATCATGTGGCAATGATAACCCCAAAAGCTATTCTTAACACACCTGAGTTTATTGATACTAGGAAAATGCTTGCTGGTATGAATGTAAATTGTATTCAGGATTATGGAGAGAATGGCTTTAAGGGGGTGCTTGTAGAAACTATAGGACTTTTTATTAATACACAAAAGAGTCCAGACAAAACGAAAGTCATATCCCTAACAAACAAAACAGAGGTTATTCAGAAGCAGTCGTATATTATGGATAACCATTATCCATATTGGATAATCTATCGTGATGAATTTTTTGATCAAGTGTCAAAAAATTTGGTTTTTGATAGATTTACAGTATTTAGGGATAGACAGATTACTAATGCTAATACAACTCTTACAAAAGCTAAAGGCTCGATGAGAGTTTTGAAATCACGGAATATCAGCGATGATGGTAAAAAAGTAATAGATATTCCAGGCTATGATGCGTATATAGAATCAAGTGTTGCAGTTAATCTGAGAGCTTATAAGTTTGTCGGAAATGATGAAGTGTATCTGACACCGAATATGACATATAAGCCAAGAGTTATGAAAAATCAAAAAGATGTTCTTGTAAATGGTTCTATAGCAGTGCTGATTCCTAAAGAACCGATGAAACTTACAGAGGAGCAAATGGAATACTTCTCTACAGATGAATACCGTAAATTTTATCAAATAGCACGAAATTACCAAACCAGATCCTTAAATGTTGATGCAACCAGTGTATTTTTCTATGGAGTGCTAAAGGAGCGTGCAAATGGATAATCAAACAATACAAGATTTTTTAAATACGCATGATTACGATGTGAGAAAAACTCATAACGGACGATGGATTGACCAAAAATGCACAATGGATGTTGTATGTTTAGTTGCTGATTGCATTATAGAATTTACGAGCAATAAGCCAGATAAGCGCTTCACAGTAAATGATATTTGGTATAGTGATTATACTGTAAAATATGTTCAGCAGATCTTCAGTAAGCCTGATCCAACACAGAAAGCATCTAATGAATATGATAAGTATTTTGGGCAACCAATAAAGTTGCTGGATGCTGCTGGTGTTATTCATGGAGAGAAAGAGGGACAGAGATATACCTATGGAATCGTGAACCAAGAGCTTCTTGAATACATAAGCTTTAGAGAAAGAAATTGTTATAACTTTTTATGCTTGTACATAGAGAAAGCTCTTAAGGATTGTGGAATTTATCATTTGTTTGAGAATTTTTTCAGACTGCAAGATAAAAATAGCTTCAAGGAGTTAAAAGATGGCTATACATCATTCACTATCGAGAACACACCTATCAATGGGGCAACCGAATGTGGACGAATTTTTACAAAAGTCTTGAATCCATTAGCATGTAAGTTCAAAAAATGCGGAACGGAGCGAGGTCATATCTCAAAGAATATAATTACTCAGGATATGATTATGTATAACCAAAGAAACTGGAGAGACATACTATCTGAGAAGCCAAAAGATATGACCAGAGTTGATTATGAAGTTACTCTTCCTAATCCTAATGAGAACTATATGACAACATATAGAATCAATAGAGCAAAGAAAAACCTTCGTAGATTTAACGATAGGTATCGAAATGGTAAGACAGAGGTCTTTGATGAGAGACATATTCAGGATTTGGCAACTCAAATGCACCATATATTCCCTGTGAGTGATTTCCCTAAGATTGCAGATTATCTTGAGAATTTGATCGCATTAACACCAACGCAACATTTTGTATATGCACATCCAAAAAATAATACTAAGTACATTGATAGGGAATATCAATATCTTTGCCTTGTCGCTAAGACTGGTACTATCAGAGAAAATCTTGTTATGAATACTGGAAGTCCGGTGATTTATGATTTTAATCTTTTCTTGAAAGTGCTTAGTATTGGATTAGGGGATGATGAGTTCTACAAGGTACCAAATCTTGATTTTGATACTTTGTTAGGAAAAATAGAACAATATTGCGAAACTATGCTCTGAACTAAGTTCACACTTTTACAGCACGTGTAAACATAAGGATGCACGAAGAGCCAAAACAACCAAAGAAGGAATTTGAACTAGTGAGCGAGTTAAAGCAAATTCAAGAAGACGCAAGGAAAGTGGGCGGGAGCTAACGTATGGAAAACGGCAAAATTACAAATATTCTAAAAGTACGAGATGATCGTGACTTCATCAAGCTTAATTGGCATGAGGCAGAAGATAAAGCAGATAGTAAATTTAAGATTGATTCCACCTATAAAACAGATTGGTGTTCTGGTGACAGCTGTACGAAAATTGAATTACGTTCTCGTATTGAGCCTTGGCTAACGTCTCTTTTCCAATCGGAGCATTTGTCGTTATTGGTTGGTAGCGGGCTTACAACGGCAATTCAAATTGATGCGTGTGGAGTAGCCAATAATGGCATGAACAGAGATTCTGAATTTACCGTTTTTTCCGAAGAAATAGAAAAAGCCGCAAGAGAAAGTGCAGAGAAATCTGGACGCAAAGAAGCTAATATTGAAGATCAAATCCGCGTTGCAAACGAAATAATCAAGGGCCTTACTGCATTGCGTGACAGTACAGATATATCTGGGATTGCTACAAAACTTGATGTTCTGCGTTCTGATCTTGAAAATGTAATTAAAAACTTCACCAATAACATCTCTGTAATAGAATCTTCCATCGCTGTTGCCGATACGAAGAATCGTGAAGTGGCTTTTAATAATCTGGTTTTGTTTTTGATGAGCTTTGCCAGCAGAACAGGAACTAGGGACAGACTCAATATTTTCACTACGAATTATGACCGCTTAATTGAGGCTGGTGCAGATGTTGCCGGTCTTAGACTAATTGATCGCTTTGTGGGGGCCTATCCCCAATATTCCGCTCTTCTAGGATGGACGTTGATATGCATTATAATCCTCCTGGAATACGTGGAGAACCGCGATATTTAGAAGGGGTCGCAAGATTTACGAAGTTGCATGGATCTTTGGATTGGATAAATGTTGGTGAAGATATCAGAAGAATCGGTTTGCCCTTTGGGGCGAAATCCATCAAACCATTTCTTGAAACAGCGGGGATAGATGCCGGCCTTTCAAGTTTAATGATTTACCCAAACTCCGCAAAGGATCGCGAAACAGCAGAGTATCCGTATGTGGAATTATTCAGAGATTTTGCGACTGCATTATGCCGTCCCAACAGTACATTGGTGACATATGGGTATAGCTTTGGTGATGAGCATATCAATAGGGTTATAAGGGATATGTTGACGATTCCGTCAACGCACTTAGTCATCATTGATTATAGTGATTCATCTGGGCGGATAATGGATAAATACAATTCATGGGGACATCAAAGCAAAATGTCCTTGATAATCGGAAAAGACCTTGCCAATATTGATGACTTGGTTAATTATTACTTGCCGAAGCCTTCAATTGACCGTGCTTCAATAAGGATGGCGGATATCCTGAAGCAACGTTTTAGTCAGCCACAAAAGAAAGATCAGGAAGGAGAATCCTAGTCATGAATACCCCTATCGCAAGCGCAGAATCTTTGCAGATTGGTAGCGTCGATTTTGTTTCTCCCGATGAAATTAAAGTTTTACTCGATTTGGACGCACCAAGTGATGTTGCTTTGAATTCTGGAGTGCCACGTCCATTTCCACGGATCAATAGCTATGTCTTAATCGCCGGAGAAGGCGGATATCTTGTATGCCAAATTGAATGGATTACGATTGAACGCTCTCAATTCCCTAAAAGGCGTGGTATGCAGGATTTTGGTGTTTTGGATTTGCCATATCCTTTGCGAAAGATGAGTGTGGTTCCTCTGGGGGTCTTGAAAGAAAATATAGGTGATGATAATCAGTGCAGTTATGACTTTGTTCGAGGAATTGAGGTGTTTCCAACAGTAGGGGATCCTGTCCTTATTCCTACGCAAATGCAGCTAAAATCTATTGTTGAATCTGGGAGTAATCGGAGAGTTAATATTGGAATCAGTCCGTCGGCTGGAAATGCAGTTGTCTCGGTTGATCCAGATAGACTTTTTGGCAGACATCTTGCGGTGCTTGGTAATACCGGAAGCGGAAAGTCATGCTCTGTTGCTGGTTTGATTCGTTGGTCGGTAGATTCGGCAAAAACAGAAAGAAAAAAGAAGAGGGGACAAGGCCAGAAAAACGTTGAAACAAATACTCGATTTATCATACTTGATCCTAATGGAGAATATACAAAATCATTTACAGGACTTGGTGATGTCCGCATATATGGGGCAGAGAAGACTGAGGAACAAGGTATCGAGCAGCTTACCGTACCATTGTGGCTATGGAATACCGCAGAGTGGGTAGCCTTTACACAAGCCAGTGGAAAAGCGCAGAAGCCCACTTTGGTGCAAGCCTTAAGATGCGTTAGAGGTGGCAGCATAAAAACAGAAACTGAGCCTGAGAAAAAAATGAGGCAGTATCTCAGAACCTTGATTAAACTAAACGAACAAGAAATAGAAAAAGGAACGCCGTGGAGTGGTGGCGGAATGAGTAAAGGATATTCCGAATTACTTCATACATGGAAAGACGGCATAATTAAAGAGGACACATTTACTGAAGTTGAAAAAAGCAGTGTAGATACTGTGAGTAGAGCATTTGATGCCGTGTTCAATTCCAACAAATCAAATACCCCAGATTGGCCTAAATATCCTTGCACAACAGTGGAGAAATTACAGAAAGATCTTGTGACTGCGTATTCTGAATTTGGTGGCACAGAAAATGATTTTCTTCCTATTGATGCTGATGTGCCTCGTCCATTTACAGGCGATGACTTTCTGAGGAGTATTGAATCCAATGCGGAGATAATGGGAACCTCTGACTATGTTGAGACTATGATTATGCGAGTCAAAACACTCCTGGATGACGCAAAACTCAAGCCTGTTATCTGCCCAGATGAAGATGTCTCGTTGGATGATTGGCTTGATAAATACATTTGTCCCTCAAACGATAAGAATGGTTCGATGACCATTATTGACTTGTCACTATTGCCAGCGGAAGTGACTCATATAATAACTTCGGTTATGGCAAGAGTGACACTGGAGGCATTACAACGTTACAGACGTCTAAATAACGGACAGACACTTCCAACAGTATTGGTAATGGAAGAAGCTCATACTTTTATTAAGAGATACAATGCTGATACTGAAAATGAAAATGCAACCGCAATGTGTACAAAGGTATTTGAAAAAATTGCTAGAGAAGGACGAAAGTATGGACTGGGACTTGTTCTTTCCTCCCAACGTCCAAGTGAGCTGTCTCCAACCGTTATCTCTCAATGTAACAGTTTCCTCTTGCATAGACTTTCAAATGACAGAGATCAGGAATTGGTAAATAAGCTGGTTCCAGACAATCTGCGTGGAATATTACGTGAGCTTCCTTCATTGCCGGCAAGAAACGCAATCTTACTTGGATGGGCATCAGAACTGCCAGTAATGGTGCGAATGAATTATTTGAATGAACGCTTTCGACCTAAGTCTGATGATCCAGAATATTGGGCCACATGGACTGAGAGCGACAAGACAGTTAAATGGGATGAAGTTTCAAGGGAGTGGCAAGATTATTCTAATATGGAAAGAAGTTAATTCTATTAGAAAAGCCAGAAAGGAAAACAATAATTGACAAACTGAAAATGCACAGCCTTGATGGCGTAGAGAGAAATATAGAGCAGATCGGCAAGCTGTTTCCCAATGCAATCACCGAAGTGATGCGTGGTGGCAAGGTAAAACACGCCATTGATTTTGATGTTCTGCAGCAGTAACTTTCCGATTCAATTGTAGAAGACTGGGAGGAACGCTATCAGTTTACATGGCCGGACAAGAAAAAGGCCATGCTGGTGGCCAATGCTCCAATTACGGCAACGCTACGACCAGTTGTGTCAGACAGCGTGGGCAAAGATGGCACGCTCGGCGGCTTTGACAGCGATAACCTCTACATCGAAGGTGATAACCTGGAAGTGCTGAAGCTCTTGCAGGAGACTTATCTGAGTAAGCTCAAGAAAAAGAAAGAGATCCGCTGACAGTATCCTGAGTTTATAAATCAGATCAGAAAAACTCAGGATATGTTTATGCTAGATTATTTCTGAACAATGTCTTTTTTCTGCTTTTTTATACTGTTATTAAGAAATGTTCATCATCGAAAATAAAGTACCAAAGAGAATCTAAGAAACAACATCATCTTAACTTTGTCTCCTGAAATTGAAATTCATCTGAATGCCACCTAGCGATAGCTAAAACCGATAACCAGTTATAAATAATCACCTTCATTTAGCACCAAATCAGTGATTTTCAACTCAATCCAATCTTTTCTTGAAAATTAAATTAAAGCGTATGTATAATCAATCTACGTCCTGCATATTCAGGCGGAATCACAATTTAAGGCTATTTTAGGAATAGTTTGTACCTCATATGTTAGATAACGCAGTAGTTGTAAAGTTAAGTGGCAAAGCATTAGGCGGTGTAGAAGAACTGTCTAAACTTTTCACTGCCTGCCGTGGACAGAAATTGGTAGTTGTTCATGGAGGTGGAGTTGAGGTTGATGCTTTGTTTAAAGCTTTAAATCTTGAGGTTAAAAAGAAGAACGGTTTAAGAGTAAGTCCTCGTGAACAGATGCCATACATCAGCGCAGCATTAGCTGGTATGTGCAACAAAGGTTTACAGGCATTAGCTATTAAAAACGGTCTGAATGCTTTAGGTATGTTAGCAAGTGATGGTAAGACCATCACTGTAAGACAGTTATCAAAGGATTTAGGCATGGTAGGCGCCGTTGAACCTAATGATAAGAAGTACCTTACTTTACTTCTTGAAAACGGATATACACCAATCATCGCATCTTTAGCACACGATGATAACGGTGATCTGTACAATGTAAATGCAGATGATGCAGCACTTGCTATTGCAAGAGTATTAAATGCTCCACTGTATTACATTTCAGATGTACCAGGTGTCCTTGATAAAGAAGGTAAGCTCATTGATGAGCTTGATGAAAATAAAGTTAATGCTTTAATTGCAGATGGCACTATCTCAGGTGGCATGACAGTTAAAGTAAAGAGTGCAATTGATGCAACCAAGCTTATCAAAAAGCCTGTATACATTGCCTCATTCAAAGATCCAAATCTTGCTAAAAATCTAATCTCCCGGTCTCGGCTTGGCACAGTATTCAATGTCTAATAGCTTTTGCAGTACATAAAAGACAATGTTTTAGAAAAG
>ULTO01004738.1_pt1 | contig 41398 bp, 37 predicted proteins | sample 1957601 | NCBI WGS metagenome assembly ULTO01 (sample SAMEA4835734, study PRJEB28245) | human gut metagenome | biome: gut microbiome; material: fecal sample | place: Denmark | collected 2008 | reverse complement strand
AAATAGGCTGCCATAACAGGCATTTATGGAAAAAGCGACCATAAGTTGCAAAGCTGCAACCAGATTTCGCTTGTAAAAAACAGCATTTTCTCCTAATAATTTTCTTTGCATCCAGGACCCTGATAAGAGGTCCTGAGAAAAGAAAAAAGGAGAAAAAGCATGAAATTAAAGAAAGCAGGAGTGATTTTGATCACAATGGCGGCAGTATGCGGACTGGCGGCCTGCAGCGGCAAAGGAAAAGAGACGGGAAAAGAGGGCGGAGTGCAGGAACAATCTGTTGAAACAGAAAACGTAGGGACACCGGAGGATGAGGAAGGGGATGTTACGGACGGGGAAACGGAAGCGCCGGATACAGAGGAAGCTTCTGAACCCGGCGAGGATACTGACGGATCCGCCATGGCAACCGCCGGGCAGGAAGAATTTGTTCCTGTCTCCGGATTGAGCGAGAATTATGCCGATCTGGAAAACAGATCCTTTGCTTATAACGGACAGATATTTACTCTTGGGGAAAGTACCCTGCAGGATCTGATCGACGGGGGGATTCCCTTTCGTGAAGATGATTTGAAAAATATCGGAAACAATGTAAACAGCAACTATGAAACCGACTGGTATGATGTGGAGATCAACGATTATGTCAGTATGCAGTTCGCCTTTGTAAATACTACGGAAACGAATATAACGGAAGCGGAATGTCTCTTAAGTCTTGTGAGATGGCATCCCCTCTATGTTCCGCAGCCGGATTATGAGGACAGCATGAACGAAGAGATCACGGAACTTATCAATGACGCAGCAGATCATGTCTGTTTCTCTTTCCCGCTGACGCTTACAAAAGAACAGCTTTTGGAAAATAACGGCGACGCCAGCGAAGTGGACGAATACAATAATGTATATTACAGGATCGAGTCCGAAATATATATGGGAGACAGCGGTTATTCCTTTGAATTCAACAAAGTCACGAACCAGCTTGAAAATGTAAGTATTTCATGGCTCCCTTAAAGGGTATGGTCACGATTTTCCGGCACATAATACAGGTGTGCTGCCATGTAGCGCAAAATGCAGAAAGCATGGTATAATTAATTTAGCAGCAAAAATAGAAAATGGCATTGCGGCTTAAAAGCTTCCATGCCATTTTTGAATGGCAGGAAGAGAGGAAAGGATATGTTGTTGATCGGAGCCCAAATTCTTAAATACAGAAAAGCGGCAAATATGAACCAGGAGGAATTTGCGGCAAAAATAGGAGTCAGCAGACAGGCGGTATCAAAGTGGGAGCTTGATAAGGCATATCCCGATCTGGATAAGCTGCTTGATATATGTAAAATATTCGGTATTACGCTGGATGAGCTGGTGCATGGAAAAACAACGGCTTCAACAGAACTTGTCCGGGAGGCGGATGAGGCCGAAGACCAAAATGTGAAACAGGAATTTACAGAAAAAACGCAAAGGAAACGGAGCCGCCCGGGTCTTATGCTGGCGGCGGTGCTGCTGGGAGCCCTGTTTTTATTCTGCGGGACGGTTCTTGCGGCGTTGATCTTTGACCATGCATGGAATACGGAGTATGTGGAAAATGCAAGGGTGGAAAGGGTCTACCGGCAGTATACAAAGGCGGATATCAGTTTTTACGACGATGAGGGGCGTAAAGTTATGAAAACACTCTGGCTGGATATGGAAGGTGTCAGAGACGGGGATTTTATTGAATGTTATACGGACCGGCAGCAGGACGGGATTTATTATGACTATTATCTGCCTACGCTGCTCGTGCCGGGAATCTGTACGGCGCTCTTTTTGATATTGTTCTTATTTGTCTGTACAGAGCTTCGCAGGCTGGGGAAAGAGGAAAAACGGAATGTGCCGTCAGAGGAAGAGGGAGAGAAAGAGAGTGTGGGGAATGAATAGAAGACCGGGGAAGATAGGGATTTATATTATGGCAGGGATGGTATCCCTGTCTGCTGTTTTCGGGGGACTTGTGTTTATGGGCACGATCCCTTTGTTAAACCGTGCGGTACGGACGGAAGAAGCGGGATGGGAAAAGGTTCCGGAGAGGAATGGAGAAGGAACGCCGGCGCAATGGGAAATTAAGCTTAAGGGAATGAAAATCGCCATGGAGGAAAGAGGAACGGCATATATCCATGAAAGCGGATGCTTAAACGTCAGTTTTGAAGACGGTTATCTGATCCAGATAGATGTGGAGAGCGATACCGTAGATAATATGTGGAGCAGGATCGATAAAAAAGTGGAAGATCTGGAAGCCGCAGGTTACCGGATCGAACAGGACCCTGAGAGAATGGCGGAGGAAGGAAGCGGCATTGTCAGATATGTGATCAGCAGGGAGAATGAAAGGGGGACCGATCATAAACGGACCTATTCCGAAGTGTGTCTGATACCTGCCGATACCGGAAGGCATTTCCTGGCCGTAATCAGATATGACGGAACGGATGTGGATATTTTAGATGAGGAGGCAAAAAACGAGTTGTTTGATAAGGCGTTTGACGATGTATGTACCATACTTGACGATGCGGAGCCGACAAAGGAGACGGATGATGAGTATGGCTCTTACTGGACGGTTGAGGAGAATATCAACCCCGGGGATACCTATTCCGAAAGCGGTACCGTGACGTATGACGACGGTAAGCTTACGCTGACCCATGGGCTTCCGGAGAAATGCTATCTTATTTTTGACGATATTTCCGGCAAAACATATTTTGATGAAGAGAACAGGATCTATATCCGTACGTCGGTGGTGGGCTATACATGGGAGTCGGCAGAGCAGATGGCGGAAAAACACTCTACTGCAGGTTTTTCGAAAATACAGGAGCAGGACCGGATCGAGGTAAACGGCAGAGTGTTTTATTATTATACCTATTCCGTTATGGAAGGCTCCAAGACGGAAAGAAAGTATCACTATTATTTTCATGCATATTGTGATCTGGATAACGGAGATATCTATACCGTTTCCGGGAGTGCTGATGACAATCCTCTTGCCATGGATGAAAGCTATTATTACAGTGTCATGGATATATATGAGTAAAAAACAGCTCCAAATGGCGTTTTTGCGGCTATGCGACCGTTGGTTGCAGGGAGTGCGACTGCAATTCGCTTGATAAAGCTCTCATTTTTTCCTAATAATGGGATGTATTCTGCATCGCCGGTGCAGCGTATGCAGGATGCAGTACATTACATGAAGAAAACAGGGAGGAGATGAGAGAGATGATCATAGGAATTGCAGTAGGAATCCTGGTTGGGATCATTTGGATGATCGCAAAAAAGAAAAACGGAAAGTAAAAATATAAACTTTTAAAGCCAAGGGGAGAAAGAAATGTATAAAATGTATATCGTCATAATAGCCATTATTGCCATTATCGCACTGATAGGAGTTATGATCATTGTCGATCATAACAGTCTGGTAACACTCAGAAAGAGGACCCAAAATGCATGGAGCCAGATAGAGGTACAGCTTCAGAATAGATATGAGCTGATACCGAATCTGGTGGAGACCGTAAAAGGATATGCGGGTCATGAATTGACAATCTTGCAAAGGATCACGGAAATCCGTTCCTCTTCTGAAAATGCAAAGACCCTCAATGAAAAAGCAAATGAAGAAAGCGAGATCAGTACAGCGCTGCGTTCCATTATGGCTGTCGCTGAAAATTATCCTGAATTGAAGTCAAACGAAAATTTCATTTTATTGCAGACGCAGCTGAATGATATCGAATCAAAAATCGTTTTTTCCAGACAGTTTTACAATGATATAGTTACAAGATACAATACAAAGCTTGAACTTTTTCCGTCAAATATAGCTGCAGCCATGTTCGGATTTAAGGCAGTGGAGCTTTTTTCGGCAGAATCGGCAGAAGCAAAGGCTAATTTGAAGATCACATTTTAATACGGTAACTTAAGTCGGGAGAAAATATCATGTTGTTATTCGTTGGGTTAATGTTGACCCCGGCAGTGTATTTTTTAATACATAGAGCCAATTTGATCACTACCGGCAGGAAAGAAAAGATACTGTTAAATTTCCTGCAGATCCTCATTGCGATACTATTCGTTGTTCTTTGCTGGGTAACGAAGGCAGAGCCCTTTGAACTGGAGGAACATTATTCCAAAATCTATATGATCTATTCGGGAGAATACATTTTATATTCCGGAGTGGTGCTCATGTTTACTCCTTTTATGTGGATGATCCTCTTTCAGTTTTTTAAGAATCTTTATCATTCCTTACGTATCAGAAAGAATGCGGCCATTAAGAGAAGCGACGAATTCCTTTATTACCGCGGGGAGCTGGACCATGTTTCCCCGGGTGTCCTCATGTTTGTTTCGGGACTTGCGTTTGATATGAAAAAGAGCATTGCGGCTACTATATTAAAATTAAAGCATATGGGATATATACAGGAAAAAGAAGGCGAATATATTTGTCCCGTACAAAATTATCCGAAGCTTATGAAGAGTGAAAGCATGGTTTTGCAATTGGTTCAAAATCGTGCTTTCGATAAGGCGCTATACAGGAAAACGATTGAGAAAGAAGCGGTTCGCAGCAGATATCTTACTTTGAACCGCGGCGGGGCTGCATTCAGGATCGTAAAAATGCTGACAGCCGTCTGTATCCCGGTTGTATACTTTATATTTACCATATGGCTGGATGGATATGCGTTTGAAAATTATCATGTCTGGCCGGAGAAGGACGGATATACTTATATAGAGCTGGGAAACAAGAAGGAAATAAGGAATTTGTACGAAAATGAAATCGAGGATATCAATGACTATTACCGCAGTCCCATGTATGATGGCAGCTGGGATTATCATTACTCTGAGATCAGGGCGGATAAGTTTCAATACAGCGTGGTCAGAAAAGCATTTGCAATAAATATGTTGGGAACATTTCTTGCAGGGTTCTGCTGGGTTTCCATACTGGTCGGCGTTTATCTGTTCGGGGTACAGATCTGTTACTTTCATAAGAATTATATAAGGACCATAAAGGGGAAGGCGTTATTGAATAAAGCATATGCTCTGAAAAATTATTTAAAGGACTATTCATTGATCAGAGAGAAAACAAAGGAGGAACTGGTCCTTTGGGAATATTATTTAATCTACGCGGTGGCGTTGGATGTAAATGAAAAGCTGGTAAATAGTGTAATAGAAAAGTATCTGGCAGGAAATAAGGACTTTTGGCAGGCCATATAGCCGGGGCCGATAAAAATATGGCAGAGTGACTACCTGGTCTCTCTGCCATATCTGTATCCTGATAAATTTTGATTTCCCTCTTATCAGGCGTTTATTTTCAATTCATCGCTCTTTGACAGTTTCGCAAACAGAAGCATACTGATGACTATCATCGGCAGAAGCTGGATCAAAGTGGAAGCCACGCTGTCTGCTTTCCATCCCGTGATTTTACTTTCATTGGTAAAATACCGGAGAATGGACGGCGATGAATTATTGACCGCATGGAGAAATGCGGCGGGCCATATGGAGCCTGATTTATAGGTAACAAAGGTAAGAATAATGCCCATAAATATGCACATGATACACATTGCCCCGAAGCCTGTAAAAGGATAACCGAAATAGCTGCGGCCGAAATTGTGCCCTATAGTGGTCAAGGGCCAGTGCCATATGCCCCAGATGATCCCGCCGATGACGATCGCTTTTTTTATTCCCCAGAGCCTTATCATTTTGGGCATCATATATCCTCTCCACCCGGCTTCTTCGCCAAAGGCGGCAAAGGAAGTAATGACGCCGGAAACCATCATGGCCAGCGGTTGGAAAAAGATAACGGCACGCTCCCGGTCTGCAATCTCCAAAACTGCCGGATAGGCGGTATCGAAAGCGCCCGGCGAAAGCAGAAGCGTGAGTACATAACCCAGTTCAAAATAAATCCACGGAAGAACAATTGCCAGCACAAAATAAAACCATTTTCCGTCCCGGAAGGAGATTCCTAAAAGCAGGGAGTCCTTACCTGTAACAGCAAAGCCCTCTTTGGTAACATATCTTGTAAGTAACGCCGCTAAAGCGGGCATAAGCATTCCAAGGCATACAAACTGGTCCATGCCGGAAAGAACCCCGTCTTTCATCCAGATATTTCCCATAAGAATGTAGGGGAAAAAGACTATCCAAGTCAATCCGAATGCAAAAGCCAGGTAGATAAAAAGCCTCTTGCTTTCCAGTGTTTTATCCATTGCTTTCCACCTCCCTGTTACGATTGATCCTGCAGGTTATCCGGTAAGAGAGCCAGAAAATGAGAAGCTCTGCAACCGGAGACAGGATAGAAATAAACGTGATGGCTGCCAGATGGTTTTCGCACCAGTTTATAAATGTGTAAATATTAAAATTTTCAAATATCTTCAGGTTTCCAAAGAACAGATATGCCATGACAAAGAAGGCGGCAATCTCCAGAATGGCAGTCTTTACCAGCATTCCTTTTTTCACGCCAAAAGTTATGAAAAAGGGCAGCTCGATGGAAGCCAGAACGAGTGAAAGTCCGCAAAACCCCATCAAAAACTGAGAAAGGACCATGAGGCACTCCGTGCTGTTGTTATTTCCTGCCACACTGTTAAATATGATGATCCATATGTTGTCCAGAGAAAACAGAAGGTAGACGCCAATCCCGATAAATAGGTATTTTGACGCAATATACGCATTTTTATCAAGAGGCAGCGTCCGGGTATACTGCCTTGTCTTATTCTTTTCATCATGCCTGCAGATGGCGGCTGTCCATGTGGATGGAAGAAAAAAACCGCAAACAATAAAAAGCATAGGCAGCATTACCAGCAGAGAGTCCCGAAAATCTCCGACTGTAAGGCGTATCAATTCTCCCGCTTCGTTTTCCGTCATGATGCCTGACATGACCGCATTCGAATTTCCCGGGAATAGAAATCTTAAGATCAAAAAGATAAGAGTGCATCCTGCAAGGAGCCATAAAAGCCGTCTGCCCTTGATTCCCACAAAGTCCTTATATAAAAGTCCTGCCATTATGCCACACCCCGCTTTCTTTTGGCAATGCATACTGCCGTAAAATAAGCGCCGCCGGAAATAATGATTGCAGCGGTCAAAAGAAGATAGGATCTGTGAAACATAAAGTCCGTTGTCCGGTTATACAGATCCATCAAAGCGTTATCATCGGTATCCGTCAGGAATGCTTTGATCTTGTTAAAGCTGACGCATATACATACCAGTAATCCGATTAACAGGGGGAGGATATTCGCATAGGTTGTTTTTCCCTTTCCCAGAATATATGTGAACAGAATAAAGAGGCTGATATACACCATCATGACGGATGCAAAGGTTATGATGACGCCGCAATATTTTTCCAAAGAAATGACATCGGTCAGGGATGACAAAATAACGCTCAGGATCAGGTCCACCGCCGCACCCAGAACAATAAATAAATAGCCTGCCATAAATCTGCACGCCACCCTCCTGCCAACAGAAACCGGCAGGGCGGAAGCGACCTTATAAAAGGATGCTTTTTCATCCTCCATGACCAGATTTGTAATATCCCCCGTACACGCAATGGGGATCAACATAAATAAAAGCATGGCGTTGCTTGCGATTATGGTAATGCTTTCTCCCGTATTCTGCCCTGAATCCACCATTTCCGTAAAACCTGCATGGATATTTCCAAAGTTATAGCTTAAGACGAACATAACGGAAATGACAATGACTCCCACAATGATAAATCCGTAATTAATCAGCTGTTTTTTCAGGCAGAAGAAGTCTTTGATCAGCAATCCTTTCATAAGTCTCCCTGCCTTTCCGACGTTTTTTGCCCTTTTGCCCTGTTGACATAGTAGATCATGATCTGCTCAAGCTCTGCCGGCTCAATGATCATTTCCGGGTATAATTTTTCTGCGACTTTTCTGTCATTTACCAAAACCTCGGCTCCCAGGCTGGAGGTTTCCGCCGATACAAGCAGAGACTGGCTGATATTTTTTAATTCATCCTTTTTGCACCGGAGAATACCGTGTTTTTCAAGGATTTCATCCTTGTTTCCCTTCAGGACGATCTTTCCGCCGTCGATAAATACCACCTCATCCGCCAGTTTTTCTAGATCTCCCGTGATATGGGAGGAGAGCAGGATGGTATGATCTTCTTCCACCACGTATTCGCGGAAGATCTGAAGCATTTCATTTCTTACGATAGGATCCAGGCCCGAGGTAGGCTCATCCATGATCAAAAGCTTTGCGTTATGGGAAAGAGCCGTTGCAATCTGCAGTTTCATTCGCATGCCCCTTGAAAAGCTGCCGCAGGCCTTTTTGGTTGGAAGGGAAAAAAGCTTTAAATATTCAAAATATTTTTTCTCATTCCAATTTTTATACACATTTTTCATAATGGTGTTGATCTGTCTGGCGGTCAGGAAATCGTGAAAGCCCATTTCATCAAATACGACCCCGATATTTTCCCGAAGTAAAGCAGAGTCTTTATCCATGCTTTTCCCAAATACATATACTTCTCCGCTGTCTCTGTTAATGGCGTCGAGAATGATCTGGATCGTGGTGGTCTTACCGGCGCCGTTCTGCCCGATGAACCCGCATACGGAGCCTTCCGGAACGGAAAAACTCACGTCGTCTAACTTAAAGTCCCCGTAGTCCTTTGACACGTCCTTTAATTCAATTACATTTGCGATATCTTCCATGGCAACCCCTTTCTTTGCCTGACAATCACATGCCTATGGGTTCTTTTCTTCATATAAAAGCTGCAGCATTTCCTGAAGTTCATTCAATGTGATCTTTCCCAGGGTGGCCTTATCAACTGCATTTTCCAAAAGCTCCTGGATCTCAAACATCATATTTTCCTTTATGATGTCGCTGTTGATTCCCTTTACAAAGCTTCCTTTTCCCGTTACGGAATAAATAAATCCGTCCCTTTCAAGATCCTCATAGGCACGTTTTGTTGTAATAATGCTGATTTTCAGTTCCTTTGCCAGAACCCTCATGGAGGGAAGGGCGTCCCCTTCCGACAGTTCGCCTGTCATGATCTGGCTTTTGATCTGTTCCTCAATCTGTTCATAGAGGGGGACTCCTGAACTGTTTGAAATAAGAATATCCATAATCTTTTCCTTTGCGCATAGAATCGTCTGTGAACATGTGCACAGATTCACAGATTGGATTATTGTATATACTCATTATATACAATTTTTCTGCGATGTCAATATTTTATCGGCGAGATATTTTGCATTGTATTATAATCTGTTAAAAAATGGAGGTCATGCTGTGTCGGCAGTTTCTGAAAATGAAAAAGACAGCTGATTTTCTGTTAAGATAAATCGCTGCCTGAAAGTAAACAATATTCAAATTTTTTATTATATCTTTTTTGCTGTATCTTTCCCGGGAAACTTAAAGTATTTCTTTCAGTTTGTACTTACTTCGGCAGCAAAAATTTTGCTGCATAATGCCGTATATTCATCGTAAGAAATCTCTGTCCCGTTCCATGTATATTTCATTCCCGATTCTGAATTATTTGGGTCGACAAGTTCCTCGCCGAAGTTCATTTCTGCGACTAAGTTATCAGCTCCCTCAAATTTTTCCATATGGTAAGCTTTATATCCTGCATTCATTGAGTTGCTGTACATGATCCATACAGAACCATTATAATAGGTGTAAGAGAGCGCGAGAGCGGTGCCACCTCCCGCTGCAAATTCATATACCTTGTTATCACGCGCATCAAGGTATTTTCCGCCATAGGGACCGCAAATAATGAGTTCGTTTTCTCCGTCATTGTCAAGATCGACTTTCTCTCCGAGAGAAAATGAATCCCATTCGTCAGAATCCATCTTTAAATCGCTGATATAAAATGTCGCTGTCGGATCTGTGGAGTAAGCTGCGTTTATGGAACCATCGATAAATAAATCCAATATTTCTTCTGCCGTCATTTCCGAATCTGCATTTTCAACCTCTTGTTCATTGCTTTCCTGCTGATTTAATGAGGCTTTCTCTGCATTTGCGATTTCATCATCTTTTATATCCGAATCAGCGCTCTCATTTGTCTGCATACCGATTTCCTGACGATTTGCAGCAAATTCATCTTCGTTTGCGTTCCCGCAGGCAGCGATATTCAAAGATGTTAGAAAAGCACATGCCAGAAAAGTTATTTTTTTATGCTTGCTCATACATACCTCCGAGAAAATCATTAATGAAATTTTTGTTGAATGATATGATTTTACTCATTTTAGCATATATGTATATACAATTCTACTGAAAATAAGGATTTCATATGGTAATACCGCCATATAGGAACATAATGTTGTTGAATTGATGAGTTAATTATGCTATGTTATTGCTTGCGGTTTGTAATATATTATGTTGCTTTGTCAAATGGAAAGAGAATTTAAAAATGGAAACGATACTAAAAATAATCATTATCGGAAGCCCTGGTGCGGGAAAAAGCACCTTTGCAAGAAAATTGAGGGATATGACAAAACTTCCGCTCTATTATCTGGATATGCTGTGGCATAAGCCGGACGGGACAAACGTTTCTAAGGAAGAATTTGATAAGGGACTGCGTAAAATTCTTAACAATGACAGCTGGATCATGGACTTTTCCAAGGACCAGCTGCCGCAGATTTATGCGTTGTTGGAAAAATATCGAAAGGATAAAAATATTGTTATTTTCAGATCAAGAAAAGAAGCGGACGATTATTTGGAAACTTTGCTAAAACAGCAATGAAATATCCCCGTAAACAGCCAGCCGTACAATACCTACAATTATTAAATGGGCGGGATAATACAAATAGAAAAACCATTTCAACCACCCGGCGTTTCCCTTTTTGCCGTTATAGTGTTTTAAAAAGGGATAAACCAGAATAACGCCCGACTGTACAAGGGCATAGGTCTTATTTACAAAAAAGAAGGATACAATGCCATATACCAAAACCCAGAACATCATCCCCGACATCTGTTTTTTTAGATTCCCCCGGTTAGCGTACATAGTCACGATTGCCATAACGGCGATACAGCTCCAATCTGAAGGAAAAGTAATAATATTTACGGCAATGATACAAAGCCATTTCTGCCATTCCTTCAGTCTGTTATCCCCGTTTACTACCCACAATGCGACAATGCCAAAGAACAGGGGCCAGATTACGCTTGTCTGATTAAAGACGCCGCTGCGAAAGGGGATATAATCGATTCCGAATGCAAAACAATAGGCAAAATGCGAGATGATCGCAAACACAAACATTCTTTGTAAATATTTCTTTAAATTTCTTGTATAATAAAATCCTTCACAGATAAAAAACCACATAATGGGAGCGGTCAAACGGCCTATGAGATGCAGGATAATAACTAATGATCTGATATTACCATATGTATTGCCTTTGTACCAGTAAACAGCTATAATTGTTAAGAATATTTTAGTGATTTATCCACATAAATGTAAAGAAAACAGTCGAGGCAGAGCGGGCAAAATATGTCAGATTTGAATTTAACAACAGAAGAAACAAAACAACTGAATAAAATAAAAAGCCTTGCGTCCCATATCATGAAGCTTGCCTCCGACAGCATTGTAGTGAACATGCGCTTTCTGGATGTGGCAGTTTCCGCTTTGACCGGGGAGCAGCGGATCGGCATGGGCGGTGCGGCTACGGACGGAGTGAAACTGTATTATGACCCGGTGTGGCTTTTAAAGCATTATGAAAGGGAACCGGCATTTGCAGTAAGGATGTATCTTCATATGCTGTTTCATTGCATTTTTTATCACAGCTACCAATACGGGAAATTAGATAAAGCTAACTGGGATTTGGCGGTTGACCTGGCGGTGGAAAATACCATTTTGGAGCTTGGCATACACAGCGCTGCCATGAAGAAGGATGACAGACTTTTGGAAGCTGTCAGGAATCTTAAAGATTACATGAACGGCAAAGGGAGCGCCGAGGAGTATGCAAGGCGGGTTTCGTGGAACCAGACGGGACAAAGCAATGTGAAAAAAAAGAAAAAGGTTCCTTTTACGGCGGAGCACATTTACCGCTATCTGCAAAAGAATTCCCTGAAGCCGGATGAAAGAAAGGAACTGGTCTCCTTAAGCCATGTGGATGAGCATGTGACGTGGAATGTGAAAGAGGAAATGACCATAGGGCAGGAGCAGTTTCAGAGGATCAGCGAACGGGTCAAGGCGGATTTAAAGAGCTTTTCCAAAAATAAATCCAAATCGGAAAGCCTTTCTGCCAATCTGGGGGAGGCTACTAAGGAACGATATGATTACAGCGATATTTTGAGCCGTTTTACCCAGCTTTCGGAGGATATGTCCGTCAACGACGAGGAATTTGACTATATCTATTATACCTACGGACTTTCCACCTACGGTAATATGCCTTTGGTGGAGCCTTTGGAATATAAAGACGTGAAGAAGGTCAAGGAGTTTGTCATTGCAATCGACACCTCCGCGTCCTGCAGAGGTCCGCTGGTGCAGGCGTTTTTGCGGAAGACCTATTCTATTTTAAAGCAGAGCGAAAGCTTTTTTCACAAAGTAAACGTGCACATCATCCAGTGCGATATGGAGGTGCAGTCGGATACGAAAATTACCTGCGATGAGGACTTTGACGCCTTTCTTGCATCGGGAAAATTAAAGGGCTTCGGTTCTACGGATTTCCGCCCGGTATTTGATTATGTGGATGAGCAGACTTTAAAAGGAGAGTTTGAAAATCTCAAAGGGCTGATTTATTTTACCGACGGCTATGGGATTTATCCGGACAGAATGCCGGATTATGATACAATATTTGTGTTCCTGAATGAGGATGATAAAAAGCCCCGGGTTCCGGTCTGGGCGATTCAGGTTGTGCTTGGAGAACCGGAAATAGAAGCATTTGAGGAAAAGGAGAAAGAAGATGAATATCAGACAGGCGAAGGATTATATTAAGGATTCCGTCAGATTATATTTGAAGAAGGATGAATTCGGCGAATACCGGATACCGGTAGTCAGACAGAGGCCTATTTTTCTCCTGGGGGCGCCCGGCATCGGTAAGACAGCTATCATGGAGCAGGTGGCGTCGGAACTTTCCATTGCGCTGGTGTCCTACTCCATGACCCATCATACAAGGCAGTCCGCCCTGGGACTTCCTTATATTACAAAGAAGGAATACGAAGGAGAAAAATTTCAGGTTTCGGAATATACTATGAGTGAGATCATTGCTTCCGTATATGAGGCTATGGAAGGCAGCGGCATCAAGGAAGGAATCCTGTTTTTAGATGAGATCAACTGTGTGTCGGAGACCCTTGCGCCCTCCATGCTGCAGTTCTTACAGTACAAAACCTTTGGAAAGCACAGGGTCCCCGAAGGCTGGATCATTGTTACCGCAGGCAATCCGCCGGAATATAACAAATCCGTCAGGGAGTTTGATGTGGTTACCATGGACCGCTTAAAGGTGCTGGAGGTAGAAGCGGATTATGACGCCTGGAAGACTTATGCCAGGGAAATGAGCATTCACGGAGCTATCGTAAGCTTTTTGGAACTGAAGAAGGAATATTTTTATCATATTGAGACAACGGTTAAAGGCAGGCTTTATGTGACCGCAAGGGGATGGGAGGATCTTTCCCAGATTTTATATCTCTATGAGGAGGAAAAGCTTCCCGTATCCGAAGCCCTCATAGGACAGTATATCCGCAATGATAAGATCGTAAAGGAATTCGGGGCATATTATGACCTTTACCAGAAATATAAAAAGGATTATCATGTGGATGAGATTTTAGGCGGAACGGTAACGGAGACGATTGTGAAAAAAGCAGAGGAAGCGCCCTTCGACGAGCGGCTCTCCCTACTTGGCATGCTTATGGATAAAATGCTTGCTGATATAAAGGAGAATATGGAAACAGGAGCATATCTGCAGGATATGATGGTTCCCTTAAGGGCGGTAAAAGACGCGGAAGACGGGCTTTCCATGCTGGACAAACAGATACAGGCAAGGGAAAAAATCATGCAGAATCTGGCAAAAGGCGGTTCCCTTTCCCCGGCGGATAAAAAGAGGCATAAAAGAATCCTGCATTTTCTTGAAAAGTGCAAGAAAGAAGCGGTTACGGGTAAACAGACTGCCACAGACCAGGTATTTGCCCTGATCAAATCCCGTTTTGATGAAGAAGTAAGCAGGATGAAACAGGATACGGAGTTTTGCCAGAGAAGGCTTTCGGCATTGTTTGACTTTGTGGAAAAGGCTTTTTCAAGTGGGAATGAAATGCTGATTCTGGTAACGGAACTGACGGTCAACAATGATTCTTCCAGATTCATTGCCACTTTTGGCTGCGAGGCTTACCAGAGGCAGAACAAACAGCTGATGCTGTCCGAAAGAACAGAACAGCTGGCGCAGGAAATCAGGGAATTAAAGTTGTAGGATAATGAAGCGGGTAATTTTACATGAAAGAGGAACGGTTCGAACAGGCGGGAGCCCTGTATTATTATATAATTTCAGAAAACGGTGCAGCCATTACCGGCTATGAAGGAAATAAAATAGAGCTTGTGATCCCGGAACAGATAGACAGCCTTCCGGTAACTGCCATTGAAAAGAAAGCTTTTTTCAATGTTTCCGGTTTATACAGGATTTATCTGCCAAAGACCCTTGAAAGGATCGGAGACTGGGCGTTTGCCCACTGCAGGAATTTGGAGGAAATCTATCTTTCACGGAAAGAATATGAGCTGGGGAAATCTCTTTTTATGGAGTGCAGTTCCCTAAAGCGCATCTGCCTTACGGAGAAGGAGAACGGGAATGCCAGGGAAGAAGAGGTGTGCCGTGGCTTTGGCTCCCTGTTGGCTTCCACCTGCGGCGTTTTAGACGCTCCTTATCTGTTCCAGACCACGAAGGCGGATGATGAGGAATGGCTTGCTTTGTGGGATGCAAGAATGCTGACGATCCTTCACGGGGACGATATGGAAGGATATACCAAGCTGCTTTTATGCGGGGAAGAGGATTACGGCAGCAGGGAAAACAATCTGGAGTATTTTCTGGAACAAAAGAGAAAGAGAAAAGTCAGGGTGGCGTTTTTGAGACTTTTGTATGATAAGAAATTAGCAGATGATAACCGAAGGAAATTGACTGATTATCTGCTTTCCCATACCAAAGGCTGTGAAAGCGAGGAAACCTGGCTGGTGTTAAAGGAAGAGCATGGGGAGGATATGGAATATATTTCCCTCTTTGCGGATCTGGGATGCCTGACGACGGATAATTTTGACGGAATGCTGTTGGATTTAGGCGGGGAACATCCCCAGATGAAAGCGTTTCTGATGAAATACAAGGAAGAACATCTGGGGAAAAGTGATTTTTTTGAAAAGCTGTCCTTAGATTTATAATAAATAAAATAGCATTTTGTTCTCGAATATGGTAAAGATATGGAAGATTGTGGTATACTGGCTGTATAAACGGTAAGAAGTGCAGAAATTGTCAGAAGCATATAGGATATCTGCAGAATTATGTGCGGCGCCCCATTATGATCGGGCGGCAGTGAAAGGAGAATGGGCATTGGATTACAATCAGGCTTTAGAAAAATTAGCGGTTTATGATCAGACGCATTTGTTAAAATATTATGGAGAACTGGACAACGGGAGACAAAAGGAACTGCTTGAACAGATAGACGGGACGGATTTTTCTGTAGTGAAAAATTTAAACCACAGGGAAAGCGGAACGGAAAGAGGAAAAATCACTCCCATTGTTTCCATGGAAATAGACGAGATTGAAAAGAAAAGGCCGTATTTTGAAGACCTGGGGCTTTCCGCCATACAAAAGCAAAAGGTTGGCGCCGTGCTTTTAGCCGGCGGAATGGGAACCCGTCTTGGCAGCGACGAGCCAAAGGGCGTTTATAATATAGGTCTGACAAAAGATCTGTATATTTTTGAATGCCTGATCAATAATCTTTTGGATGTGGTAAAGAAGGCGGACGCATGGGTGCCTTTGTTTATCATGACCAGTGACAAAAACCATGAGAGAACGACGGAGTTTTTTAAGGAACATGATTTTTTCGGATATCGGAAAGACATGGTATGGTTTTTTAAACAGGAAATGGCGCCTGCAGTGGATTTTGAAGGAAAAGTGTTTTTGGAGACAAAGAGCAAGATTTCAACCTCCCCCAACGGAAACGGGGGCTGGTTTGTCTCGCTTGCCAGAAACGGGCTGGTCGATAAGATCCATGAGATCGGCATTGAATGGCTGAACATTTTTGCAGTGGATAATGTTTTGCAGAAAATCGCGGATCCCGTTTTTATAGGGGCTTCCATTGACAACGCTGTGGAAGTAGGGGCGAAGGTAGTGCGTAAGGCGGCGCCTGACGAAAAAGTGGGCGTTATGTGCTTGGAGGATGGCAGACCTTCTATTGTGGAGTATTATGAGCTGACGGAACAGATGAAGGAGGAACGCAATGAAAAAGGCGAATATGCCTATAATTTTGGAGTTATCTTAAATTATCTGTTTTCCGTATCCGCATTGGAGCGCATTATGTCCCGCAAGCTCTGTCTCCATATCGTGGAGAAGAAAATCAATTATCTGGATGAAAACGGGAATGAAATAAAGCCGCAGGAGCCAAACGGCTATAAATTTGAGCAGCTGGTGCTCGATATGATTCATGAACTGGAAAGCTGCCTGCCTTTTGAAGTAGTCAGAGAAAAAGAGTTCGCTCCTATCAAAAACGCCACAGGTGTGGACAGCGTTGAGACAGCGAGGGAACTCTTAAAGAAAAACGGTATGGTATTATGATCAGATCACATATTGATACATGAAGATAAAGTGGCAGAAGCTTCCCGCCATAATGAACAGGTGGAATATCTCATGAGAACCGAAGCCGGCGTGCTTTTCGTTAAATACCTTCAGTTTTAAGGCGTAGATCACGCCTCCCACGGTATACAGAAGGCCTCCGGCGAGAAGCCACATAAATGCCGACAGGGATAAGGTATGGATAATGGGCTTGATGGCGCTGATACAGATCCATCCCATTCCAATGTAAAGAATGGAAGAAAACCATTTGGGACAGGTAATCCAGAGCGCTTTGATCAAAATACCCAAAAGGGCAACGCCCCATACTGCTGCCAGCATCCGGCTGCCGGTATATTTATCCAGAACCAAAAGGCAGACGGGAGTGTAGGAACCGGCGATCATGATGAAGATCATCATGTGGTCGATCTTCCTGAAAATCTTTATGATATTGGGTGCAACATTGATGGAATGATAGGTTGCGCTGGCGCCATACAGCAAAACCATGCTGCCGATAAAAACGAACATGGCAATGACGGAAAGGGTGCCAAACTCCGCTGCTTTGATCAATAAGGGAATTGCGCTTCCCATGGCGAGTATCATGGCAATGAAATGTGTAATGGCACTTCCGGGTTCACGAATAGATATATGCATAATATGACCTCCTTGAAAACTTATCATGTAGTTTTAAAAACCATGTTCTGATATAATGATGTTACAACATATTATTTCAAGTGTCAATTGTTTTATGCATAAGATGAAGATCAATCTTCTTCAATGATCTGTATTTCCAGATAATCGAAGGGGATTTCTTCTATAAAATTATCTTGGGAAAATCTTGCCTTGTCGTGACGTTTGAATTCTGAGATGGTTTTATCCAGCCAGATCGGCTTGCCCAAATCGAATTCATAGCAGATTTCTTCCAGCCCGCGGAAGATTTTATGGGTCCTTGTATCCGTACTGTCTTCTTCAAATACGGTATCCTTTAACAGGTGGTTGTCTTTCCAGATCTTGCCCCACAAACGAAACATAGGCGCTCCTTTCTGCGTGCCCGAGAACACGGATATATTTGCTAGGGATATTATAGCAGAGCCTGAATATGCGGACAACAGCAAACTAAAAATGAAAAAACGGTAAAATTTATGTCAAATTTGTGCATAAACGGAAGAAATATGGTAAAATGTTCTTGTAAAATCAGCAACAGAGGTGAGGCTTTTGGAACTAAAGGTTGAAAAAGAAAATGATATACAAAGTTGGGAAGAGGTTGTTTTAATATATAATTCGGCCTTAAAGGAAGTGGGGACCAAGTTAGAGATCCTGAACGACGAATTTCAACACGTGCACCAATACAATCCCATTGAACATATCAAGTCGCGGATCAAGACTCCGCAGAGCATTGTTAAAAAATTAAAAAAGAACCATTATGAATCGACGATCGCAAATATGGTGGAGCATGTAAATGATATTGCGGGCATCAGGGTCATCTGCTCTTTTATTTCCGATATTTACAGAATTGCAGAAATGCTGATCAAACAAAATGATATTCGGGTCATCTCCGTAAAGGATTATATCCAGAATCCCAAGCCCAGCGGCTATAAGAGCTACCATTTACTGATCACGATTCCTATTTTTTTATCTGACAGGATCGTAGATACAAAAGTGGAGATCCAGATCCGGACAGTTGCCATGGATTTCTGGGCAAGCCTTGAGCATAAGATTCATTACAAATTTGAGGGAAACGTTCCGGAGCATATCAAAAAGGAATTGATCGAATGCGCTAATATGGTATCCAATCTGGACTCCAAGATGCTTTCCTTAAATAAAGAGGTGCAGAAGCTTGCGGACCAGGCGGCAGAAGAAAAAGAAAAGGCGGCGGAAAACGGACAGACTTCTTTGCCCGGGACTCGGAGCGCCGTGGTCTGATGAATTTTTTCCATTCCTCAGGTTGCCTGTCACTTATATTAAAGTTCTGTTTGTGCCGGGAGCGGCGGTAAATCTATATGGGCTGTAACTGAGGCCTTTGGGTAAAAAACATATTATTTCAGGAACACGCTTGCGCTCCGGCAAAGGACGTAGCAGCACATAAGATTGCAAAATACGCAATCTAAGTGCTGACGCCTTTGCTAGGGTTCCTTCAATTAATATGTTTTTACCCAAAGGCCTCAGTTACAGCCCATATAGATTTACCGCCGCTCCCGGCACAAACAAAACTCTAATACAAACTTCTTCTAAAATGAGGAGTGCCCAGGCACCTTTCGGCACCCGGGCTATTATGAAAAAATTTATCTATGTCTGTAATGATAAACATTACGTCGTTCGTTGTTTATAAATTTATATTAATCTACAAATATGAATAAATTATGAACAAGGAGTGAAAAAATAGTTAATATTAACAATGAAATAAAGAAATTGAATATTTTACTGTGCAATTTTAACAAAAAAGATGCGGGTATATGTCAAAAAGGGGGAGGTTGTAAAAGAAAATAATACATGATAAAATAAAAACGATACATATACACCGTATGAAACACCGCGTGAGAAGGGTACGGAGGGGATCATTGTGGATAATTTTATGGATAAACTGGCAAAAAGGTTTAATGCCGGGGAAATAATAAAAGCAAACAGTCAGGCGGAAGCCAGAGACATGAAAAGAATGCAGGAGCGTACGGCAGAATATGAACGTATGATGCAGGAGATGCGCCGCCTGAATTTAAAAAATGTGGAGCTGACAGAACAGGTACAGCAATTGATTCAGTGCGGTATCGAGCAGATCGAAGGTTATGGAAGCAAAGAAGCGCTGCTGGGTAATAAAATTGACGAGACCGGGACAAGCTTAAAAGAAGAGATCGAACCGGTAAAAAATTATATGTATTCCGTAAAATATAGCGTGGATTCTGTCAAAGAGGATACAGATTCTATAAAGGAAAGTTCGGATCTTGTCAGAGAAAGTGTGGATTTCATAAAAAATGATATGGAATCCTTAAAGGGCAGTGTAGATTTTGTAAGAGACAATATGGACGCCGTGAAGGATGGCACGGATCTTGTAAAAGACAGTGTGGAATCAGTCAGAACTGATATGGAATCCGTTAGGGACAGTGTGGATTTGGTCAGAACTGATATGGAATCCGTTAGGGACAGTGTGGATTCGGTCAGAACTGATATCGGACCTGTAAGAGACAGTGTAGATTCGGTCAGAGCTGATATGGAAGCCGTAAGAGACAGTGTGGATTTTGTCAGGTCAGATATGACTTCTGTCAGGGACGGCCTGGATTTCATAAGAGGCAATATGGACTCTGTGAAGGACGGTACGGATCTTGTAAAAGAAGGTATGGATTCCGTAAAGGCCGATATGGAATCTTTAAAAGGCAGCATTTCGGATGCGGCATATAAAACGGATGATGGATTTTATCGTGTGTCCGGCAGGCTGGACGAAATGGAGCGCAATATTAATGAAGAAATGCAGCAGAACCATCAGGCTGTTTTCATAGCCATCAGGGATTTAGAGGATAAAGCAGGCAATGACAGTGAAATGATGGAGTCAATAAGAACCATGAAAGAGCTTCTGGTGGGACTCCGCTTAAATTCGGAGGAAGGACAGAAGCATCTGGAGGAACATGTGCATAAGGAGAACGTCCGCGTTTACCGCAATGTACAGGCGGTGGTATCGGAAGAAGCCACAAGAAGGACCAGGGAATTGGGAGAAAGAATCGATCATCTGGAAAGCGGAATGAAGAAAAACAGCGGTTTAAAGCCCCTTGTGATCATTACGCTGCTGCTTGCACTGGCAAGTCTGGGCATGCAGGTTGCACAGATTTTGCAGCTGTTTTGATTCTTGCGGCAAAACGTTAATTTTGGAGAAGTATTATGGGAAAAACGTCGTTTAAACCGGGAAATATGCTGTATCCCCTCCCGGCAGTTTTGGTCACTGTAAGAGATAAGGCAGGCAATGACAATGTGCTTACGATCGGGTGGACGGGCACTGTCTGCTCGGATCCCGCCATGGTTTCCATTTCCGTAAGGCCGGAAAGATATTCCTACAATATGATAAAGGAAACGGGAGAGTTCGTTATCAACCTTACTACCGAAAAGCTGGCTTTTGCCACGGATTATTGCGGGGTAAAAAGCGGCAGGGATGTGGATAAATTTAAGGAAATGAAGCTGACAAAGCTTCCGGCACAAAAGGTAGGGGCTCCCCTTATCGGGGAAAGCCCGGTCAATATAGAGTGCCGGGTTACCCAGTCTATAGAACTGGGAAGCCACGTCATGTTCTTAGCCACAGTAGAGGCAGTTACGGTAGACGATGCCTATATGGATGAAAAGAATACCTTTCATTTAAGAAAGGCCGATCCCATTGTCTATTCCCATGGAGAATATTACACCCTGGATAAAATGATCGGGAAATTTGGCTATAGCGTCAGAAAAAAAGCCGGAAGGAAAAATAACGGATAGATTCCGGTGTACAAATATTGGAAAAACCTATGAAAAAATTCACAAAATATTATCTTGAAATAAGAATCGCACATTTAAGGGCGGCGGCATTTATATCTTTGGCATGTCTGCTTTTATTCCCCGGCTTTCATAAAATCGAGAGTACGGGAAATAATATGTATACCGTTTTTTTAAATGGAGAAGAAGCCGGGCTGGTAGATAGTGAAGAGACAGCCTGGGAGTATTTAAGGCAGGCGCGTACCGGTCTGGCACGGGAGGCGGGCAGCCTTGTTTTTGTGGATGTCGACTTAAAAACGGAAGGCAGGGAGCTGCTCGTGGGCAAAGTCGACAGCAGGGAAACGGTAGTGGAAAACATGTGCCGGATCCTGCAGGAGGACAAGATAACCGACAGAAGTCTTGCCTATACCGTTAAGATCAATGAATTTACAGTAAATATCCAGAATGCGGAGGGCGTTATAGAAATCCTGCAGGCGGCCCTTAGCAAATATGATCCGGAAAATGAATTCCAGATCGAGCTTGTATTGGATCCTGAGCGGGAGATCAATGTCTTAACCACCAGGATCACAACTTCTGATGTGAGGGCAAAGGAGGCTTATGAGCTGCCAAAGGCAGGGGTGGAAAAGGAATTCTACGAAATGGATGAGCTTTCCGAAGCCAACCTGCAGATGAGCTTTGAGGATTTTGATTACGGGCTTGTGGATCTGTATTACGAGGATGAGATCGAGATTATCGAAACTTATCTGGGTGCGGAAGAACTGACAGATGTGAACACGGCAAAGGAAATTCTTACGAAAGACCAGGAGAAGAATACCGTCTATGAGGTGCAGCCCGGGGATACCCTTTCTGAAATTTCCCTGGAGACGGAGATCCCCCTTGACCGTATTATCGAAATGAATGAGACGCTGGAGGATGAAAACTCCACGATCCGCGCGGGGGATGAACTGATCATTACCATTCCCGAGCCTGAGCTTTCTGTGGGCAGGCAGGAGGAAATCTATTACGAAGAGGACTATGACGCGCCTGTGGAGTATATATACAATGACGCATGGTATACCACTGACTTGGTAGTCCGCCAGCAGCCTTCGGCGGGACACAGAAATGTCGCGGCGGTCGTGACCTATAGGAATGCTTCCGTAACGGACACGGAAATATTAAAAGAAGAGGTTACCATTTCTCCGGTTCCCAAGATCGTGGAAGTGGGTACGAGGATCCCGCCTACCTATATCAAGCCTATTTCCGGCGGCAGGATCTCTTCCAGATTCGGGCGCAGAAGCGCTCCTACAAGAGGGGCGTCCACTTACCACAGGGGAATTGACTGGGCGACGCCGGTCGGGACCGCGGTTGTTGCATCCTGCTCAGGCACTGTTACAAGGGCAGGCTGGGGAAGCGGATACGGATATGTGGTCTATATCAACCATGAGGACGGAAGACAGACCCGCTACGGACATTTAAGCAAGGTGCTTGTTAAGGTGGGACAACGGGTAAACCAGGGCGATAAGATCGCATTGAGCGGAAATACCGGAAGGAGCACCGGCCCCCATCTCCATTTTGAGATTTTGATCGGAGGCTCCCAGGTCAATCCATTAGATTACCTGAATTAATTGTAAAAAAACGGATGGGATTGTACAAATTTAACGATTTTTAAATTGAAAGTTTACAATGAAGCCGTTGGTGGTATATAATAGAAAAATATAGATGTAAAATATTATGTTTGAGGTGCATTATGGAGCAATATGCGATTAAAGGGGGGAATCCCCTGGTGGGCGAAGTCGAGATCGGCGGCGCCAAAAATGCGGCGCTTGCTATTCTGGCTGCTTCCATTATGACAGATGAAACAGTTATTATAGAGAATTTACCTGATGTAAGGGATACAAATGTATTGCTTCAGGCTATCAAAAGCGTAGGGGCAACAATAGAGAGGATTGACAGACACAGCATCAGGGTTAATGGTTCCACCATTCATGATGTTGTGATCGAAGACGATTATATCAAGAAGATCCGGGCGTCCTATTATTTACTGGGAGCTTTGCTTGGGAAATATAAAAGAGCGGAAGTGGCGCTTCCCGGCGGCTGTAATATCGGAAGCCGTCCCATAGACCAGCACATCAAAGGCTTCAAAGCCCTTGGTGCCGAGGTTAAGATCTCCCATGGCCTGATCGTTGCCCAGGCGGATCATTTAAAGGGCAGCCATATTTATCTGGATGTGGTTTCCGTAGGCGCTACGATCAATATCATGATGGCGGCATCCCTTGCGGAAGGCCAGACTATTATCGAAAATGCCGCAAAGGAACCCCATGTGGTAGACTTAGCGAACTTTTTGAACAGCATGGGCGCTAATATTAAAGGGGCCGGTACGGATGTTATCCGTATCAAAGGCGTGGAGAAGCTGCATAAGACGGAGTATTCCGTTATTCCCGACCAGATTGAGGCGGGGACGTTTATGATGGCTGCTGCAGCCACAAAGGGCGATGTTACGATCAAAAATGTGATTCCCAAGCATTTGGAGTCCATCAGCGCCAAATTAATGGAAATAGGCTGTGAGATCGAAGAGTCTGACGATGCGGTAAGGGTTGTTTCTTCCAAGCCTTTATCCCATACACAGGTAAAGACCCTTCCTTATCCCGGATTTCCCACGGATATGCAGCCGCAGATCACGGTTACCCTGGCTCTTTCCAACGGAAGCAGTATCGTGACGGAAAGCATATTCGAAAACAGGTTCAAGTATGTGGATGAGCTTACCAGGATGGGCGCTTCCATCAAAGTGGAAGGCAATACGGCGATCATCAACGGAGTGCCCAAATATACAGGTGCCCACATCAGTGCGCCGGACTTACGTGCAGGAGCGGCTCTTGTGATCGCTGCCCTTGCGGCGGAAGGCTTTTCCGTGGTAGATGACATTTTCTATATCGAAAGAGGCTATGAGGACTTTGATGTGAAGCTAAAAAGTCTGGGAGCACAGATAGAAAAGGTAACAGAAGAAAAAGAAGTGGTCAAATTTAAAATGCAGGTATCATAATACGGCCGTATTTTAGAATATAAAGACGAAAAACTCCTTATGGACAGAAATGTACTGTTTCAGATCCGTAAGGAGTTATTTTTTATGAAAGGTCAGATGATCTCCTCGATATACACGTCAGGAGTTTTGGTAAGGTCGATAAACCTGTTGCCGGATTTGATCATTGGCCGGGATAAGCGGGAGTGATTGATAAAGACAATATCCCCTTCGGTGCCGTCCGATAAGCGTACCCGGTTGTGCATATAGGTCATAACTACATTTTCCAAAAACTTCAGGATATAGGCGGCCTCGTATTTTTGCAGCCCTTCTCTTTCAAAAATATCAATGACCTGGAAAGGACAAAGGGGACCGCGGTAGACTCTTGCCGCCGTCATGGCTTCGTAAACATCGGCAATACCGACGATTTTGGCAAAGGGATCGATCCTGCTTCCGTCAATGCCCAGCGGATAGCCGGTGCCGTCGCATTTTTCGTGGTGCATCAGGGCGGCGTTTTTAATATGTACGTTGATATCCTTGTCCTTTAAAAGGTCGTATCCCGCAATCGTATGGGTCTTTACGATCTCATATTCCTCATTAGTCAGCTGGGCCGGTTTTTTGATGATATGGTCGGGAATGGAAAGCTTTCCGATATCGTGAAGCAGCCCGCATAAGGTAACCGTTTTGATATCCTCTTCGGACATTCCAAGCCATCCTGCAAGAATATTGCTGATCAGGGCAACATTCATACAATGGGCAAATGTAAGGTCGTCATACTGCCTCATATTGTGGAGCATATGAAAGAAACCGGAGCTGGTGGACGTGTCCTTGATCAGGGAGGTCGCCTGGTCCAACAGGCTGTCCGTATTAATATCGGCTCCCTTTTGGACAATGTCGCTTAAGCTGTCCTTAAAACTATCCAGGGTCTCGTCAAAGTCCTGCTTGTATTTTTGGAATTCGGGACTGGACTGGATCAGGGCGGAATAGGCAGAGTTTTCCCCGGAAGTATTAACGGGCGGCAGGCTGTCATCAGGAGTTACGGTTTCAGACTCCGTTATTTTTACATATGGCACAGAATAAAATTCCAGGCGTGTGATTATGGGATCGGTAAGAATAACACCCTTGGAGATCACCAATTGGTTGGAATAACTGTATACGTCCTCGCCCACAATCATGCCGGGGCGAAGCTGTCCGGCATAAACTCGTTTCAATAGGGTATTCTCCTTTTGGCTTTTTTTTATTCTACTATATTTTTTCGGACTGTGCCTACTGTTAATTATAAAAATATTTATTTTTCACGGAAATTTTTTAAAAATCCTCTATCAGAATACTTGACGACGATGTGGCGATATTATATAGTATTTTTAGATATAAAAACTCAATATTGTGAAGTCTCTTATTCAGAGTGGTGGAGATACAAAGGATCTATGAAGCCACGGCAACCCCGACAGACAAAGGAAGGTGCCAACCTGAGCGAAAATTCGAACAATAAGAGGATCTTTATGTCTGACCGGTCCGCTTATGAAACGAAGCGGATTTTTTAATGTTTATTTTCAAAACAGAAAACAAGGAGGATAAAGCAATGGAAAAACGTTTATTTACTTCAGAGTCCGTTACGGAAGGGCATCCTGACAAGGTTTGCGATGCTGTTTCCGATGCGATCCTGGATGCATGCATGGAACAGGATCCCATGAGCCGTGTGGCATGTGAGACCTGCTGCTGTACGGGTTTTGTGCTGGTCACGGGGGAATTGACTACAAAGGCACAGTTAGATATTCCCGCAATTGTAAGAAATACTGTGGATGAAATCGGTTACAACAAAGGAGAGATCGGATTTGATTCCAATACCTGTGCGGTTATGGTAGCTTTAGATAAGCAGTCTGCCGACATTGCCATGGGCGTGGATAAGGCTTTGGAAGCAAAAGAAAACCGGATGTCTGATGAGGAAATCGAGGCCATCGGCGCGGGAGACCAGGGCATGATGTTCGGATATGCCACCAACGAGACGGAAGAGCTGATGCCTTACCCCATCAGCCTTGCCCATAAGCTGGTTCTGCAGCTTACGAAGGTACGTAAGGACGGCACGCTGCCTTATCTGAGACCGGACGGAAAAAGCCAGGTCTCTGTGGAATATGATGAGAACGGCAAGCCTCTCCGTTTAGAAGCGGTAGTGCTTTCCACCCAGCATGATGATAACGTTACCCAGGAACAGATCCACGAAGATATTAAAAAATATGTTTTTGATCCGGTACTGCCTAAGGATATGCTGGATGCCGACACCAAATATTATATTAATCCCACAGGACGTTTCGTCATTGGAGGACCCCACGGGGATGCGGGACTTACGGGAAGAAAGATCATCGTAGATACTTACGGCGGATATGCACGCCACGGCGGCGGCGCTTTTTCCGGAAAGGACTGCACCAAGGTTGACCGTTCTGCTGCTTATGCGGCAAGATATGTTGCAAAGAATATTGTGGCGGCAGGCATTGCAGAGAAGTGTGAAATCCAGTTGTCCTATGCGATCGGCGTCGCACAGCCTACCTCCGTTATGGTAGATACCTTTGGAACGGGCAAAATTTCTGACGAAAAGCTTGTAGACATCGTGCGGGAGAATTTTGACCTGCGCCCTGCCGGCATTATCAAGATGCTTAATCTGCGCAGACCTATTTACAAACAGACCGCAGCCTACGGACATTTTGGACGTAATGATTTAGACCTTCCATGGGAGAAACTGGATAAGGTTGAACTGTTAAAGAAATATTTATAAAAGAATGAGTGGGCCCGTAACCGCATTTTAAATCCGCAGGTTACGGGCTCTTTTTTTGTTCTTTTTCCATTTCCCTGAAAAAGCCTGTTGCAGACAGGCCCACGGCGCATACAATAAGCCCTGTGGGAATGAGAACGAGATAAACAGAGCTGTTTAATCTGTCAAATAAAAATCCGTATACGATCTGGCCTATTGGCTGGACGCACAATGTAATGGCAGACGTATAAGCCATAACTTTGCCGATCAAATGACCGGGTGTCCTTTGTTGTATAAGTGAAACTGCAAAAATGGAAAAAATACTGACGGCGATCTGCATGCCGCAAAATGAAATAAGGTTAACGGCATATTTTATCATGGGCTCCACCGGGAAGAGAAAGACGATCCCGGCAGGAATGATAAAAATCCCAAGGGAAGCAAGGATAAGTGATAATCTGTTTGTTTCCAATTTCTCTGCAAGAAGTCCGGCGGCCATGCTTCCTATGATCGTAGCAATGGCTAAGGCGCTTTCGGCAGCTCCATAATACTTCGCATTTAATCCCAGTATCGTGCGCACGATATAGGGAAGTCCGACTATGGTAATCCCCATTACAAAAAATCTTGTAAATGCGGTAAGAAGCAGCATTTTTGAAATACTTGTCTGTTCTTTTGATATGTACTGCATACTCGATATAAAATCCTGTTTGATAAGGGACAATACGTTTCCGTTATTTTGCGGGGGTTTATAGTCCAATTTAATAAAACATTCAAATAACGCAGTAACGAAGAAACAGCCCACGCTTGCATACATGACAGGTTTTAAGCCAAAACCGGCATATAATACGCCGCCCAGCATGGGGGCAGTCAAATAGGACAGTGAAGCTATCTGGTTTACAACGGCATTTCCCTTCATTATGTTTTCGCCTTCCAACATAGAAGGGAGACATGCCTGTACCGTAGGCGTTTCAAAGGCGCCCAGGACGGACAGGATGAAAAGAAGTATGCTTATTACGACAAGACTGTTTTTACCGGATAAAAGAAGCGCCGTGCATAAAACGGAAATGCCGGTCAAGGTATCTAATGCAACCATGATGTTCCGCTTATCGGCCCTGTCTGCAAGAATGCCTCCTAAGGGAGAAAGAAGGATCGTTGGTATCGTTGCAGCGGATAAAATACCGGCAAATACGGCTGCCGAACCCGTTGCTTCCAGTACATACATAGATAATGCAAGCTTTAAGATAAAGTTTCCGAAAAGAGACGTTAACTGTCCAAGAATAAGAAGCATAAAGTTTCTGGTAAACAATTTCTGCGTCATGATCCATTTCCTCCTTTTTCTGAAATATCAGAGATAAATTTTTCTGTAAAAGCCGATATCTCATCATCTAAAAGCGGTAATCCCATATGTGACAAAACCTCCATGACAAAACCGTATTTGTGGCGCAGCTCTTCTTCGTTTGCAGGAAATACCGACGGCATAAGCCAGAAGTTGACAAGGGGCAAAAGCTCGGATAATTCTTTGGCATAGTCTGTTTTGATAGAGCCGTCTTTTTTCCCTTCTTCCAACAGTTCCAGCCACAGGGGCGTCAGCACACGCCTGTTTTCTGCGATTGCCGCCGCTAAAATATGAGGATCTTTTAAAATGGGGACCGCTTCCATATTCAGCTTATTGCGTTTTTCATCTGATTGATTCAGTACAAGCAGTGCCTTGATCTTTTGCAAACCGTTTAAATCGTTCCGTCCTTTAACCGATTCAAAGGGATTGTTTTCAAAGAAGAGCTGATTTCCCAATGCGTGCATAACTTCTTCTTTGCTTTGGAAACAATGGTAGAACATTCCTTTTGCCCCGCCTGCCATGTTCATGATGTCGGAAATGGAAGTTTCCTCATATCCTTTTAAAATAAACAGGCTTTGTGCGGCGTTTAATATTTCTTTTTTCCATTGTTCCGGCGTCTTTTTTACAGGTCGTGCCATTTTAATTTGCCTCCTCCGGATATTAATTAATGACCATTGGTCAAAAAATATTCTATTACTTTTCCGGCGATTTTGCAATAGCTTTAAAAAAACTTTATCCAACATTTAGCTTTTTAGAAAACGGCATAATAAAGCGCGCTTGTGATCCTGCAATGCTTTCCCCGTCTGCAGGTCTCCCAAATATTATTTTACATTACGCTATTGACAAACAAAGACTACAGCTGTAGACTTAGATTGTCTACACGAGTAGACAATGAAGCATGTCATCATACCGCTATGCTGCGGTATGACGGGTTCTAAAAATAAAAGATCGGGGAACAGAAAATGGATATGAATACAACAGTCAGCAATGCGGAACTGGAAATTCTGGAAGCGCTCTGGTCGGCTGACAGACCTTTAAATGCGGGAGAGATCAGGAATTTTCTCAATGAGAACAAAAAATGGGAACGCACGACGGTGCTGACCCTGATCCAGAGGCTTTTGAAAAAGGGTGTTATCAGCCAGGAGAAAAAAGAGGTTTATTATTACGCCCCCTGTGTAAAACGAAACGATTATGTGAATGCGGAGATGAAAAGCTTTGTCAACAAGTTTTTTGGCGGGAGCAGCCGCAGTCTCGCCGCCGCACTGGTGGAAAATGAGGATTTAAGCAGGGAAGATATTGAAGAGCTTAGGGATTATTTCAATAAAGGATTGGAATCGGCAAAGGATAGATAGGAGGCGGTTATGGAAAAGCTGTTTTTGAATATCGTATCATTATCGTTAACCGGAGCGGTAATAGGAGGAATTTTAATACTGCTTCATCCCTTAACCCGAAAATATTTCTCCAAAAAGTGGAACTATTATATCTGGCTTATTCTGGCGCTGCGGCTGATGCTTCCCGCAGGCTTTGGATTCGCGCCCCTTCATGTTTCCTATCCCTTTTTTGGAGGGGAAAATGAAATTGCGGCGGAAAAAGCGGAAGACGGGCAAGCGGCAGGGCTGATCCATAAATCCGAATTTTCAGATGGGTCGGAGAGTGCGGCGGCTTGGGAAGAGTACAGCAAAACGGAAAAAGGACTAACGTCTGAAGCCCCGGATGGCATGGCGGAATCGGAGAGCCTGAAAGAGCCGGGAAGAGAAGTTTTCTCTGCAAAACAAAAGGATCTTGGGGCAATTGAAAAGGGAATCCTATATGCTTTGGGAATTTTATGGCTGTTTGGCGCACTGACCGCATTTTTGATAAAACTGGCCCATTACCGGAAGCTGATCAAAAATACCAGGGCTTTCTGCCGGCCCGTTATAGACGGAAACACCATGATAACCGCAAATGTGGTTGCTTTGAGGCTGCATTTGGAAAAAAATATAACCATTTATGAAAGCGGGCAGGTATCAGGACCGGTTACCATGGGTTTATTAAAACCCTTTGTGGTTTTACCCATGCAGGAGAGAACGGTAGGGGACGCTGCCCTGGTGCTGCACCATGAGCTGCTTCATATAAAAAGGAAAGATTTATGGTATAAATGGCTTTGGCAGCTGATACTGTGTATCCACTGGTTTAATCCCGTATTTTATAAGATTTCCAAAATTATTTCCGAGGACTGTGAGCTTTCCTGTGACGAGCAGATCTTAATGCATCTGTCGGAAAACGGAAAAAAGGTTTATGGAAATATTCTTTTGGATACGGCCCAGAAGAACCTGGATTTTGGAGAAACGGAATTTTTAACAACATTACTGGAGGAGAAGAAAGCTTTGAAAGAACGTTTAAAAGGAATTGTAGAATATAAAAAACAAAGTATGTTAAAAGTGTTTTGCTCCCTGTGCGCCATGGCCCTTCTCATGGGTTTGAGCGCCTGCGGAAATGTCATCATATTTGCCGACAGGGAAGATGTAAGCGGAGATTCCGTTTATGATACGGAAGATGACGAATGGTCTTTTTTTGATCTTTTTAAGATGGATGAAGACGACTTTTTAAACGGAGTTGCCAAAATTGATAAATCGGGGGAGGCCTACTGGACATACGATTCCGATGAAATGATCGCAGGAGTGGATAAAAACGACCTGTGGGCTGCCTATTCCTATGCCGGCGGAGACAGGGTCAGATGCAGGGGATTGGGCCTTAACGGTTCCGACAGCCTCTATATCATATATGCCAAAAAGGATACTGACATTGAGATATCGTCTTCCTTTGAGATCAAAGAAGGAAAATTCAAGATCGTATATGTTGCCCCGGATTACAGCGTCTCCGTACTCAACGAAACCGGAGACTCCAATACGGTTTCAGTACCGTTAAAAGAAGGCCGCAACGTCATTAAAATGGTGGGAAAGGCAGCAAAACTGAAAAACCTGGAAGTCAGCCATTCCACATTGGATAACGATGCAGTTGAGAAGCTTTATTATTCCCCTGAGGAAGAATATGCGGACAGCGTTCTTCTAGAAATCCGAAAAGGAAATATAGATAAAGAAAAAATGTGGGATGCCCTCTGCTATATGGATGATAAAACCGTCAGCGAGATGTTAAAGGAGTTATGTAAGCAAGGAGTAACCCTGACGGCTGATGAACTGGAAGACATTTTCATATACGGCTCCGAGGAACTGACGGGCCAATATCTGGCGCAGGCCATAAAAAACAAAGAAATAGACCCGATAAACGGAGAAATGCTCCGTTCGATCATGTACTATATGGAAAGCGATACCTTAGCAGAACTGATCATGACCATGGACAAAAAAGAACTGACCTTTGACGTTCTGACAGACTGTGTTTACTATTTAGACGAGGATGAAGCCGACAAATGCCTGATGTACTATCTGGACCTGGGAAATACCCTGACCTATTCCCAATACGACCGGATCAGTTACTACCTCAGCGAGCAGACCAAAAAGAAAATAGAATCTGAGATGAAGAGATAAAATTTTAATCCATATCCTATGAAAAGAAATGCTTCTCCCACTGGTAAAGGCATTTCTTTTTTGGTAAAATTAAGAAAAAAGCCGGGAAGAGAGAACAGAAACACATGGCATTTACCCATCTTCACGTCCATACGGAATATTCCCTTCTGGACGGTTCCAATAAAATTAAAGAGTGTGTAAAACGGGTCAAGGAGCTTGGCATGGACAGCGTGGCCATTACGGACCATGGCGTAATGTACGGCGTCATTGACTTTTACAAGGCGGCAAGAGAGATCGGTATCAGGCCTATTTTGGGCTGTGAGGTTTACGTCGCTCCCAATTCGCGGTTTGACAAGGAACTGACCGGGGGAGACGACCGCTACTACCATCTGGTATTATTAGCGGAAAACAACCAGGGATATTCCAATCTGATGAAGATCGTCAGCAAGGGCTTTACGGAAGGTTACTATTATAAACCCCGTGTGGATATGGAAATCTTACAGGAATATCACGAGGGCATTATAGCCCTGTCCGCATGTCTGGCGGGAGAGGTCCAGCGCTATATTACCAAAGGACTGATGGAAGAAGCCAAAAAAGCCGCTTTAAAATATGAAGCGTGTTTCGGCAAGGGCAATTATTTTTTAGAGCTGCAGGATCACGGCATTCCCCAGCAGAAAACGGTTAATACAGCCCTTCTTGGCATGAGCAGGGAACTGGATATCCCCTTAGTTGCCACCAATGACGTACATTATACCTATGCGGAGGACGAAAAACCCCACGACATCCTCCTCTGCCTCCAGACAGGAAAGAAGCTGGCGGATGAGGACAGGATGCGCTACGAGGGCGGGCAGTACTACATCAAAAGCGAAGACGAGATGAAGCAGCTCTTTCCCTATGCCTTAGAGGCTCTGGAAAATACCCACAGGATCGCAGAGCGCTGCAATGTGGAGATCGAATTCGGCGTGACCAAGCTGCCCAGGTTTGAAGTGCCGGAAGGCTATGATTCATGGAGCTATCTGAATAAACTGTGTTCCGACGGCTTAGAGGAGCGTTATCCGGAAGACGACGGAACTTTGAGAGAAAGGTTAGACTATGAGCTTTCCGTTATAAAGGAAATGGGCTATGTGGATTATTTCCTCATTGTCTGGGACTTCATTAATTATGCAAGACAGAATGACATTATGGTGGGGCCGGGCCGCGGTTCGGCGGCGGGCAGCATCGTTTCCTACTGTTTAAAGATTACCAATATCGACCCTATTGAATATAACCTGCTCTTTGAGCGTTTCTTAAATCCGGAGCGTGTATCCATGCCGGATATTGATATTGACTTTTGCTTTGAAAGAAGGCAGGAGGTCATCGATTATGTGGGCAGAAAATACGGCGCCGATAAGGTGGTGCAGATCGTTACCTTCGGTACGCTGGCTGCAAAGGGCGTCATCAGGGATGTGGCAAGGGTTATGGATCTGCCTTACGCCTTTGCGGATACCCTGGCCAAAATGATCCCCAATGAATTGAATATTACCCTGGACCGGGCGCTTTCGGTCAATCCGGAGCTTCGCAGCCTTTATGAAAAGGACGAGCAGGTAAAAGAACTGCTTGATATGTGTAAGCGCTTGGAGGGGCTTCCCAGACATACCTCCATGCACGCGGCAGGGGTGGTGATCTGCAGGGAGCCGGCTGATGAATTCGTCCCTCTTTCAAGAGGCTCCGACGGTTCCATTACCACCCAGTTTACCATGACTACCATTGAAGAACTGGGACTTCTCAAAATGGACTTTCTGGGGCTGCGTACCCTGACGGTCATCCAGAATACATGCAAGCTGGCGGAAATGAGCCAGGGGATAAAGATCGACATAGATAAAATAGACTTTGACGACAAGGCGGTTTATGATTCCTTGGGAACAGGCAGGACCGACGGGGTGTTCCAGCTGGAAAGTGCGGGAATGAAAAGCTTTATGAAGGAGTTAAAACCCCAAAACTTAGAGGACGTCATTGCGGGCATTTCCCTTTACAGGCCCGGGCCTATGGATTTTATTCCCAAATATATCGAGGGCAAAAATAACCAGGACAGCGTGACCTATTCCTGTCCGGAACTGCAGCCTATACTGGAACCTACCTACGGCTGTATTGTTTATCAGGAGCAGGTTATGCAGATCGTAAGGGATCTGGGCGGCTATACACTGGGCAGAAGCGACCTTGTCCGCCGTGCCATGAGCAAGAAAAAACAGGCCGTTATGGAAAAAGAGCGCGCCAATTTTGTTTACGGTAATAAAGAAGAAGGGGTGCCGGGCTGTGTTTCCAAAGGAATTCCCGAAAACGTGGCGGAACAGATCTACAACGATATGATGGATTTTGCAAAATATGCTTTCAATAAATCCCATGCTGCGGCTTATGCGGTAGTGGCATATGAGACCGCATATTTAAAATACTATTATCCCGTGGAATTTATGGCGGCTCTTCTGACTTCCGTCATTGATAATGCGGGAAAGGTCTCTTCCTATATCATGGTATGCCGTTCCATGGGCATTAAGATCCTGCCGCCGGATGTCAATGAGGGACTGGTGGGATTTTCCGTAAAGGACGGCGCAATTGTGTATGCCTTAAATGCCATTAAGGGCGTAGGACGCAATATCATCGACCTTTTGGTAAGGGAGAGGGAAGAAAGAGGTCCTTATAAGAACCTTAAAGATTTCATTACCAGACTGGCAGAGGAGGATATTAATAAGAGGCTGGTTGAGAATTTCATCAAGGCGGGAGCCTTTGACAGTCTGCCGGGCACCAGAAAACAGCAGATGAGCGTATACGTCCAGATCATGGACAGCATCATCAAGGATAAGAAAAACAATATGGCGGGCCAGATGTCCCTTTTTGACTTTGCAAACGAAGAGGAAAAAGCGGATTATGACATCAAAATGCCCGATGTTGGAGAATATAAAAAAGAAGTCCTTTTAGGGTTTGAAAAAGAGGTTATCGGTTTCTATATCAGCGGACATCCTTTAGAAGAGTATGAGACCATCTGGAAACGGCAAATCTCTGCCACTACGGCAGAGTTTATGCTGGACGAAGAGCTGGGACATGCCAAGATAGACGACGGTATTAAGGTAACGGTAGGAGGCATCATTGCAGGAAAAACCATCAAATATACGAAAAACGACAAAATGATGGCGTTCCTGACTGTGGAGGATCTGGCGGGAAGCGTGGAGATCGTAGTATTTCCCAGAGATTACGAAAAGTATGCGGGAAAGCTTGTGGAAGAGGAAAAGGTATTTATTAACGGACGCACCAGTATAGAAGAGGATAAGGACGGCAAAGTTATTTTTGAATCCATGATGACCTTTGACGAGGCGCCCAAGAGGCTCTGGATAAAATTTCCTTCCATAGAAGAGTATGTGCAGAAAGAGAGGGTGCTTTCATCCATACTGGCTTTATCCGAAGGCAATGACAGGGTAGTGATATATTGCGAAAAGGAAAAGCAGCAGAAGCCCCTTCCGGCCAACCAGAACGTGAAAGCGGACGACCGGCTTCTGGAGAGTTTAAAAAGCGCCTTTGGCGAATCGAATATAAAAGTGACCTGATTTTACCTGTAATTTACTGAAATGAATTGAAAAGGCCGTAAAAATGGATTAAAATATAACAGACGTTTGAATCGAAACGGAGGATGAGTCATGGCAAAGGAAATTAAGACGATCGGTATTCTGACAAGCGGAGGAGATGCACCGGGCATGAATGCCGCAATACGTGCCGTATGCAGGAAAGCGATCGATAACGGCATGAAGGTAAAGGGTATCAAAAAGGGTTACCAGGGACTTTTGAACGAGGAGATCATAGATCTGGAAAAGAGGGATGTTTCCGACACCATTCAGAGGGGCGGGACCATTTTAGGAACGGCAAGATGTACAGAATTCCGTACCCTGGAAGGACAGCAGAAGGGTGCAGAGATCTGCAGAAAGCACGGGATCGACGGCATTGTGGTCATTGGAGGAGACGGCTCCTACAGAGGCGCCCAGGCCCTTTCAAAACAGGGGATCAATACCATCGGACTTCCCGGAACCATCGACCTGGATATCGCATGTACGGACTATACCATCGGTTTTGATACGGCCATCAATACGGCCATGGACGCCATAGATAAGGTAAGGGATACTTCCTCTTCCCATGAGAGGTGCAGTATTATAGAGGTAATGGGCAGAAATGCCGGTTACATCGCTCTCTGGTGCGGCGTGGCAAGCGGAGCGGAGGATATTCTGCTTCCCGAAAAATATGACTATAATGAGCAGGCGATCATTAACAATATCATTAAAAGCAGGAAGGTGGGAAAGACCCATCACCTGATCATCAACGCGGAAGGGATCGGCCATTCCACCTCCATGGCAAGAAGGATCGAGGCGGCAACGGGCATTGAGACGAGAGCCACCATTTTAGGATATATGCAAAGGGGCGGCAGTCCTACCTGTAAGGACCGTTATTATGCTTCCATTATGGGGGCTTATGCGGCGGATATTCTCTGTGAGGGGAAGACCAACAGAGTAGTGGCCCATGCAAAGGGCGGCTTTGTGGATTACGACCTGGATGAGGTTCTGGCTATGCAGAAGAGCATCAACAGCTATCAGTTTGAAGTGAGCAGAGCTTTGTCCAATTAAAGATAACGGAGTGCAAAGAGCAGTATGATCACATCGGCAGCAAATAAGGGAATAAAAAATGTCATGCTTTTGCTGTCTAAGGCAAAAGAGCGCAGAAAACAGCAGGTATTTGTGGCGGAAGGCATAAAGATGTTTTTAGAGGCGCCTGTTTCCGGGATAAGCCAGGTTTATCTTTCAGAACAGCTGGCGGAGGAACTGGAAACAGGCGCCTCTTTTGATATGGGAGAGGAAAAGCCGTCCGGAAAAGAAGGGGCGGCGCTTTCGGATAAGCTTTATACCGTAAAGCAATCAGGCCGGGCATTGGTGGAAACTGTCAAAACGGACATCTTCAATAAAATGTGCGATACCAAAACGCCCCAGGGGATCCTTTGCGTCGTCAGCATGCCGGAATATCATCTGGATGAAATGCTGGAAACGGATGAGGGACTTTTTCTCATATTGGAGGATATACAGGATCCGGGAAATCTGGGGACTATAGTGCGGAGCGGAGAAGGCGCAGGGCTTTCGGGAATTATCATGAGCAGCCATACGGTGGATATTTTTAATCCCAAAACCATACGCGCCACCATGGGCAGCATTTACAGAGTGCCCTTTATCTATACGGACGATCTGGCGGATGCAGTCAGGACCGTGAAGAATGCAGGGATCAAGACCTATGCAGCCCATCTTGCAGGAAAAACGGCCTATGATAAGGAAAATTATCGCGGGGCATCGGCTTTTCTCATAGGGAATGAAGGAAACGGGCTGAGCAGGGAAACAGCGGATCTGGCGGATCTGTATGTACGCATTCCCATGCTTGGAGAGGTAGAATCATTAAACGCCGGAGTTGCCGCCGCTTTATTTATGTACGAGGCAGCAAGGCAGAGGAGGAATTAAAGTGAAAACAGGATTTATCGGACTGGGCAATATGGCCACGGCAATGATAAGCGGAATCATAAAGGAAGGAATCGTAGAACCGGAAGAGATCCTCGGTTCTTCCCGGACAAAGGAATCCCTTAAGAAGGCTGTTGATGCTTTTGGGATTCGCGGCCTTGAGAACAATACCCGGGTGGCGGAGGAGGCGGATATTCTCATACTTGCCGTAAAGCCCCAGATGTATGAAAAGGTAATAAAGGAGATCCGGCAGTCCTTAAAGGATTCCGGAATCATTGTGAGCATAGCGCCGGGAAAGACGATCGAATGGCTTAAAAAGGCCCTGGGGGATGAAAAAATGGAAAGAAAGATCGTAAGATGTATGCCCAATACGCCCGCCATGGTAGGGGAAGGCTGCACAGGAGTGAGCTTTTCTGAAAACATGACGGAGGATGAAAGGAAGCTGGTACTGAAGGTGCTTGGCAGCTTCGGGAAGGCAATGGAAGTGCCTGAAAGCCTTATGGACGTTGTGGTAGGCGTGAGCGGAAGCTCTCCGGCTTATGTATTTCTCTTTATTGAGGCTATGGCGGATGCGGCTGTGGCTGACGGAATGCCCAGAAAGCAGGCTTATGAATTTGCGGCCCAGGCGGTATACGGAAGCGCTAAAATGGTACTGGAAACGGGGATGCATCCCGGGCAGTTAAAGGACATGGTATGCTCTCCCGGAGGCACTACGATCGAAGCGGTAAGGGTCCTTGAAGAAAAGGGATTGAGAAGCGGTATCATAGAGGCGCAGAGGGCATGTGTGAAGAAATCTAAAGAAATGTGAATGGATAAATTTGACAAATCGTTTATTATTTGCTATGATAACTTCACTTCCGTTATTTAACATTTCTGTAATAAATTGAAACAGAAATGAAATATAAATGAATAGATAGCGGAAAATTTTGGAGGTTATCATGAGAAGAGTAAGCAAAAAGACTCTTCGTCAAATGCTTGCCGTTGCGGTTTTTATTACAGCATTTATGATGATGGGCACTGTTGCAAAAGCGGAGGAAGTAGACCTGAATATAGGCGCCGCCGCGGTTCTTGATTCTGATGAAACAAATAAGGAAACTAATCAAGAGGTTTTGATTACTGCAGGTGCTATGGCAGACGAGTCCGTTATTCCCACAGACAGTAATAATACAGATGAAACAGAGGGGACGGATGAGACAGAAGAAACGGAGGAAGACGGATCAGAAGAGTTTTCCCTTGTCATGGCAAATGTGGATAACAGTGTGAACGTCAGGGAAGAACCGGGCGAAGAAGCTCCTGTGGCAGGGAAGTTATTTAAAAACTGCAGTGCCACCATACTGGAGCAGGGAGACGGCTGGACGAAGATCCAGAGCGGAAACCTGACGGGCTGGGTAAGCAATGACTATCTGATTTTTGGCGAAGAAGCACAAACTATGATGGAAGAAGTGGGCACCTTAAAGGCAACCGTTTTAACGGATGCTTTAAGGGTCAGAAAGGATGCCAGCGAGGATGCGGGCGTATACAAGCTCGTAAAAAACGGCGAAGTCTTAACGGCTGTAGAAGAGCTGGACGGCTGGGTATCCGTACAGGTGGATGACGAGACCGTAGGCTATGTATCGGCTGAATTCGTATCGGTAGAGTTCGCTACGGACCATGGAAAGACCACCCAGGAAATTGCCGATGAGGAAAGAGAAAAGGAACTGGCAAAATTAAGCAAAAACAGGGGTGCGGTTCCCACCAGCGTATCAGATGTTACCATTTTGGCGGCACTGATCCAGGCGGAAGCGGGAAACCAGCCTTATGAAGGAAAGCTGGCAGTGGGCGCGGTAGTCATGAACCGTGTCAGAAGCGGCGGCTATCCCAATTCCATTATTGAAGTTATCACGGCGCCGGGACAATTCCCGCCGGCTACCAACGGAACGGTGGCGGCCATTGCGGCAAGAGGACCGTCTTCATCCTGTATGCAGGCGGCACAGGCGGCAGTTGACGGGCAGACCACTGTAGGCGGCGCGCTGCATTTCGGACGTGTGGGCAAGGCTGCCGGGGTTGTGATCGGCAATCATGTTTTTTACTAAAAGGTGTTATAACAAAATTATGCAATATTTGAAAAGGAATCTTCCGGATAAGAAGGTTCCTTTTTGCTACTTACAGTTGCTAAAGAGCACCCAAATTTCTACAAGTCATTTTTTTCCCTTTCATTGAATATTTTATGAAAATATAGTATGATGGGAATACTACAAGAGGAGGAAAGGAGAATAGATATGGTAACAATGTTTGGAGTGTCTGTGCCGGCAATATTATTCTGGCTAGCGGTAATGGTCATCATGCTTGCTATCGAGATTGCGACCCTGGGAATTACCACCATCTGGTTTGCAGGCGGCGCATTGATTGCGTTTGTGCTGGCAATGCTGAATGCTCCGTTTCTTGTTCAGATACTTGCATTTTTAGTTGTTTCACTGTTATTACTGATTTTTACAAGACCTGTTGCGGTAAAATATTTTAATAAAGACAGGGCAAGGACCAATGTTGAGAGCATGATCGGCAGGCAGGCCATTGTGGTCAGCGAAGTCGATAATCTTCAGGGAATCGGCCGGGTTACCGTTGGCGGACAGGAATGGTCGGCCCGCACCGTTCAGGACGGGATCGTGCTGCAGCCGGGAGCGGTGGTCATTGTAAAAGCTGTAAACGGTGTAAAACTGATAGTAGAAGAGGAAAAAGAAAATAAAGCAGAAAGAAAAGAGGAAGATTAAATGGGAGCAGTTATTGGAATTATTGTATTGATCGTTATCGTAATCTGGGTGTTGGCGTCCTGTATCAAGATCGTGCCCCAGGCTCATGCATATGTCGTTGAGAGGCTGGGCGCATATCAGGGTACATGGTCTGTAGGAATGCATTTCAAGACACCGTTTATCGATAAGATCGCAAAAAAAGTATTATTGAAAGAGCAGGTTGTGGACTTTGCGCCCCAGCCGGTTATTACCAAGGATAACGTTACCATGAGGATCGATACCATCGTATTTTTCCAGATAACGGATCCGAAGCTTTATGCATATGGTGTTGAAAATCCCATCATGGCCATCGAAAACCTGACGGCTACCACCCTTCGTAATATTATCGGCGAGATGGAGCTGGACCAGACTTTAAATTCCAGGGAGATCATCAATGCCAAGATGAGCAGTACCTTGGATGTGGCTACAGACCCCTGGGGTATCAAGGTTAACCGTGTAGAGTTAAAGAATATTATCCCTCCTGCAGGCATTCAGGATGCCATGGAGAAGCAGATGAAGGCAGAGCGTGAACGTCGTGAAGCTATCCTTCGTGCGGAAGGCGAGAAGAAATCCACCGTCTTAGTTGCAGAAGGACAGAAGGAATCCGCAATTCTGGAAGCCCAGGCGGAAAAAGAGGCGGCGATCCTCCGTGCGGAAGCCCAGAAAGAGAAGATGATCCGTGAGGCGGAAGGTCAGGCTGAAGCGATCATGAAGGTACAGCAGGCTACGGCAGACGGTATCAGGATGTTAAAGGAAGCTGGCGCTGACGAAGCGGTCCTTCAGTTAAAGAGCTTAGAGGCTTTTGGAAAGGCTGCGGACGGCAAGGCTACCAAGATCATTATCCCTTCCGATATTCAGGGGGTTGCAGGACTTGCCACCAGTATTAAAGAAGTATTGACGGAGAAGTAGTTTAGTCCGGGGAGTGTGGGGATGCCCGGAAGAATAGAAAAGGATTTTGCCTCCCGGCTTTGTTTGGCCCGGGGGGCTTTCTTTTGCAAAAAAATATATTTATTTCAGGAACTCACTCTCGTTCCACAAGAGCATAGCGGCACGTAAATCTGCAAAAGACGCAGATTAAGTGCCGATGCTCTTGTAGGGTTCCTTCAATTAAATATATTTTTTGCAAAGGAAAGCCCCCCGGGCCAAACAAAGCCGGGAGGCAAAATCCTTTTCTATTCTTCCGGGCGCCAAATAACTCCCGGGCTAAAGGGAGAGAGACCTATTAAAAAGCTGCCGGAGAAAGAGAAGGGGCACACGACGGTGGAGAGTATGGAGGAGCGGCGGGAGGGGGATGGGAAGGGGGAATCAGGGGAAGGCCTTTTGGGCGGGGGCAGGGGAAGATACTTTCTGTTTTTCATGATCCCCGTTACTGCAAATTGAGATTTTTCTTACAGCCTTATCGAAAAACTAAGGGATAACAGCCCATGGATGGGCTGTTAAGCGTCTTTGCGG
>ULTO01035074.1_pt1 | contig 41721 bp, 35 predicted proteins | sample 1957601 | NCBI WGS metagenome assembly ULTO01 (sample SAMEA4835734, study PRJEB28245) | human gut metagenome | biome: gut microbiome; material: fecal sample | place: Denmark | collected 2008 | reverse complement strand
CGCGGCTGCCGCTCTTGCAGCTCACGACGTCGTAGCCCTTGCTCCTAAGATATAGGGTCAGTATCCTGACTATGTTTTCATCGTCGTCTATAACCAGTATTCGTTCATTATCCATTGCTTTCTCCCGAACAGATAAGCTTTTGCGGCGGCTTTCGATACACCGCCCGGAAAACGGTGGTGTTGCTTTCTCCCGAACTGCTACGCCTTTTGCGGCGGCTTTAGGAACCGCTCAGACTCCGGTGGTATTGACATCCCGAGAGGCGTCGGCACATTCGACCCTTATTCCGCTTCGCTTAAACAGCGCGGCGGCAACGCCATTGCCGGGGACGGTTTTCCCCGAAAAGCTTCCGTCATAGATGGTCCCTGCTCCGCAGGACGGACTGCGGCTTTTGAGCACGCAGCGGTCTATGCCGAGTTCGCCAAGCTTTGCCAGTATCCTTTCCGCACCAAGCACATATTCCGCCGTCACATCGCGGCCGTCCCTTGTTACGACCGAGGCGTTTCCGTCAAGCACGTCCTCTCCGCTTCCCCCGACGATCTCCGCCGGAGTTCTGGGGGTAGGAAGTCCTCCCTCGCATTCGGGGCATACCGGGACGGCAAGCCCCTTGGCATACAGCTCCTTCAGTTCATGGTTGACTGCGCAGCCGCCGTCATAGCGGCAGCATATTCCGAGCAGGCATGCCGATACTGCAATCATTTTATCATAAACTCCCGTATAAAATGTGGATTTTTTGTTAATTTTGACCTATTTCGGTAAAATCGGTTCATTATACCACGCTCCGCGCATTCTGTCACGCTCCGTCTGGCGGAAAAGAGAAAAGAACCTGCAGCATAAAAAGGCTGCATATTGACATTTTCCGTATGCATATGCGTCCGGTTTATGGATTCTGCGCTTGTCATCGTTCGGTATGTATGCGGTTCAAAAAAGTGCAGCCATACCCGGAAGGACACAGCTGCACGCTCTGCAAAAGGGCTTTTATCAGTTTCCGTAAATCGGACTGTATCGGTTGCTTAGCGTAGAAATGACTTCATTTTTATGCATTGAAGTACATGTCATAAACGATATAGCCATGTATGCCGTCCAATGATCCGTCATATGTTTCCTGACACATCATGCACCGCGGTTCTTTCATTGGGTAACCACCGGTTGGAAAGATATTGTAATCTGATGATGTGCGAAATCCGACTTGGTTATAAAATTTATAATTTCCTTCAACGGTTATTCCTTTATAGCCCAATTCTCTCACTTTCTCAATTCCCATCATCAACATAGCGGTTCCGATTCCTTGGCGAAAATAATCCGCATGAACAGATACGGGCGCCAGCATAACGATTTCGGAATCGCTCCCGTCGCCATGTCCGCCATCTCTTGTGGGAGACAACGGAAATTTTGAAAATAAAAAGTGCCCCACCACTTTGTTATCCAGTTCAGCCACAAAGGACAATTCCGGAATATAATATTTTGAATCTCTGATTTCCTCAACTAATGCAATAATATCGGTTCCGTCGGAATAGTCCGTGCCTTCCTGAAACGAACGCAGTATTAGAGAAACAATGCTCTTATAATCCTTATGTTCCTCCGGGCGAATCGTGATCTTCTGATTCATCATACGCTTATCCTCTCCTCAAATCCCTATTTATACATCAAATGCCGTCCAACCGGCTTTTGAAATACAGCAGTCTGCTCTTCACTTCTTCGTTATTCCGAACCTGCAATGCCCACTCCCCCCACAATACTGTTTCCAAGACTTCCCGGTCACGATCCGGTTCCCGGTCACAGCGATTTATCCTTACGGAAACGGCAGACAAAACCGGTCTGCCATGAGCTCCCGATCATCTTCTACAGGCACACCCTGCCGGCTCAGCTGCTTCATCAACCCATTATCCTTACGGAAACGGACAGACAAAACCGGTCTGCCATGAGCTCCCGATCATCTTTTGCAGGCACACCCTGCCGGCTCAGCTGCTTCATCAACCCGGTGAAGTATTGCGGTACACCGTTGAAGTATTGCGGTGTATAATAATAATTCTCCTTGGTTTTGGCTTTGACATTTAGTTCATTATACCATGTGAAAGCCCGGCCGTCAACGGCAGTGTTGGCTCAGCCGAAACAAACGATACCGGAGAAAATCGAAGCGGTGAAGGAGAATCGGGTTCGGGCCTAAATGCAAATCTCCGTACTGCTGCCATTGGATTTATCCTTGCGTACTATTATCTGTCTTTCAATACGCTCCTTCAGTTCCGGAACATGGGAGATTATTCCCACAAGGCGACTGCCTCCGGACAAGCTGCACAGTGTTTGTATTGCCTGCCGGCGTGATTCATCGTCCAACGTTCCGAAGCCCTCGTCGATGAACATGGTATCCAATTGGATACCTCCGGCGGACGACTGCACCTCGTCTGCCAAGCCAAGCGCCAGTGAGAGCGACGCTTTGAACGTTTCGCCTCCGGACAGCGATGTAACGCTTCTGATCGTACCGTTATAATGGTCTATGACATCCAGCTCCAATCCGCTCTGGCTTCTAAACTGATCCGCATCGCTATGCCGCCGGAGCGAATACTGTCCGCCCGTCATTACGTCCAAGCGTCTGTTGGCCCTGACAATAATGCGGTCAAAATACGCCATCTGAATGAAGGTTTCGAGCGTGATCTTCTCCTTGCCCCTGACCTGTCCGTTGGCAGTATTGGATAGTGCGCCGATCCAAGCCGTCCTATGCTCCAAAGCCGTTAGCTCGCTCAGCTGCTTTACTATGTCATCTCGCACCTTTCTGTTGGTTTCAAGCCGTGCAAAGACGGACTTTTGAAGCTCTGTCAATCGCCTCTGCTTCGCCTTAAGCTCATCGCTTGTTTCTATTAGCTGTTCCTTGTCAAAAACCTCTGTTTCGGATAGCTGCTGCTGCGCCTGCTCAATGCGTCCCCTAATGCCTGCAAGCTCCCTTTTGCAGGAATTGAGCGACTCCTGTGCCGATTTGAGCGCATTCTCCATCTGCCTGATCTGCCTGCTCAATTCATCCCTGCGCGCCTTGGCAGCCTCTCTGCTTGGAAATGCAAGCTTTTCACGGAGCGACTGTTCCTGCTGCATATAGGCCTGCCGCTTGGCCGAGTCGGCGGAAATGCCGGCGTTCAAATCGGATAATTGCTTGTCTGCTCTTTCAAGCTCAATACCATCATCCCGGATAAGAGCTTCCAATTGCTCCCTTGCCTTAATCCGGTTTTCTTCACGCCTGAATGCTTCTTCCAGCTCTATCAGCTTCGCTTCCGCATCGCTGCGGGCGTTTTTCAGCAGAATAACGATGTGTTCTTCGTCACAGCCCTCAAAAAGCGTTTCGGCATGTTCGAGCAGCACCGCCTTCCTGCGGTCCGCATTATTCTTGGCCTCCGCTGCATCTTCGCTCGCCTTCTTCGCCAAAGCCTGCGCCCTATCGGCTTTAATCCTCGCTTCTTCCACGGAATCCTCCGTCGGGACATCGCTCGACAGTGCGGCAATGCACGGATGGTCGTACGAACCGCACACGGGGCAGGGCTTGCCCTCCTCAAGGGTCTGCGCAAGTATTCCGGCTTGGGCGCTCAGAAACAGCCTGTTCAAACGCAGATGTTCATTCTGAAGCTCTGCGGCTCTCTCATCCGCCTTTCTGTAATCGTCCTGTTTGTCCTTCAGTATGGAGCGATAGACCTCAAAATCCCTCTGCTCAATAGCCAGCTTTTTCAGCGAATCCAGCCTTTCCTTCGCCTTGCTCAATTCGTTGCTTATGCGTTCCCTCTGAACTCCGGCATCCTCAAGCTCCTTGTGCTGCCGCTCTCTTTCCTCCCTTCGGCTTTTGATATCCTCCGCCTTTTTGGTCAGCTCTTCGCACGATCTATTGTTATCCGCAATGGTTTTTTCAATCGCAGCAAAGGCTTTTTCAATCTCAGCCAGCTCATCATACTGCGGCATTTGAGCCTCGAGCCGTGCAAGCTCCTTTCTTCGTTCATCGAGCAGCGGTGATTTGGCTTCTTCATCATTCAAGGCAGTCGTCAGCTTCTCGAGCAAAGCTTCCTTGGCTTTAAGTTCCTCATTTGATTTTTCCAAATCCGCCAACGCTTTCTCCCGCGCTTCCGCCATGCCGAGCTGTGCTCCCACCGCTTCAATCTCCAGCGTAATGGGTTCGGCTTGCTGCCTGAAAAGCTCCTCCGATTCTTCATCGGCTCTAATCAAATCATTGACCGTTTCAATTATTTCGTCGGCTGTAAATGCCGGTGACATTGACGCGGCGCAATCCTTTATACGCTTCACCGCATCCGTATGCGGACTGTCATCCGGGCAGGCAATGTTCTGAACAAAGCCTTTCAGCACTCGCTGCGCCTCGCCGAATCTTTGATTAAGCGAATTGGCATCGGCTTTCAGCTCGTCCTGCAGCTTTTTGAAATAATCCGTCTGAAAGATATTGCGGAATATCTCCTGCCTTTTGGTCGTATCGGCAAACAGCAGCTCGCGGAAATCCCCTTGAGCTATCATGGCTATCTGCGAAAACTGCTGATAATCGACGCCCAAAATCTCCCTCGACGCTTTCGTGACGGCGGTCGTTCCGGTTATGACACTGCCATCCGGGCGAATCAGCTCGGCATCCGCTTTCTGCGTAACCATTTTCGCTCCGTTTCTGGAGGGACGTTCATATTCGGGATTGCGGCGAACGGTGTATTCCTTTCCGCCGTATGAGAAAACCAATTCAACCAAGGTTGGGGTCTCCGGCTCGGCATATTTTGAACGCATCGTTGACGGCTCACGCATCCTGCCGCTGGCTTTTCCGTACAGCGCATAGGTTATGGCATCAAAAATGGTGGTTTTGCCTGCGCCCGTATCTCCGCAGATGAGATAGATACCGTTATCGCCAAGCCTTTCCATATCAAGCTCTTCGCACCCTGCATATGGGCCAAAGGCTGACATCTTCAAACGCAATGGTCTCATAGGCTGCCCTCCCAAATCTTTTCGATAAGTGTGTTGACATAGCTTCGCTGCTCTTCGCTCATGGGCTGATTGTTCTGAAGCTCGTACAGCTCCTCAAACAGCTTTATTGGCGTCTTGCTGTCAACATCATCCGCAATACCCACCTGTCGGTCCGTTCGAGTACGCTTGTTATCATAATCCAGCTTCATCAAATTCGGATAAAAATCCCTAAGCCGAGTCAGGGCGTTTGGAATATCATCTTCATCGGTGAGGGTGATGTAGTAATAATCATCGCCCATCAGCTCCCTAATTCGGGTCAATTCTTCGAATGTCCCCTTTAGCTTCTTAATTTCGCGCGGCGCCAGCAGCGGCAGCTCACGGATGTTGATATGACCCTTTTCTGTCATCTCCACTATGGTGACGGTCTTGTTATGATCCGCCTCGGACAGGGAATATTTCAGCGGCGTGCCGCAGTAGCGTATGGTTTCGCGGCCGATGAACTGCGGCTTATGAATGTGACCCAGTGCCACATAGTCGAAGCCATCGAAAACATCGGCGTCCACATTATCCGCGCCGCCGACGGATACCTCCTCCGATTCGGATCTTTCCGCATTTGTTATGAACTGATGTGTGATAAGAACATTGCGATTCTCGCTGCATAAGGGCAAGCCTTCCAGCGCAGTGCGGACGGCATCCGTATAGGATGTTATCTCCGCATCTTGGCGGAAGCTTCTGACATGAGCAGGCTTGATAAATGGCAGCATATACACATCCACAGCTCCCCATTCGTCATAAAGGACGGTAGGATTCAGCTTCCCTCCGTATACCTGCGACATATGAATGCCGCCGGCATCCATTATCCGGGAACCAAAGGCAATGCGCTCCGGTGAATCGTGGTTGCCGCTTATGACAAATACATGAATTTTGCGCCGCGATAAGCAGTATAGAAAATCGTCAAAAACCTGTACGGCATCCGTAGACGGTACTGATTTATCATAGACATCGCCTGCAATTATCACCGCATCCGGCTGCTCCGCATCGACTATTCCAATGATCTGCTCCAATATGCGCTTCTGGTCGTCAAGCATAGAAAAACCATTGACACGCTTTCCAATGTGTAAATCCGACAGATGAATCAGCTTCAATTTTTCGCCCCCCATCCTTTATTCTTTTTACTGTACTCAGATGTAAACTCCGTAAATAGAATGTTACAAAATAATGCGCCTGCTGTCAAGCCTTCAAAGCTGAATATGAATCTAATACCGTATTTTGAGCATGATAATAAGGGAATAATCTGCAAATGCTTGAAAAATGCATTGTTTTATGCTAATATTAAAGGTAATAACATCGGAGGCAAGGATATGAGAATCTTTAATTACTCTTCCATAAAGGATCAAAAGTGGGGATCGGATACCCTTGGACTGATTGCGGCCATTTACAGGTACGCAGGCAAGCAGGAGCTCTATTTGAATCAGCGCCCCGAAAAACTCGACAAGCTTGTTGATATTGCAATGATACAGAGCACCGAAACATCAAATGCCATCGAGGGAATCGTCACCACGAGTTCACGCCTCCGACAGATCATTAATGAAAAGACAACGCCCAGGGATCGCAATGAGCAGGAGATAGCCGGCTACCGGGAGGCGCTATCCATCATCCATGAAAGCTTTGATGTTATTCCGATTACGCAGAACTATATCCTTCAGCTGCATAAGATTATGTACAGCCACACCAACAACCCAATGGCAGGAAGAACCAAATCGGTGCAGAACTATATCAGCGCTGCCTATCCGGGCGGCAGGATGGAAACCCTGTTTACTCCGCTTGCACCATATGAGACTCCGGAGGCGCTCGACAGGATTTGCGAGGAATACAATCGGGTGATAGGCAACATGGAGGTTGAACCGCTGATTGCAATTCCGGTATTCATCCATGATTTTCTGTGCATTCATCCGTTTAACGATGGGAACGGCAGAATGAGCAGGCTCTTAACCACCCTGCTTCTATATAGAAATGGCTTCTATGTGGGCAGGTACATATCGCTTGAAGCCAAGATTGCCCAGACTAAAGACCTGTACTATGATGCGCTTGCCAAGGCGCAGACGGGTTGGCACGACGTTGAAGAGGATGCAACACCATTCATCAACTATCTTCTCGGAACAATCCTTGCAGCATATAAGGATTTTGAAGAAAGGTTTGAACTCATCGAAGCAAAACTTCCTGCGCATGAAATGGTGAGGAGGGCGACCCTGAAAAAGATCGGCCGATTCAATAAACAGGATATTAGAGAGCTGTGTCCCACGCTCAGCGACAGCTCAATCGAGGGCGCACTCAGAAAGCTTGTGGACTCGGGCGAACTGAAGCGAGAGGGCAATGGCAAGAACACATGCTATTTCAGGCTCAATTAGCTTTCCCGCAATCACTCCGTTATTCCCGTAAATCAGAAATCTTAATAATGGAATATTGATGACGCCCAACGCTGATCGTGTTGGTGAAAGTTAAAGCAAGGGATCGCCGAAAGCGTACATAGCTTTTCGGCGTATTTGTTATATATCTCAAGCCCGTTTCTAAGGGCGTTGTTGTCCTTTGCTCGTTCCAGCTTTTCCATTCAAACCCGGATATGTTCGGCAGCAGCCTTGCCGCCGTTCTCGGTGAATATGCGGAGCATAGCCGGCTTGCCGAGGCCTCCCCTGCTCCACGCAAGGGGATTCCTTGAAAGCCTTTCGGAGAGAATATGACTGATAAGCGGCTCGGTGCAGCTTCCGAAATGGACTCCGTTCAGACGCTCTATGATGGAATCCCAATTCTTCCGGAAGGAATTAACTATCTGCGAAAGAGCCTCCTTGTCAATTTGTGGAATCTCGCAAATCATTTATTCGTTCCGTCAACTGGTGCATGGCTCATCGACTGTGTGTTTCAGTTTCATATTTGGAGAACAAAACTTGAAAAACAAGTAAAAATATTGGAGAACGCCAATATTTGTGTTTATTTATGAGGGCGGATATGCTATAATGTATTTTAGAATGCGTAATTGCGCTATTGTGCGGAAACAACAAGGCTGTTTGTAGGAGGTATATGGCATGGATGTAAGCTATAACAAATTATTCAAGATGCTTATTGATAAAGGAATGAAAAAGACGGAGTTTGCCAAAGAGGTGGGCATAAGTGCGAATACTCTTGCGAAACTTTCCAGAAATGAAACCGTCTCAATGGAAGTAATTATCCGTATTTGCAGAGCGCTTGGCTGCAGCGTTGATGATATTATGGACATCCTCCCGGAAACAAGGGTACTCGGTTAAGGAGGAATAGGAATGGACAGTTCGTTTCCTTATATAGCCTCACTTACAAGAGAGCCGTTCCTGTTTTATGAGATGAGAACAACTGCAAAACTGATGGTCGAAGGCCTGGCTGAATCAGAAATCGTTGATCGGATTTGCGCCGACAACCTGTTTCAGTATCCGACGGAAAAGTCGATCAGGAAGATGGCAAAAGCCTGTGTAAAAAGGCTAAAAGGGATGGGAGATGAAACGCTGATTTCTGCGATTGCATCACAGCCTACGGATGTCGCAAAGCAGATTTGCCTTTATGCCCTTATGAAGCAAAGCCGCCTGGTCTGGGAATTTATGCTGACAGTAATCGGAGAGAAGTACCGCTTAAGGGATTCCTCGTTTGGTAAGATAGACTTGAATTCATTCTTTCTGCGTTTGCAGGAACAGAACGATGCTGTTGCCGGTTGGAGCGATACTACGATTACAAAGCTGAAACAAATAATCACTCGAGTTTTGGTTGAGACGGAGTATCTTGATGACATTCGTGCAGACCACTTAAATCCGGTTTGGCTTAATCCCATTCTGGAAAACGCTATCAGAAGCAATAATGATGATGTTATTCTTCCGGCGTTCAACTATTTTTCTTAAAGGAGGCACAATATGGCTGACATACAAGAGCGTTTGGACGGGCTGCGCATCCATATTCAGGAGCCGGAGTTCCTTGAAGGAAAAGGTCTTAGCTGTACTAAACTCCAAACCAAGCAACTATATCTCGGAAATGCTCAGTCCAACTCTTGGAGTGTCGCCAGAAGATGTTCTGAATATTCCCATACCGCATCAGGATGATTTAAGAGTACTTAACATTGTAGATGCAAACCTTAATGTATCGAAACTTGATTGGGATTCCTTTGAAACCTCATGGGATTTCCAGTGCCATCCGCTGATTGAATTAAAACTGGTGCCGGGTACGGTACGGACATGAATAAGTGGAGTTTTAAGATCTCTCAAGCATTTAAAAACTGGGAAATGGTCTGTGAGGAACGTTTTCAGTGCCTCAAAGCCAACGAGGAAGAACTGAACCGCATTTTCATCGACATCTACGGATTGCAGGACGAGTTGACACCGGAGGTTGATGACAAGGATGTAACCGTCCGCAAAGCTGACCTTGGCCGGGATATTCGTTCCTTCATTTCCTATGCTGTGGGCTGTATGTTTGGCCGTTACTCTTTGGATGAAGCCGGCCTTGCATATGCCGGCGGAGTGTGGGATGCTAACAAATATAAGACCTTCCCGGCAGACAAGGACAATATCATTCCGATATGCGACGATGAATATTTTGAGGACGATATTGTTGGCCGCTTTGTGAAGTTTGTGGAAACAGTCTACGGTGCAGACACACTGGACGAAAACCTGAAATTCATTGCCGATGCTCTGGGCGGCAAAGGTCAGCCCAAGGATGTCATTCGCAGCTATTTCATGAACGACTTCTTCAATGACCATTGCAAAATTTATCAAAAGCGCCCGATTTACTGGCTGTTTGACTCCGGTAAGAAAGGCGGATTCAGAGCGCTGGTCTATATGCACCGTTATCAGCCGGATACCATTGCCAGAATGCGCACCGACTATGTGCATGAACAGCAGGCACGTTATCGCACCGCCATTGCGGATCTGGAGCAGCGTATTGCTTCTGCGTCCACCGGTGAGCGTGTGAAGCTGAGCAAGCGTCTCAAGACCCTGCAGGAGCAGGCTGCGGAAATCCATGGCTATGAAGAAAAGATTCATCATCTGGCGGACCGGTACATTGCTATCGACCTTGATGACGGCGTGAAGAATAATTACGAGATCTTCAAGGATGTCCTGGCGAAGATAAAATAAGGAGGAGGCCGTATGGCTAGTATTGACTTGCAAAAAATAGTACATGATCTGAACAAGCGCTTTGCAGCTCCTCTGCCTGAGTTCTATAAGCGCCGTATCATCTTCTGGTATGACGAGGACAGAGAATTTGAAGATAAGGTCGAAGAGCTGGCTCCGGATAATGCCAAGGTGCTTGTGCTGACCGGATGCAATAACTTTGAAGCTAAAAAGCTTCTTGCCGTGGACGATACAACGAGCAATTATCTTGTGTATTGTCCGCTGCGCTATGAAAAGCCGGATGACAACTGGCTTATCAACATCGAGCTTTACAGCGAGGAATTTCGCGCGGATCTCAACTCCATCCGGATGGACGAGATGGGCTTGCCGAACAATGCCACTGTGCGCCGGGTGGTGAAGGGGTATCAAAAGTTCTTCAACAATATCGAGCGCCGCAAAAACGTTGCCGCAATGGCAAAGAATATTGCCACGGCTTCACAGCTGCATATGGCGGTCATGGCTTCTATATGCGGCATAAAGGAAGCACAGCCTTCCGGCATTATCCGTACAGTGCTTTCGCAGTCTCCGGATATGGACGCCAATACCATTTATCAGGATTTGGTGAAGTATGGCGCTCAGAATCCGTTTTGGGTGATGGTTGCCCAGGCTACCGGCTATTCTGAAGGGGATGACATGGATCTGGGGCGCCTTGCCGCCCATATTCTGCTGACCGCCGCTACCAGAACCATGCGCCCGGAATATCTGGCAGGATTGGACAGCTTTATTTCCGCTCCCCATCAGTCATATTGCTATGATATGGTTTCAGAGTGGCTTCAGGCCGATCCTGACGGGCTTTACCATATTGCCCGTTTCGTAGAGGATGAAGCAAGGCTGAGCGCAAGGTTTATGAAGCTGAATGCGGAAGATTTGGTCGATACCGAGTGTTTCCCTTGCATCAACGAATGTATCCTAAAAATTTTGATGAAAGAGATCAGCGATTACATCATCAATGTGGATACCATCAGCTCTGTTGTAGAAAAGCGTCGAACCATGGCATGGTACGCTCCGGTGTCCTGCTATTATGAAGGTCTCCTGCAGGTGGCCAATATGCAGGCATTCTTACAGGAACACGCATCCGGATTCCACCTTGCGCAGGCACGTCAGATTTGGAAAGCCTACACAACTGACTACTTCAAGATGGATACCTATTATCGACAGTTCCATTTGTGCTTTGATAACAGCCTGACCGTCTCCAATGAAGTGCTTGACGATCTGTTCAAGCATGTTGTTGAAAAGGTGGAAGGGCTGTATAACGGCCGGTTCCTGACGCAGCTGAGCAGCAACTGGTCGGATGTTTGTGCCGATGAACTTGCTAAGTATGGACGCATTTTGGAGGTTGGTCAGCAGGAGTCGTTCTACCGCAGTAAGGTGGCATCCAGCGAAAACAAGGTGTATGTCATCGTTTCCGATGCTCTGCGCTACGAGGTTGCGGCATCCCTGACGGAGCAGCTGCGCCGTGAGACCCAGGGCAGGGTCACATTGGAAAGCGTCCAGGGCATTTTCCCGACGATCACTAAATTCGGTATGGCTGCATTGCTTCCGCACAGGGAATTGAATGTGGTGCCAAAGACGACCGGCGGTGTTTCCGTCCTTGCAGACGGCGCTTCTACTGAAATGCAGAACCGTGATAAGGTACTGAAAAACGCCCATGGCGCAAGCGTGGCATTGCAGTACAAGAATATTATCAAGATGAAACGTGCCGACCGACAGGCGTTGGTCAAGGGCATGGATGTCGTGTACATTTACCACGACAAAATAGATGAAGCCAGCCATACGGCTGACAATCTGGTGTTCCCGGCCTGTGCTGATGCGATTGCCGAAATAAAAAATATCGTCCGCATTATCTGCAACGAGTTCGGCGGAACCAGAATCTTTATCACGGCTGACCACGGTTTCCTGTACACCTACAGCCCGCTGACCGAGGACGATAAGGTCGATAAGGCCGGCTTCAATCAGCAGTGTGTGGAGTATGGACGTCGCTATGCAATCATGCAGAAAGGCGCAAAGCCGGACTACCTTATGCCGGTAAAATTTGTTGACGAGCAATCCGGATTTGATGCTTTTGCACCGAGGGAAAATGTTCGCATCAAAACGAGCGGCGGAGGTCTGAACTATGTGCATGGCGGTATCAGTCTGCAGGAAATGGTCGTCCCTGTGATTGACTATCAGTTCCTGCGCAACGCAAGTATGACCTATCAGCGCAACCGTGAAAAGTATGATACAAAGCCTGTTTCCATCAGCTTGCTGTCTGCTACACGAAAGATAAGCAACATGATTTTCTCATTGAATTTCTACCAGAAAGAAGCTGTTGGAGATAATCGTTCTGTTTGCAATTACCAACTGTACTTTACCGATGCCGGCGGCAAGCATATCAGTGATACAGCTCGTATCATTGCAGACAAAACAAGCGATAACGGACAGGATCGCACCTTCCGCTGCAGCTTTAACCTGAAAAGCATGAAATTCAGTAAGCAGGACAGCTACTATCTTGTCATTGCAGATGAGTCCGGTTTTCACAAGCCGCAGCGTGAGGAGTTCAGGATCGACATCGCCTTTGCTCCGGACGAGTTTAACTTCTTCGGTTAATATGTCCGTGGAGCTGTGAGAAACCGAGCAGCTGCTTATTGGCCGGCGAAAAACAGGGAAAGCAATATGACTTCTGCCCGAAATAAGGTCGGAAAAAGAAAGGCTGCTCTCCTTTGCAGAGTATGCAAAAGATGCGCAGCCCGAGATTCCGGTCATCTTGATCCGGAGTATTATTGAAAGAATTAATATCTTTGATGAAGATTATGAGCGTTTGCGCCGCTTCTTCATCATGCGTTCGGCGAGCTTTATGCCATGAACGCATCATGCCGATTCACCGTTACGGCCTTCCCGGGCCTCCGGGTTTTCCTCCGCCCGGGCCGCCGGGTTTTCCTCCACCCATGCCGCCGCCCATATTGCCTGATTCGGAACCGTCGTTTGTTGTTACGTCGCCGCCGTTATTCGTGAAGCTTCCGCTCGCGTCAATCGCTGTGTTGCCGTTGCCGCCGCAGGTCAGACGCAGCGTACCGCCGTTGACGATGATATCGCCGTTGGAGTCGATGCAGTCGCCTTCCGACACGATCGTGAGCGAACCGCTGTCGATAATGACGAAGTTATCGGTGCTTGCCTTGAACGGGTCTCGGCTGTCGTCATCATCGTCGGCAGCGTTTATGCCGTCATCGGAGGAGATGATATCAATGCTGCCGCTTCTGATGGTCACGCTCGTGGCCTCCAAGCCCTCATAGCAATAGGGAATTACGAAGCTGCCGCTTTCGATGACAAGGCTGCCGACAGCGCTGACCGCATTTTCGCCGTCATACTTCTCTATGTTCTCAATGCTGCCGAAAAGCGAAGCGACCTCCTCGCCGATATCCGGATCTTCCGCTTCCGCAGAGGCAGTCTGTCCCGGCGTGTTCGTCGTCTGCATTCCCTGTTCGTCCGTCTGTATCGGAGGCGTATCGCCTTTGCAGCCAAAAGCGGCGATGAGCGCCAACGCCAGCACGAAAATGGCGATTTTCTTAAGAACTGATTGCATTTCTTCTCCATCCATCCTGTATATTTATTTGTATAATTATAGCATCTTAGTTTGTCTCAAGCAACGAATTATTATGAATTTTTCTTGTCACATATGCATTTTGAACACGGCGGTCGGATTTTTATCGTTCTCCGGCAGCGTGCCAAGCTCCCTGATATAGGCTGCGGTCGCCAGCGAAAGCGCGGCCTTCCCGTGCTTAGTGCGGATAGCGTCAACGGTGCGCTCCACGGTCAGCCGCTTGTCCCTCTCTTCCTCATCGGAAAAGAAGCTGAGCTGCATGGGAGCGTTTGCACTCACGAGCGCCGTGCCCCTTATGCCAAGGCTGCGTATGGGTCTTTCCCAGGCATAGTTATCTCTCAGCAGCTTCAGCGCCGCATCACGAAGCTCCAGCGCGATACAGCTTGGCCTTGTAAGCTGCATTTGGCGTTCAAAGGTCACAAGGTTCGTATCCCTTATGCTCAAAACCACGGTAGAAGCTAGCAGCTCATGCCTGCGGAGGCGTTCCGCAACGGTCTCGCTCAGCGCCTGAAGCAGCGACAGCGCATCCCTTTCATCGTGCATATCCCGCGGCGGCGTGCTGCTGTTGCCGATGGACTTTATCGCCGCCTCGCTGCCGAGGGGCATCACGGGGTCAAAATCCAGACCGTTGGCGTGGCATCTCAGCATATCTCCGCTCAGCCCCAGCCATGAATGCACGAGCCTTTCATCGGCGTTGGCAAGCTGCCCTATCGTCATTATCCCCCTCTTATTGAGCTTCTCCTGCGTGCGCCTGCCGACAAAGAGCAGATCCTCCACCGGCAGGCACCAGACCCTTGTTCGGAAATTTTCGGGCGTTATCACGGTGGTGGCGTCGGGCTTTTTCATATCCGAACCAAGCTTGGCAAAGGTTTTATTGAAGCTCACCCCCACGGAAGCGGTAAGCCCCAGTTCGCTGCGATAGCGATCTCTTATCTCGTCCGCTATCTCCCTGCCTGCTTCTGCGCTCGGCGCATAGGTGCTGATATCTATCCATGCCTCATCCATGCCGAACGGCTCCACACGGTCGCTGTAGGTCGCCAGCAGCGCGCGGCTTTTGAGCATAAATTCCTCATACCTCTCGAAATGCGGAGGCACTATGACCAGGTTCGGGCATTTGCGCCTTGCCTCCCAAATGGGCTCGGCCGTCATTACCCCGAACGCCTTGGCGGCATAGTTTTTGGCAAGGATTATGCCGTGCCTCGCCTCTTCGCTGCCCCCAACGGCGACGGGAAGCCCTGCAAGCGAAGGGTTATCGTGGATCTCCACGCTCGCATAGAAGTTGTTCATGTCTATATGGAGTATCGTTCTGTCCATCATAATTCTCCTAATGAGCTAATAAGCGAATTATATCACCCCTATCAAGAGATGTAAATAGCATTATTCTATTTTTAAGAGACTTTTTTCAAAAAAAGTGCTTGCAATCGGGAATCCTATGCTGTATAATGAGAAAAAAGCTGTAATGCTATAAATGCTGTATGCGTTAATTTATTACAGGAGGAACTATGGAGCAGAAAATCAATCTCGGCAGCAAGCTTGCCGAGCTTCGCAAGGCGCGCAGGCTGTCCCAGTGGGATGTGGCAAAGCTCGTGTCCGTAAGCGGCGACCCGATAACCAACCGCGCCGTCAGCAAATGGGAGACCGGCGACAGCCAGCCGAACGCCGAACAGTTTCTTGCGCTGTGCAGGATATTCGATGTTCGCGACGTACTCGCCTGCTTTCTCGGCATAAGCGCACCGGAAGGCGCGGCGGACGGCCCGATGGCGCAGCTCAACAAGCTTGGGCGCGAGCGTGTGGAGGAATATGCCTCTCTGCTTGCCGAAAGCCCCGAATTCTCCTACAAGCAGAAGATAATCCGCGTTACAAGGCAGATGCCCCTTTACGACCTGCCAGCTTCGGCAGGTACGGGCGTATTCTTAGACAGCGACAGCTACACGCTCATCGATGTTGATGAAAACGTGCCGGAGACCGCCAATATTGCCGTGCGCATCAGCGGCGATTCCATGAGTCCCCTGTTTTCCGACGGTCAGATAGTCTATGTGCGCCAGCAGCCGGAGCTTAAATCCGGGGATATTGGCATATTCGTGCTAAACGGAGAAGCGTACTGCAAAAAACTGGAGACCGATGGCGGCGTGCGACTCGTTTCCCTCAACCCGATGTATAAGCCCATCAAGGTCAAATACAGCTATGAGCTTCGCGTCGTTGGCAAGGTCGTGGGCTGATACCCTGCCGAATCGCCCCACAGCTTCGCCGCAATATCCGATGCGCCAAACGGAATCAATAGAAAAAATTCACCATCGGGGTGAGTCCCCGATGGTGTGTGTTTATCGAATAGTCTGTCATTCGCCGGTTACAGAGCCGGCAGGAAGAAGGTATTCATCAGTGTTCATGTCCGTGAGATTTGTTTCCGTAATGAGCTCCTCTACCGCATTATCGAGCAGCGCGTCCACAAGCTCTTGGGATATGGCTGCCCGGCAGCCCTCATCATATTCAAACATCACCGCTTTAACGATGGCTCCGCTTTCATAATACGTATGAGTATCGCAGCCATACGGATTCCAGAAGCAGCAGAGCGCATAGCCAATTATCTCGTCGCCATCCATAATGGTTATGCGAACCCTTGTATCGGAAGCTTCCAAGTCATATCCGTTTTTCCAAGTGGAGCCAACCCATTCCTCATGGTAAGCTCCGCGAATTGTTATGTTGCTGCATCCATCCCTGACAACGCTCTTATTCCGTTCAAAGGAGCGCAGATCTCCGATGCCCGAATCGAACAGGTATTCGTTATCGCACTCGATTTTAAGCGTAGTTCCGGGCAAATCGAAAGTCATACTCGCCGAGCCAAAGTACAAGCCGCAGCTGAATATCCAATAGATGCTTATCCCGTCCTGTATGGGGGTCTCGGTCACCCCTTCGGGAAGCAGCGATTTCTTGGCTTCGTCAATGCGTGAAGCATTGCCGTTTACGCTCTCGTCAACCCTTGCACTGTCTGCCGCCGAGTCCTCGCTCTCGTCAGCCCTTGCACTGTCTGCCGCCGGGTCCTCGCTCTCGTCAACCCTTGCGCTGTCTGCCGCCGGGTTTCCGGTCTCATCAACCCTGCCGGACTGCACGGCAGCACCGGACTGCTTCGAGCTGTCGGCGGCATACACCGCCAGCGCTCCGAGGAGCAGCGCAGCGCAGAGAACGATAGCAATGGTCATTCTGATTCGTTTCGTCATTTCAATTCCTCCTTTTAGTGTCTGACATATTTGCACACCTGAAATCAGGTATACAACACTAATTATACATAAAAAAAATAAAAGTCAATACATATGTCTGCCAATTTGGCAATTTCTGCAATATATTCTATTGAAGTTTACACTAACCATGCCTTGACGCACAGGACAAAGCGAAAATACGGCCTATTCCGCTGTAAAAATCCATGCAGCAATCGGAAGTATGCCGTAAGCTTTTATTCATGAACGCAATAGGAAGAAAAAATCATTGCTTATCAATGTGAAAGAATTTGCACAAAAGGATGGCCGCAGCCGGTTCTATGCCATTGTCATACTCTATGCCATTGTCACATTCAACGACAATGTAATTTCATAATGCCCTTCCGCCGATGCAAGGGTCAAAGACCCGTAAAAATCAATTTTTCATCCAACGGTTTGCTCATTGGCTTCGCTCATGGAAAAAAAGCATTGAGCGTTTCGGAGCTGTTCACGGAGAGAGCAGAAGGCAATAAAAAGCGGCACAGGCGCTTGTCCTATGCCGACAAAGAACACGGTATCGGGCATTGCCGATGCACGGTTCATTTCGATGTTCAATTATAGAAATACGTCCCCTCGCAGACCGTTTCTGCAGGCCCTGTCATATAGAGCGTATTGTCATCACGCCATTCGATGACGAGCGTGCCTATCTCCACATGGACATTGACCCTGCGTTCCGTCCTTCCGGCAAGAATGCAGGCGACGACGGAGGCGCATGCGCCCGTGCCGCAGCACATGGTACAGCCGCAGCCTCGCTCCCATGCACGCATAACGATATTGCTCCTGTCGATTATCTGCACAAAGTCAACATTGGTTCGCCTTGGAAATATGGGTGAATGCTCTATATCCTTGCCGTAGTATTCAACATCCAGCAGATCGCAGTCGTCCACAAAGGCAACGGTATGCGGAACTCCGGTATTAACGCTTGTCACTGTGAAGCGTTTGCCGTGCGAAAAGAGACTCTTTTCAATGAACCTGCCCTCTGCGGCGACCGGAATGTCGGCGCAATCGAGCCTCGGCTCGCCCATGTCGACCCCAATGGAGACGACCCTGCCGTCCTCAACGACCGCAGTGGGCCTTTTGATGCCGGAAAGCGTTTCGACGGTGAACTCGTTTACGGGCATTATGCCCTTTTCGATGACGAATTTGACAAAGCAGCGTATGCCATTGCCGCACATCTCCGCCTCGCTGCCGTCGATATTCAGTATCATCATGCGAATATCGGCAATATCCGAATTGCGTACGATAAGCAGGCTGTCAGCGCCGACGCCGGTATTGCGGTGCAGTATGCGCGCGGCAAATTCGTTTACATTCTTGATTTTTTCCTCACGGTCATCTATCAGCACCATATCGTTGCCCAGACCGTGCATCTTGGAAAAGCGGAATTCCATCCTTTTTTCAGTCCTCAATATCGTAGCCTGCGGGTATGAAATCGAACACCAGCTCGCAGACTCTGTCGGAACGCTCCTCATGCGGAAGATGTCCGGAATTGCGAACAAGCTGGAACTTTACATTCGGGAGTGCGGCAAGGTATTCGTCACGCATATCAAGAGGATGCCACTTATCCTCATCACCCCAGAGCAGAAGCGTTTCCGCCTCCACGCTTCGAAGCACTTCAAGCGCATCGTCCTCGTCAAAGGCATTGACGGTTCTCCTCACGCCGTAGCGGACATCGGGATTCTGGAAGGGATTGGCGTACTGATCCACATCATGCTCCTTGAGTATCGTATGGTCAAACGTGCATTCGTTGATAAGCTTTGCAACGCTCTTTCTTGAAAACACGCTTCCGGCAAGCGGCCCGAATATTCCGCTTTCAAGCAGGCGTATGGAGAACGGCATAGCCGCAGTAACGCCGCCGGGCGCAATGGCAATGACCTTATCCACACGCTCGGGGTGCATGCTCGCAAGCATCAGCACGAAATCCGCGCCCATCGAAAAGCCCAGAAAATGAGCAGTCTCGATGCCCATCGCATCCATGAACCTTGCAAGGCTTTCGGCATGGTCGGCAATCGAATAGTCAAAATAGTTCGGAAGTTCGGAATAGCCGTGGCCTGCAAGATCGAGCGCAATGACCCTGTACTTGAGAGAAAGCTTGGATATGAGCTTATTAAAGGTGTATAGCGACTGACCTGCGCTGTGAACCAAGATCAGCGGCTCACCCTTGCCCGACTCGATGTAATGAAACCTTGCGGTCTCATAGCGGGCAGCTATCGGGCGAACCCTGCCCTCGCACTCCAAAACCTCCTGCTCGGCCGAACGATGCTCGGCGGTCAGGTTTTCAAGCCTCTTAGCCGCACCCGCTTCCCTTGCGGTCAGCTTTTCAAGCTTGCTGCTAAGTGTATTCTTGACAGACGCTGCGGAGCGCATGGAGCCGTTGAGCTTGGTCATGGCGGCGTTGACCTCGTCAAACTCCGCCTTGCAGCCCCTGTATTCCTCATCGGCAGCATCCGCCACAGCCTTGGCTGCCTCCAAAACGGTGCGCTTAAGGTCGTACCTGTCGCTTGCCGACTTCAGGCTCGCTTCAAGCTCCTGCTTCTGCTTTTCGTCCGGTGCTTCGCTCGCAGCGGTCGCGGCACGGAGTATCTGCTCCGCCCTGTGCCTTGCTTCCTCCGCCTCCCTGAGCTCGGCATTCGCCTTGTCAAGCTCGCTCTTCTTTTGCTGGCTATAACGCTTTGCATTCTCATATGCAGCCTTCTTTGCATCAAAATCGGGCTGCAGCCTGCGCTGCTGCTCCTCAAGCTGCGCATATTCGGCGGAGCATCTGTCGAATTCCGTCCTTGTCTTGCGCAGCGTTTCCTGCGCCGCTCGAAGCGTCTTATCCGCCGTAAGCTTGGCCGATGCAAGCTCCTTCACCCTGCGCTTTGCATCCTCTACCGCCGCGCTGTCCCTCTGCGCAGAGCGTACCTCCGCACGCTTTGCAGGCAGCTCGCCCGGCAGCGTAACATCCACAAATTCTCCGGTATTCTTTGAATTAATAAACTTCCTAATCTCGATCGAAAGACCCATTGCGTTCTCCTATATGAAGCCCGGCAAGCCGTATGCACGGGCATTATTTCTTTATTCGGGCATAACCCACCAATGGAGTAAAGTCCCTCAGTTTTATTTTACACGAATAATGCTCCGCTTGCAAGCAAATTTTGCGGAATTATAGGAAAATTCGGAACCAATTATCTCTATTTTTCCGTAATGCCCCATAAAGAGAAGGATATGCCGCTCTCATTTGATAAGAGAAGGCATATCCCAATCGGTTTCTAAAGCTTTCAGTCCCTGATCTCCCAGACAAAGGCTGCAGTATCGCTGAGCTCGATGTCATCGGGCTCCATCTGCGGAACGGCATTTCTCATCATGCTCATGCATTCCGCACCGGCATCGTACATCGCCCTTGAAACAAGGTTCGGCTCGCTCCAGTCGTAATTTATGGAAATGAGCCTGCCAAGCTCCTCGCCGGACGCAGCGCAGAGTATCTCCGCCTTGTGCCTTGCGTTTTTTGCTGCGCTCGTAAGCAGCTCCTCTCTTGCATTTGCAGGGTCCTTTATGGTGAATGAAATATTCAGCATGGGCTCCGCTTCGCATTCGGCAATGGAGGTCAGCGTTTCGGCAAGGCGTCCGCTGTCAAAATCAAAGCCGAGCTTCAAGCCGTATGAGCAGGAATAGCCTGCAAACACGCGCTTGAAATTCCCCCCTGTATCCTTTTTGTTTTCGTATTGCGCACTGACGCCGAATCGGGTGGTCTTAACGCTCCCCTTGTCAAATCCGATGCCGGATACGGTCTGTTCGAGGATGCTTATCCTTTTGTTCGCATTCTCGACGGCCTTTGCGTAATCCTTATCCTTTACTTCGATGTTCATGCCTATAACGACGTAATCCGGCTTAGCCTTAAAGCTGCCGACGCCCTTAACGGTGATTGTCCTTGTCATATGGCTTCCTTTCTGCTTTTCTGCTTCCTGGCTTTTCTACTTAATCGTAACGACCGTAACTCCGTAATCTCCCTCGCCGTAGTTTCCGTTGCGGAATGATTTGCAAAGGCTGTGGTGCTTCAGATACTCCTGAATGCCTGCACGCAGTGCGCCGGTCCCCTTGCCGTGGATGATGTTGACCTCGGTAAGGCCCTGCTGCTTCGCAGAATACAGGTATCTGTCCACAATGGGCTTGGCTTCATCAACGAGCATTCCGCGAATATCCAGCTCCAGCCCCACGGTGGCGGCAGGGTTGTATTCGACCTTTCTGCTCGATGTTTCGCTTGCCGTATCCTTGACCGGACGGATATCATCGAGCCGTACCTTCATTTTGATAATGCCGAGCTGCACGCTGACCTCTCCGTTTTTATCGGGCTTGGTCAGCACCGTACCGGTCTTATCGAGGCTCAGCACCTTTACGCTCTGGCCCGGGAATACGCTCTTGGGAGGCTTGCCGTCGCTTGTGCGAAGCATGGGAAGATCCTCCGCAAGCTCACCTTCCTTGGCACGGAGTGTATCGCGCTGCTGCTGAATTACCCTGTCGGCAGCACGCTGATCGATGCTCTTGATGGAGCGTATCTCAACTATCAGCTGCTCCATCTCGCGCCTTGCCCTCTCGACGATCGCCCTTGCCTCCTCGCGCGCCTTGAGCTTCATCTCCTGCCGTTCACGCTCCAGCTTCGCCCTCTCGACTTCAAGCTCCGCCCTAAGCTTTTCATGCTCCAGCCTTGCCTGCTCCGCCTGTTCCATCTCCTCCTCGGCGCGGATCCTCTTGCGTTCGGCGTCGGATATGACGGCCTCGAAATCGGTATCCTCCTTCTTGAGATAGCTCCTTGCGTTCTCGATTATTGAGTCGCTGATGCCAAGGCGTGAGCTTATCTCAAATGCGTTGGACTTGCCGGGAATGCCGATGAACAGCCTGTATGTGGGCGCAAGCTTATCCACATCGAACTCCATGGATGCGTTCTCCATGCCGCAGCGTGTGAGCGCAAATGCCTTTATCTCGCTGTAATGGGTTGTCGCCGCCGTATAGCAGCCCCTTCCGTGCAGCTCGTCGAGTATGCTCATCGCAAGCGCCGCACCCTCGATCGGGTCGGTACCTGCGCCCAGCTCATCGATAAGCACCAGTGAGCGATCGTCCGCCTCGTCCAGTATGCCGACGATATTCTTCATATGGCTGGAGAAGGTGGAGAGGGACTGCTCTATGCTCTGCTCATCGCCTATGTCCGCGAACACGCTTTCAAACACCGAAAGCTCCGTGCCGACATTTGCAGGCACGAACATGCCTGCCTGTGCCATGAGCGTAAACAGTCCGATGGTCTTTAGCGTTACGGTCTTGCCGCCTGTATTCGGGCCGGTGATGATGAGGGTAGTAAACTCCGTACCCAGCCACACATCGATGGGGACCACACGGAAGCCCGGTATCAACGGATGCCTGCCCTTGACTATGCGCAGCCTGCCCTCAGAATTGAGCTTGGGCTGTACCGCGCGGTATTCCTTGGCAAGCTTGGCCTTGGCAAAGATGAGGTCTATCCTGCCCAGCGTCATCAAATCGGTATAGATATCGTTCGCAGAGGGCTTTATCATCGCGGTAAGCTCGGTAAGTATGCGTTCGACCTCCGCCTGCTCCTCTATCACAAGCTTTTTGAATTCGTTTCCAAGCTCCACCACTGCCGTCGGTTCGATGAAAAGGGTCTGGCCGCTGCCGGACTGGTCATGGATGAGCCCAGGGATATTGGCGCGGTATTCCTGCTTTACCGGGACGACGAACCTGCCGTTCCTGATGGTTATGATGGGATCCTGAAGGTATTTGGACAGCGTGGAGGAACGGATAATGCTGTTGAGCTTTTCACGAACACGCTCGTTGGCAATGCGCTTATTTCGGCGTATCCTTGCAAGGGCGGGCGACGCGCCGTCGAAAAGCTCATCCTCGGACAGCACGCAGCGTTGTATCTCCTCCTCGATATACTGGTGGGAGATAAGCCCCGAAGCCAGATTCGCAAGCCCCATTGCGGAGTCGTCATCGGATTCCGAGACGGCCGCAAGCTGCTCACGGCAGACCCTGATGGCCTTGAGGCATTTGCCTATGTTCAAAAGCTCCTCGCAGTTCAGATACAGCGCAGCGTTCAGCCGCTTCAGAGTTGAGCGCACATCCGGGAAATCGTCCACGGGTGAATAGCCGGTGCGCAGATAGCGGCTCTCCGCCTCGGCGGTCAGCTTCAGCTCCGCACTCACATCATCCAATTCCGTCAGCGGACGCAGTTCATCCGCCATCTCTCTGCTCACGCAGCAGCCGCAGTGCAGGCGGAGCTTGGCGAGCATCTTATCATATTCAAGAACCTTTAATACTCTTTCTGTAATCATTTATCTTTTTATCCTTCTAAACCTTTATGCTATGTTCCTTAGTCGACCTTTCTGTTCCAATGCCCCCTTGTGCCTCCGGGAAGCTGGGAGACCGCCCCGCCATCCATAGCCCTGTAAAGCGCCGAAATGCGTTCGGGCACGGCTTCCTCCTTCTCTCCGATAAAGCTCAGCACAAAACCCCGGCAGGAGGGGAGCTTACCGTAAATATCGATCAAATCCGTACTGCTGCAATTCAGCATCCGTACAAGGCAGCCGGAGGAAAAGCGTGTATTGACGAGCGGAAACTGCCTTCCGGCTTCGTCGGTGACGGTTCCTGCGCTGCCGCCGCAGTTCCGGCAGCCCATATGCTCCTTTACCGGGCAGTGAAGAAGCTGCATCAGCGGTACCCTTCCGTGAACGAGCAGCAGGATTCTATCCCCGTGACGCCTGCAAAGCTCCTCCGTCTGGACCGCCGTCAGCTCCTGCGATGGAATGATATAGTCAAACCCAAAGCGGACAAGCTCATCCATCGTGGCTGAGTTCATGGCATTCATGCCTATTCCGGCTATGCGTACAGGAAGCTCCGTGCCAAGCCGCCATTGACCTATATTATTTGTCTCGACGCCGCAGAATACGCCGCTTTCCAAAAACGCCTTTGCCTTCGCCTGCGCTTCGTCCGTGATAAGCACATTCGGAAGTATTAGTATCAGCCCTTCGGGTCTGCCCAATGACTTCAGCGCCGCAAGCTCGGCTTCGGAGAAGGCTAAAGGCTCTATGCCGACATATTCCGCTCCTGCGCCGAATGCCAAGCCTGCCTCCGCCGCAGTACGGACTCTTGCGTAGATGATACTATTTTGGGGCTGTGCAGTCGGTTTCCCTTCCGAAAGATACGGGAAAGCGTAATTCGGAACCTCATTCCTTACATGAAGCGAATTCAACAGCGCATCGCATGCTTCCCTTCTGAGCGCGTTCAGCTCCGCCGCAGACAGATAGCAGTATTCATCCATCTCCACTCTGCACTTTCCCATTTCGAGCGGATAGCAGCCGAGCTTTGCAAGCCTTTGTTCATAGGTTTCGGCAGTCTGCGGCTTATTGGCACGCTGAACGACAGCGCCGAAATGCTCCGTCAAGCCTGATCCGTCCGAAAACCGAGCGGTCAACGCCGCAGGTTCGCCCACGGAGAGCTTCAATGAAAAATCCACGGCCCGCCTGATGTTTTCGCCCTCGACGCTCCTTTGTGCAAGCGTCACCAGCTCACGGCCTGGCTTGCTTGAACCCACCCTATCCGTCCGCACGGAATCGCCGTAGAGATGCGATGTGCTGAAGCTGCCCCTGTTGAACAGCTCGAACAGCTCGCCCTGCATCCTCCTAAGCTCCTTTCCCTCCGCACCGTCGATAGCGGCACGATAGCAGCGGGTAACGGTGGCGACATACTCGCTCTTCTTCATCCTTCCCTCAATCTTTACGCAGGCAACTCCGGCTCTTTGCAGCGCCGGAAGCTGTTCCAGCATCGAAATATCGTTTGGCGACAGGCAGAAATCGTTTTCCCCCGGACGCCCCGAAACGCAGGCGCGCTTGCGGCAGGGCTGGGCGCAGGTGCCGCGGTTGCCGCTGCGTTCGCCGGACATTGACGAATACAGACAGCTCCCGGAAAAGCTCATGCACAGCGCACCGTGAGCGAAGGTCTCTATCTCTATATCGCTGTTTTTTGCAAGGAATTCAATCCGCTCCATGCTGACCTCCCTGGCGAGCACGGCGCGTGTCAGACCCATATCACGGCAGTATTCAAGCCCGCCAAGGTCGTGAATGCCCATCTGGGTGCTGGCATGAAGGATCAGACCGGGGAGCTGCTGTTTTATCAGTCCTGCAAGGCCGAGATCCTGCACCAGAACGGCATCAACGCCTATCCGGTAAAGTTCCGCCGCAAAATCCAAAGCAGACGAAAGCTCCCTGTTGAACAGCAGGGTATTTAACGTTATATAGCTGCGTACTCCCCGTTCGTGGCAGTAATCCACCGCGCGGGTCAGCTCATCGCCGCAGAAATTATTCGCAAAGCGCCTTGCATTGAAGCTTCCGCCGCCGAAATAAACGGCATCCGCTCCGTTCTGCACGGCGGCAACAAGGCAGTCCATACCGCCTGCCGGGGAAAGGAGTTCCATAATCTCTCCAATTCGTATTATTTATTGTGGGCAGAATAAAGCCCCATCGCACACTTAATAAAGCCGCAACGGGGTCAGTAATTCCATATCAGGCAGCGCCGGTGTCAAACGCCGACCGGTTCGTCCTGTCGGGCGGAGGAAGCGCTCTTCTGCGCCTGACTTCCGATACGGGGCATACCCCTGAGCTGTGCAAGCTTGGCGTCTATCTGCTCTGTGCTGTTCTTGAGCTGCATATACTCATCAGCCAGATTCAGCATCGCAAGCAGTGCGCAATGATTCGCACCGAGGCTCGGATAAACCTCGCTTACCTCATGAATGCGTGCATTCACCATCTGTTCAAGCTGCTTTACATATTCCTCGTCGCCGTTCCCGGTGACATAGAAGTTTTGTCCTGCGAGAGTAACCTTAGTCCTTATCTTATCCATAGCGCACCACCCTGCCGATTATTCAAAATCATTATAGCACAGATACGCCCGGAATAGCAAGGCGTAAATTGATTAAATTTCGGCATATTTTGTGCAAAGAGGCGGCTGTCGGACTCATGAACCGAATGTGCGGCGGTCTTGTCGGGAGAGCGGCCTTGTAAGGTCAATTTGGAGCAGCATTGCGTGCACGGAACGGCATTTGGGTCTTTCCCGAATGCTGTGTCTTATGATATAATGGCTGCCGAGCGAACCGAATTGCGCCGTTCTGCGCATAAGCGAACCTGCATATTACATAATGAGTATTATGGTTCATTATCCGTCCGTGTACTATCGGTTTGAACAGGTCTATGGAAGTCCGTTTAGGAGGAAAGCTTTATTGCCGAATATCGGGCTCCGGAATGGCGGTACAGGCGCTGATATTTGAAAAAACATGCGTTTTTTGGGCTTATGCAACCGTCGGTTGCGGATTTTCCAGCCAAGCTTGATAGCATTCCCACGGCTGATATGGCATTATATGAGCGTGACGAGGGCGTCATGGGGATAAGTCCCCAGTATTAATTGCAGGAGGCATATAGTATGAAGCTCAATGAAAAGATTATTTATTGCAGAAGGAAAGCAGGGCTGTCTCAGGAGAATCTGGCAGAGCTGCTGAACGTTTCAAGGCAGGCAGTCAGCAAATGGGAAACCGGCGACGCATTGCCGGAGGTGAACAAGCTCTCACGCCTTGCGCAGATATTCGGCGTAACGACCGATTGGCTGCTGTCGGAGGATGATGAGGAGGAATTCACAGCAGAACCCATCCGGGAGCAGCATTCAAACGAGAGTAAACCCGAATCCATGCCGAACTTTGTTACGAGGATAATCAGAAGGTACGGCTGGCTTACGGGCGTATACCTCGGGATCGGCGGTGTGTTTATTCTCGGGCTCGGACTTCTGGCATATTTCATTGCCGGCTCCATGATAAATAAGTTCACGGATATTGTCGACCAATTTGGAAGCTTTCCGCTTTCCTCGCCCATTGATGTTAGCGTCGGCTCGTTCGGATCGCCGGTGATTTACATCTCATACGCCATGATGGCGGTAGGCGGATTATTCATCATAGCCGGAGTTATCCTTGCGCTTGTTCTAAAGAAAAAGCTTCAGCACAAGGATTCATAAAGCGAATTGAACCGTGCCCGGCGATACGATGCCGAACATAACGGCGAATCATCGACAGATACGGAAATAAACAAAAGAACAGAAGAGAAAAAACAAAAAAGTTATCCAAAGAAGCATTCCCTCTTTCGGATAACTTTTTTCATACACTTATAGGAAACCGCAGATGATTTGACTACTCGTCAAGCGTCCAGCGATTCCCGGCTCTTGATAAAAGTTCGGCGATCACATCGCTGTAACGCTCCGCAACGGGGCGGTATTCCTCGTCTATCGCATTTCCCTGCTCATCGATGTAGAACATATAGCCGTTCGAATCCGTCTCCTTGGAGTTCAGCATTACGCCGTATTCATATCCTCCGAACAGCTTCGGCCATATGATAAGCCCATCGGTAAAGGGGTTTTCCTCCGTTCCCGGGAAGCCCACCGCCAGGTTGCCGGTGACCGACAGGTAATCCGGATACTTGACGGAATAATCAAATCCGTCTTCATCCTTTGCGGCGTAGCTCGGGAACAGCGCCGATGACATCTCCGTCCTCGTCATTCCGCCGTCGTAACGAGAGTATGCGATATGCCGCCAGCCAAACCATAAAAGGTTCAGCAGCAAGACAGCGCCAAGCAGTATTATCAAAGGAATCCGCACCCATTTCCACAGCTTGGGTTTTGAACCTTCATTTGCCCTTTGTTCGCTCATTCCGTGCGTACCTCCAAAGCAAAGCGAAAAGGCCGTGTGCTTTTGCTTGACGATGCACACGGCCTTCGATACGTTAAATATTGTCCCGTAACCCGGCGTTCAGCCTGTTAGGACCAGAGGGTCTTCATCATCTGGGGATATGCCTCGTCGATGATCTTGGCAAAACGCCAGAACAGCTCGACTGCGGTCCTTCCAACGTCATCGGTTTTCTCCGGGAAATCATATTCCACGTTCAGATCCTGGTCATCGGTATCCACAGTGAACTTGACAAAACGATACTTGTTGTTGAGCTGATTCGCCAGCAGTATCATTGCGGGTATCTTGGCTTCGGAAAACTTAACTACGGAGAATGCACGAACGGACACGTCATTGTCGTTATCGGAGGAAAGGAAAGAGACGTCAACACCCTTTGCGTTGTCGCCGGTGAAGGACGCGGAAACATAGCTGGATCCGCTGCTCAGCGTGTTGGTGGTGTACTTGATGCCTTCCCTGTCAAAGGTTCTTGCGATCTTATTGGTTGCCTGATACATATTAAGCCCTCCTATTAGTATGGTTGGTTAATGCATTAAACATCAAGTCCTGCACAATGCTTCGCTGCCGATTATATTATCCGAAAGCCGACCGCGAGCAGCATATGCTTCTTGCTGTTGCATTCCCAGTATATCACACAAAGCCCATTCTTGCAAGGCTTTATATGAGGAAATTTAAGAATACGTTATGTTTATTAGGACAACAGCCCGGAAACGACCCCCTCCAGGGTTTCGAGGCAAAGCTCTGCACAGCGGTCTATCTCACGCGCGAACTCCTCCGCACCGCCCTCTACAGCATCGGACACCGCCTTTATCAGAAGGCAGGGTACGGAGCTGCGGTTGCAGGTAAGCGCTATGCCTGCCGCCTCCATCTCGCAGATGTCCGCATTGAATTCATCGTGAAGGCTGCGCTTTTCGTTGGCGGAGGCAATAAACCTGTCGCCGGAAGCGCAGATGACCCTCTTGAGGGACGGCTCCAGCCTGACGGCTGCGCTCAGCAAAGCTTCATCGGTAGGTATGTATACGGACGGATAGCCGTCATGCTTTGCCTTTGTTTGCCCGGTGAACTCTGAAGTATCAAAATCATAGTTGACAACGCTTTCCACGGCGCAGACCCTTGCGACCTTCATTTCTGGGGTCAGCCCGCCGACAACGCCGAAATTCACTATCATATCGACATTGTATTCCGAAATGAGCATCTGGCAGGCAGCAGCCGAGGCTATCTCACCTGCGCCGCAGTTCACGATGAATATCTCATAATTCCCATTGTCTACATAATGAAGTTCAAAGCCCCTATGGGGAAGCTGCTTCATCCTTTTGCCATAGCGTTTTTTTGCGGCGGACAGCTCCACGGCTACCACCATTCCGACCTTAATGGCCGTTTCTTTCATATTCAGCCCTCCGGGTATTCATCAGAATGCACGCAATATGCGGCATCAGGATTTGCTCTTCTTATTCTTTTTCTTCCTAAGGCCTTCGCCCTCGTCGAAGCTCACGCCGCTGTCGCCCATGCTCTCCGCAAACTTTTCAAAGAGCTTGCGCTGCGTCTCGTTAAGGCGTTTGGGTATTTCGACGGCGACATTGATATACATATCGCCCTTGCTGTTCGAATTGAGTTTCTGTATGCCCTGATCCCTTAGCCTGAAGGTCGTGCCGCTCTGCGTGCCTGCAGGGATCTGGTATTTGACATCTTCCCTGAGCGTGGGAACCGTGACCTCGCCGCCGAGAACGGCAATGGTGATGGGAATGGTGATGTTCTGATAAAGATTGCAGCCCTCGCGGATGAACTTCTTGTGTTCACGGACATTGACGGTAACATACAGGTCGCCGTTTCTGCCGCCGTTGCGTCCCATGCCGCCCTTGCCGGAAGCGCGGATGGTCTGTCCGTTGTCGATACCTGCCGGAATCTTTACATTCTCGCTCATATTGCGAATGACCCTGCCCTTGCCCTTGCAGCGTTCGCAGGGGGTCTCGATCAGCTTGCCGCTGCCGCCGCAGTTATCGCAGGTGCGCATGGTCTGCATCACGCCGAACAGGCTGTTCTGCTGGACCCTGACCTGGCCGCTGCCGCCGCAGGTGGGGCAGGTCCTTGAGCCCGTACCGGGCTTTGCGCCGCTGCCGTTACAGACCGAGCAGACCTCTTCCCTTCTGTAATCTATCTTCTTTTCGCAGCCAAAGGCCGCCTCCTCAAAGGATATGGTTATGCGGTAGCGGATATCGTCGCCGTCCGTCGGTGCATTGGGATTGCTGCTCCTTCCGCCGAAGCCGCCGCCAAAGCCGCCGCCGAACATGGAGTTCAGGATATCGTCAAATCCGGTGAAGCTGCCGCTGAAGCCTGCGCCGCTGAAACCGCCGCCACCGCCGAAACCGGCGTTGGGGTCAAAGGCAGCATGTCCAAACTGGTCGTACTTGCTGCGCTTGTCGGCGTCGGAGAGCACCTCGTAGGCCTCGTTTGCCTCCTTGAACTTCTCCTCGGCTTCCTTGTCGCCGGGATTAAGATCGGGATGATATTTTTTTGCAAGCTTTCTGTACGCCTGCTTTATCTCATCGTCGCTCGCCGTCTTGCTGACACCGAGGACTTCGTAATAATCTCGTTTGTTTGTTGCCATATAGCTCCCCCTTGTTCCAAATTTTTCTGCGGGGCTTCAGTGCATATCTGCACCGGGCAGGCATCCTGCCCGGTGCAGCGTGTAGTGCTAGGTTGTCAGATCAGTTATTGTCGTCAACGACCTCATAGTCCGCATCTACCGCACCGTCATTGCCGGTGTTTGTGCTGCCGTTAGCACTGCCGGCGTTGAAGCCTGCGTCTGCGCCGGGCTGTGCGCCCTGCTGCTGGTATACCTTGCCGAATACATCATAGGATACCTCGGTCAGCTTTTCGGTCGCCGCCTTGATAGCCTCCGCATCCGTGCCTGCGAGGGCGTTCTTGACGTTCTCAATTTCTGCATTGATCCTTGCCTTGTCAGCTTCGTCAATCTTGTCGCCAAGCTCCTTGACGGTCTTTTCGGTCTGATAAACGAGGCTGTCGGCCTGGTTGCGTGCCTCTACATCCTCTTTACGCTTCTTATCCTCTGCCGCGAAGCGCTCTGCTTCCTCGACCGCCTTGTTGATCTCGGCGTCGCTGAGGTTGGTGGAAGCGGTGATGGTGATGTTCTGCTCGTTGCCGGTGCCGAGGTCCTTTGCGCTTACATGGACGATGCCGTTGGCGTCGATATCGAAGCTGACTTCGATCTGAGGAATTCCCCTGGGTGCAGGAGCTATGCCGGTGAGCTGGAACCTGCCGAGGGTCTTGTTGTACTGAGCGAACTCACGCTCACCCTGGAGCACATGGATCTCTACGCTGGTCTGTCCGTCGGCAGCGGTGGAGAAGATCTGGCTCTTCTTGGTGGGGATGGTGGTATTGCGCTCGATGAGCTTGGTGAATACGCCGCCGAGGGTCTCGATGCCGAGGCTCAGGGGAGTAACGTCGAGGAGCAGGATGTCCTTGACTTCGCCGCCAAGCACGCCGCCCTGGATGGCTGCGCCGATTGCAACGCACTCATCGGGGTTGATTCCCTTGAAGGGTTCCTTGCCGGTCAGGTTCTTGACAAGCTCCTGAACAGCGGGTACACGGGTGGAGCCGCCGACGAGGATGACCTTGTCTATCTGGGAGGTCTTGAGACCTGCGTCGTTCAGCGCCTGCTGTACGCATACCTTGGTCTTGTCGAGCAGGTCGGCGATGAGCTCGTTGAACTTTGCACGGGTGATGGTCATATCGAGATGGACGGGGCCGTTAGCGTCCATGCTGATGAAGGGCAGGTTGACATTGACGCTCTGCATACCGGAAAGCTCGATCTTTGCCTTTTCCGCAGCATCCTTGAGCCTCTGCTTTGCCATACGGTCGGTGCGCAGGTCGATGCCGTGGGATTTCTTGAATTCATCGGCGATGTAGTTCATCAGCCTCTCATCGAAGTCGTCGCCGCCGAGACGGTTGTTGCCGGCAGTCGCAAGGACTTCGAATACGCCGTCGCCGATCTCAAGAATGGATACATCGAAGGTACCGCCGCCAAGGTCGTAAATCAGAATTTTCTGGTTGGTTTCCTTATCCATGCCGTATGCGAGCGCCGCCGCAGTCGGCTCGTTGATGATACGCAATACATTGAGTCCTGCGATCTTGCCTGCGTCCTTGGTCGCCTGGCGCTGGCTGTCGCTGAAGTAAGCGGGAACGGTGATAACGGCATCGGTCACCTTCTCACCGAGATATGCCTCCGCATCCTGCTTGAGCTTCTGGAGGATCATTGCGGAGATCTCCTGGGGAGTGTAGCTCTTTCCATCGATAGTGCGGCGGTAATCGCTGCCCATTTCACGCTTGATGGAGCTTACGGTGTTGTCGGGGTTGGTGATAGCCTGACGCTTTGCAACGCTGCCGACGAGACGTTCGCCGCCCTTGAATGCGACGACTGAAGGGGTGGTACGAGAGCCCTCGGGGTTAGCGATAACAACGGGTTCGCCGCCTTCGAGAACTGCAACACAGGAATTGGTAGTACCAAGGTCAATACCGATAATCTTAGACATAATATTATACCTCCAAAGGTGATTTTCTTGAATTAAAACTGTTCTTTCGGCAGGGCGCAGCGCCCATGCCGCCTGTCGGGCAAAAGCCCGGCGTCATTTCAGGATCCGAATGATGTCAGACCCTGACCTTTACCATGGTGTGGCGGATTATCTTTCCCTTCACCATATAGCCCTTTTGAAGCACGGCGGTGATGGTTCCGCTTTCACCCTCTCCCTCCTCGTCACGAATTACCGCATCGTGAAGATTCGGGTCAAACACTCCCTCTGCCGGGATCTCTTCAAGTCCGAATTTCGTAAGGACTTCTATAAGCTGTTTATGTATCTGCTCCGTACCCTTTGCAAAGGAGCTGTCGTCGGAATTTGCCAAAGCCCTTTCAAAGTTGTCGAGCACCGGAAGCAGGCCCTTGATAACATCGCGCATTCCGTCGTCGATGCTGTCCGTCCTGAGGCTTGCGTTCCGCTTGCGGTAGTTGTTAAACTCCGCCTGTATGCGCTGGGCGTCGAGTATCGCTGCGTCCATCGACTGCTTCATGCCGGATATCTCGCTCCTGAGCTTTTCAATCTCTTCCCTGCTCAAAGTAACGTCGCCGCAGTCCTGCTGCTCCGGAGCTTCATTCTCCGCCCCTTGCTTTTCGGCCTCTGCCGCAGCACCATTGTCATCATTGTCATCATGGATGATGGCGTCCATTGCCTCGTTCGCTGCCTTCGCTCCGGCTGCGTCCCTTGGCGTCTTATCCTTAGCCATTGTGACCTCCTATATCATTGCTTTCTAATCCTTCTCCTTGAGCATGTCGCTTAAAACACTGCTCAGGCTCTCGCTCATGCACTTAAGCACCGCAACAACCTTGCCGTAGTCCATTCGGGTGGGGCCGATAACGCCCATCGAACCGACCTTTTCGCCGCAGACATTGTAGCTGACGGTTATCAGCGAGCAATCCTTCAGCTCCGGGTTATCGTTCTCTTTGCCTATCCTTACCGTAAGCTCCAAGCCGTCGTCGGTGGTAAGCACCTGCCTGATGTAATCGCCGGACTCGACCTCCTTGAGGAAGGACTGGGCCTTTGCAACATCGGAATACTCGGGATAATTGAGCATATTCACCGCACCGACCACCTCGACATCCTGCCTTTCGATATCATCGCTGATGCCGGACAGCATATCCATGACGGCCTCTGCCTGTTCGCCGACCTCCTCCTGTAGCATCGGAAGCAGGGTCTTTCTGATATCCTCCATTCGGTAGCCGACAAGCCGCTTATTCATCAGGGCGGAAAGCTTTTCAAGCTGCTCCTGCGTTATGCCCTTTGGAACATCCAGCATAGAGTTTATCGTTGAGCCGGAATTGGTTACGATAACCGCCAGCGCACTTCCGTCCGTTACGGAGATAAGGCTTATCTGCTTGAGCCTTGCCCTCTTCATCTGGGGAGTCAGCACCACGGAGGTGTATTTGGTGATGCCGGACAGCATTCTCGCCGTCTGCTTTATCACCTCGCCAACCTCGCTGACCCTCGTGTTCAGGTGGCTTCTGATGTATTCGGCCTCGTCATCGGTGAGCCTTGCGCTGTCCATAATTGCGTTTACATAGAGCCTGTATGCCTTTTCGTTCGGCACCCTGCCTGCGCTGGTGTGCGGCTGCTCAAGGAAGCCAAGCTCCGTGAGGTCGCTCATCTCGTTCCTGATGGTCGCAGGCGAAAGCTCGATATCGCTGCGCTTGGACAGCGTTCTGGAACCGACGGGTGAAGCGGTGAGTATGTAGTCGTCCACGATCGCCTCGAGGATCCGCATCTTGCGTACATCCAATAGCTGAGTCATTCTGTTCGGTTCCTTTCTCTGTATTTGTTAGCACTCACTCTCTTCGAGTGCTAACACTGCGTATAATACACTCCTTTATTTCTATTGTCAAGCATTTTAGCGTAAACATTCATAATATATTTTTGTTTCGTGCCTCCTGCCGGCACGAACAGGCCCTTCCGCAAGAATGCGGCGTGCTGTGTGAAACATTCGCAGCTCTGCCATTGTCCGCATCAGGCATTCACATGGACGCTTCTTCATAGAATTGAACGGTCAAAACACATATCAATGGGGTGGAAAAGTATAATGAACAAGGCCAAAATCGGTGAGTGGTTCAGGGCGGCAGGCATTCGCGCGGTCAAAACCATAGCTCAAACAGCCATTGCAACCATCGGCACATGCGCCATCATCGGCGAAGTGAATTGGCTGATGGTCGCATCCGCATCCGCGCTCTCCGGTATCCTGTCCCTGCTCACCAGCATAGCAGGGCTGCCGGAGCTGAACGCAGGCGATCGGACAGGGAATGAAGGCTAATTGAACCCCTGTCTGCGGAAACAGCACGCCGGGCAGCCAAGGGAACTGCCCGGTTCTCCGTTTATGTCAATGCCCGGTGACACCCGAACGGCTCCTGCATATGCATTTATTGAAATAAAATGCTATGCTGCGCAAATTTCTGTTGATATATTTCGAAAAGTCTGTTAGAATAAGGAGCAGAGAGGTGAACACAATGATAATAAAGGGAATGCAAAAGGTGACCTTGCTGGACTACCCCGGCAGGGTGGCATGTACGCTGTTCACAGGGGGCTGCAATTTCCGCTGCCCGTTCTGCCAGAATTCGGAGCTGGTGCTCTGCCCCGGCGAGGTGGACACGATACCGAACGAGGAGGTCTTTTCCTATCTTGAGAAGCGGAAGCGTATGCTGGACGGCGTATGCATCACGGGCGGAGAGCCGACCCTTCAGGAGGGGCTGACCGAATTTATCGGAAGGATCAAGGCTATCGGGCTTTTGGTAAAGCTGGACACCAACGGCTATGAGCCGGACAGGCTGGCGGAGCTTATCGAAAGCGGACTTGTCGACTATATTGCGATGGACATTAAGTCCTCCCCCGAAGGCTATTCCAAAGCTTCGGGCATCGAGGGCGTTGAGCTTTCAAAAATAGAACGCAGCATCGATCTGATTTCTTCATCCGGCATCGAGCATGAATTCAGGACGACAGTGGTTCGAGAGCTGCACACCCGGGAGGATCTCGCAGCGATCGCACGCCGGCTGACGGGCGAAAAGCGGTATTTCCTCCAAAGGTTCGTCGATTCCGGCGAGATACTGTGCGAAGGCATGAGCGCACCCACGGATGATGAAATGCATGATTATCTGTCGGCGGTTCGTGAATTCATACCGACCGCCGAGCTTCGGGGAATGGAATGACACCGTGAATACGGAAATCCTCTGTTATAATATAGAAGCTCTCAGTCCGGGCGGACTGAGAGCTTTTCATCTTTTTGTTGCGTCAACCAATAATTCGGTTGTCACTCATCAATTTGGATAGAATTCAAATGTAACAACAAAATGAGCACTTTGGCCGGAATTTGGACCGGCATTTTCCTCGACGTAAAGGTCCATTGTAATCGTAAAGCCATCAGTTATATCTTGTTCTTTGACTTTATACTTTTTCGATTTTTTCCCAACGTCGGGAATATTATCTGATTCAGTAAACTTTGCCCAACAGGTAAGTTCTTCACCAACCGTAATTATATAGCTATTGGTTATACTCTCGCCATTGAGCTTGTATTCATAACTCCAATCATCTCCAATATTGTTTTTATCCTGCCGTTTGTAGGAGACATACAGAGTCATTAGTCGCTTTGTGCCATCCACTGTCACATCATATGTAGCTGTGATGCCATTCGTTGAAGTTGCTGTAATCGTTGCCGAACCACCGCCCACAGCAGTAAAATTTCCATCGGCATCAACTACAAGAACGCTTTCATCGCTTGATGTCCATGTAATACTCTTAATTGTTGCATTTTCAGGGAAAACAGTAGCAGTGACTATCGATTCTTGACCCAAAATCAAATCAGGAGTGTCGCAATTTATCTCAATCGATTCAACCTCAATGATGGGTTTCGCAGTCACTGTACTAGTTGGCTTTGGTGTTGCTCTATTTACAGGCTTCTCTGTCGCAGCAGGTTTTTGAGAATATTGTTCCACCGGTCGCTCTGTTGGAACCTCAGTTAAAGTATGAGTATTTGCAGGGGTATTAACTTCAGTCGAAGACTTATCGTTGTTAGACCCTCCGGCAATGGCTATCAGCAGGTAGACAATCCATGCCGCAGCAATAATTCCGTACTTGAGCGCAGGCTTCATATCCTTTTTTCGAAGCATAAGAATGGTCAATGGTACCGGAAAAATGAAAATCCAGCCAATCACCCACAGCCAGGTGCGGCGTTTCTTGGGCTGCGGCTGAACGCTTTGTGAATTCACAGCATTCACGGCATTTTCTGCATAGTTCAGTCTGTTCGCCTCACGCATGGCGCGCTGCCTTCCCTTTTCGAATTGGTAGCCGGCATCTTCTGCATTTTCATACCTAACGCGCTTGACTTCATCATCGATCAGGATCGTTGCTCCGCAATGTTCACAAACGGCCTTACCATTCTCCGTATCAACTTTCAGATGAGCATTGCAATGGGGGCAGGTCATATCCACTAACTTCATTCTTAATGTCCTCCTCCATATGTGCTGTCCGTCAGTTCTTTTGTCCGGCAACGTTGCCGACTATGCCCATGACGCCGTTTACCATCAGGTTGATGCCGAGCAATACGACAATGGTTCTTGAGCCGAAGCCGCTGCAAACGATGAGAACCAGGCCGGCAGTCGCGCAGATGAGAGCAAATACGAACGAAAGCACCCAGTTGCTGCCGACAACGCCCCTCATGCTCCAAGCCTGCATGGACTTATAGATACTGTCGACTATGATAGCGATACCGATAACGACGCTTACGGTCCTCATGAAGCTTGCAGGGTCGATGAGGAGCATAATGCCAAGCACGGAAGCGACCACGCCGATAAACAGTCCCCTGTATGCAAGGAAGCCTACGCCGTGCCTTCCGGCCTTGAAGAAGGCTATTATCTCAAACACCGACAGCACTATGAGCAGAACGCCCAGCACATATCCGATAAAGCCCGTGACAAAGCGTGGGGCGAGCACGAACAAGAAGCCCGCTGCGATCATCACTATCGAAAGCCACAGTTTATTCTGTTTTAATGAATCCATATTGTTTACCTCCATAAGGCTCATAATTGATACGATTATAGCATATTATCAGAAAAAAGTGAACGGTATTTTACCTGAAGGATCGTGTCAAGTTCTTCTGGGAAAAATCAAGCGCAGGGATCGAGTGGCCGGAGCTTGGCGCAAGCTTTGAGCAGGACAGCAGTACCGGTAAGCTTGCCACAGGTCAGGCCTGCCGGCGCATGCTCGTTCTTTATCCCAGAATTATTTTACACTAACATTTCGGTTATGTTCCAATACCACCGTTTGAGTCAATTTTCAACATAAAACCGTTGTCTATCTGTGCGTATTTTTGTACCGATAGAAAAATATATGCGTTGTCCGCCGCAAAAATTTAAGGTATAATATTATCAATTCAATAATTGCCAACGCAGCCCTGCGGGGGGATGAAGCAAAGCATACCCCCCGGCAAGCAGGGTACAGATCAAATACCGAGTCCCCAAATCGTCTTTTGATTCAGTTTTCAGCGGAGAAGCGTTTCCCATTCGGCTTTCGTTCTGCTGTCAGCACCATCCTTAATTCATTCCGATAACTGAATATGAATTCTCTTTTCCGCTTGCTGAATGCGGTTATTGAAGGAAAGGAGCTATATGTATCTAAAGCTTGAAGGCGTTCCGAGCGAAAGGCAGAAGGAATTCTTCCTGTCCAGAGCGCGGCACACCGCATACGGCGGCGCGCGAGGCGGAGGCAAGAGCTGGGCGATGCGGAGAAAGTTCATTCTGCTGGCGCTTGCCTACCCCGGGCTGAACCTGCTGCTCCTGAGAAGGACCCTCCCGGAGCTTCGGGAAAACCACCTTATCCCCATGCAGAGGGAGCTTTACGGCGTTGCAGGCTACAACTCCACTGAGCGCGTATTCGTATTTCCCAACGGCTCGCGCATAAAGCTTGGCTACTGCGACAGCGCGCAGGACGTCTATCAATATCAGGGACAGGAATACGCTGTTATCGGTCTCGAAGAGGCCACGCACTTTACCGAGGAGCAGATGCGCTTCCTCACGACCTGCAACCGCACGACGCGCACCGACATAGCGCCAAGGATGTACTATACATGCAACCCCGGCAACGTCGGCCACGCATGGGTCAAGCGGCTGTTCATCGACCGCATATACCGTGACGGCGAAAACCCCGGCGATTATCTTTTCATCCCTGCGAGGATCTATGATAACCGTGTGCTGCTCGATGCCGACCCCAACTACATCAGGCAGCTTCAGGCCCTCCCCGATGAGCTTAGGCGCGCGCATCTGGACGGCGACTGGGACGTACACGCAGGCCAGTTCTTCCGCGAGTTTTCAAGGAGCAGGCATGTTATCGAGCCCATTGAGCTTCCGTCATGGTGGCGTAGGTTCCGTTCCATGGACTGGGGCTACAACGACCCCTGCTGCGTGCTGTGGCACGCAGTGGACGGCGAGGGCAGGATCTACACCTATCGGGAGCTGTATGTACGGCAGACAAGGGCGGCCGACGTTGCAAGGCGGGCCATAGAGCTGAGCCGCGGCGAGGATATCCGCTACACCGTTGCCTCTCCGGACATATGGGCAAAGCACGGCGCAACGCTAACCGGCGCAGGAGGCTTTGAGGGCGAGTCCCTGGCGGAGCTTTTCGCCCTCTCCGGCATGCCGCTCACCCCTGCCGACAATTCGAGGATCGCCGGGTGGAACAGGGTGCGTGATTTCCTTGCGGACGCTCCGGACGGGCGGCCGCTATGGCAATGCTTTTCGGACTGCAGAAACCTTATCCGTCAGCTCCCCGGGCTGATATTCGACCAGCACAACCGCGAGGATGCAGCGGACGGCGACGACCACGCGCCGGAGGCGCTCCGCTATGCGCTGATGAGCAGACCACGGGCAGGCAGAGAGCCCTGCGTCAAAAGACCCAAGCCCTACGACCCGCTTGCCATGCCGGCGACGGCGGGCAGGAGCTGGCTGTAAACTATTATTATGAAAGGATCATTTATGGATACAGATAACAGGAATACCGAGATCGAAAGGCTTTATGAGCTTTTTCGCGAATACTACGACGCCTACGCCGGCGAAAGGTCAAGGCTCGAGTTCTGCGAGCGAATGTACCGAGGCGACCACTGGGCAGGCATACCCGAGGGCGAGCCGGGCGAACCGAGGCCCGTCACGCCGATCATCCACAGCACTATTGAGAATGTTCGCGCGGATCTTCTCGACTACCTCCCGGAGGCGGTCATCACGGCGGACGTCAAGGGCTATGAAAAGCTTGCCGAACTCATGACCCACATCATAAAGGAAAACCACATCAGGTGCTGCTATGACGAGGAATATGCGCTCATGACCCACGACCTCGTAGTCGGAGGTTACAGCGTTCAGGAGATAGGCTTCGATCCCGTGGCCAACCACGGCATCGGCGGCGCCTATATACGCCAGGTGGACAACCGCAGCATCATGTTCGATCCCCTTGTCACCGATTTGCAGCAGGGGCGCGCCGTGTTCAAATTCACCCATCGCACGCGCGAATGGTTCGAGCAGCATTATCCCGAGCAGGCGGAGGCAATCAGGGAGGACGGATACCTTCTCGACATTATGGAGGACGACCTTCTGACCCCGAGGTACAACAGGAGCATACTTCTGATTGAATGCTGGATGCGCGAATACGATCAAAAAGCGGATAAATACCGCGTTCATATGCTGAAATTTGCAGGCGGACAGCTTTTGGAGGACAGCCGCAAGATTAAGCCGGAGGGCTACTACGCTCATGGTGAATACCCCTTTGTGCTGACCACGCTGTTCCCACGGAAGGGAAGCTGCCTTGGTTACGGCTTTGTGGATATGTATGCTCAAATGCAGCAGTATTCCGACAAGCTCGACCAGATAGTGATGAAAAACGCCCTGCTTTCAAGCCGCAACAAGCTTCTCATCACCGGGGCAAGCGGATTTGACGCCGACGACCTGCGCGATTGGTCAAAGGAAGTACACGTCGGCGACAACCTCAACGGCGTCACATGGTTTTCCACCGCACCGCTGCCTGCGTACATTTTTACCTATATAGATGACATTCGCAATTCCATCAAGGAGGAATCCGGCGCAAACGAATTTGCAAGGGGCATGACCCACTCGGGCGTTACCAGCGGTACGGCCATCGCCGCGCTCCAGGAGGCGTCCGGCAAGCGTTCGCGCATGAGCGCAAGGCAGATCCATGCAGGCTTCCGCAAGGCTGTCACACAGGAGCTTGAGATTGAAAAGGAGTTTACCCTGCGTGCACGGTGTCTGCACGAACTGGACACCATCGGCGAGGACATGGGCATAAAGCTTGAAAAGCTGCGCAGCGTCAGCCTTGCGCTTGACGCCGTTTCCAAGCTGCCCACCGATCTGCGAGTCACCGTCAAGGTCATCAGGGAGAATGCGTTCAACATTCTCAACAACAACGAGACCGTGTTCCGTCTGGTCGAACGCGGCATGATAACCCCCGAAGTCGGGCTTGAACTTCTTATGTTTGACGGCAGGGAGCAGGCGATAGAGCTGATGAAATCGGAACAGGCGAAAATGCCAGCGCAGGCATAACGGGCAAAACCCTAAAACAGAATAAACTCCGTTTCGGAGAAATGAACGATTCCCCGCAAAGCCGATCAGCATCGCATTGCGGGGAATAAGTATTTACCGTATTAACGCAGAAAGCAGAACCGATAGCCAGGACTCCCGGCGGAGCGATTTTTTCTTACCACTCCAATCCGCAGAAGCGTATGCTTTCCGCTATAAAATCTATCTGCTCAGAGGTAAGCTGTCCGTCGCCGAATTCAACAAAAATACCAACATTATAAGTTAGATCAAATGTCGCTGCGACAGGAAGCTCCAAGGTTAGCCTTTCGTCAAAATTTGGATTGAGCTTTTCGCAATATCCCGAACTTGTCACAACTGTTTTGCTGTTTGCGCCGCTCTCAACATCGTGGTCGTATCGATCTCCAAGACACAGCGCAGCCATCGAATGACCAAGTGTAACCCAACCGAACGTGTGATACAAGCCAAAACTGGCTTTCTCTTGGTTACTCCATGATTCAAGCGTTTCCCTCGTAAGCTCGATATCGAGCGCCTCGGCAAAGCCTTCCAATGTCTCGTCGCTCCAATCCCATTCGGTATAGCCGACCGTTGCAACACATTCTCCCTTCTCATTGTAGATAGATTTAGTATGAAAGCCACAGCGCCATTCCGCGATGCAGTAGCCGGCAAGCTCTTCGCTTGGGAAGTAGCCCAAGCCGTCAAAGATTCCATCGCGCCAAGTCCAGCCCTTGGGAAGGAGCATACTTACGCCAAACGGCCTTGGATTTTCCTCTCTGGAGTTTCCATCCGGATAGTAAATCGTTACTATGTCGTACTCATCGTACACGGAATCATCATATTCCGGCATTTCATCGCCCTCGGCGTAGACGAGCCTCTTAGGTTCGCCAAT
>ULTO01005548.1_pt1 | contig 43255 bp, 35 predicted proteins | sample 1957601 | NCBI WGS metagenome assembly ULTO01 (sample SAMEA4835734, study PRJEB28245) | human gut metagenome | biome: gut microbiome; material: fecal sample | place: Denmark | collected 2008 | reverse complement strand
GACCAATGAACCTGTTAGGTTCATATGCACTGATGGGCCGTTTTGATGTGATCTTCTGCCGCAATGTTCTGATTTACTTCTCTAATGATGTAAAGGCTGACATTTTAAGAAAGCTGACAATGTGTCTGAATCCAGGCGGATACTTAATTCTGGGATCAACTGAGACCCTGGTAGGTGTTGCAGACAAATATGAAATGATGCGTTGCAACCCGGGTATCATTTATCACTTAAAGCCACAGAAATACGACTTCTAGCGTAAGTTCTTCAGTGAAATCAGATTTCTCTTCTCTAATTTAAAGCTGAATGTTCCAAAAGACGTTCAGCTTTATGTCAAAAAAACATCACTAATTTAAAATAATACTGTAACTGCCTGTAAAATAACGAAAAATCTATATTGGCACAGTAGTTGCTTATGACTCCTGTATAAAGAAAACATTTGTTTGTCGTGATTTAGGAGCTGAAGATGTCATTAGGTTTTGATAAGGTTTTTGGTGTTCATCAGTACACCATGGGAATTCGAAACCAGAGAGCGGAAGTTTTGGCAGGCAATCTTGCAAATGCTGATACTCCGGGTTATAAAGCTCGTGATCTGGACTTTGATATTGCTTTTAAGCAGGCAGCTCATGTACAGATGCAGCAGCCTTCAGAAATGATAAAGACAAACGATAAGCATATGGATGAATCATCAATTTCAGATGAACCTGAACTGACTTTAAAATACCGTCTTCCATATCAGGCCGATACCGGTAACGGAAATACAGTTGAGGTAAGCTCTGAACGTATGAAATACATGAACAATACCATGGAATACCAGGCTACACTTACCTTTTTAAACGGACGAATTGCCAAGCTTAAAAACGCTTTGCGCACTGGTAACTAGCAGGAGAATAAAAAATGGGTCTATTCAGAATATTAGATATTGCAGGTACTGCAATGAATGCTCAGTCAGTTCGTTTAAATGCTACTGCATCAAACCTTGCCAATGCCGAATCAGTAAGTTCATCAGTTGAAACCACCTATAAGGCAAGAAGACCTTTATTCTCAGCAGCGATGGATGAAGCTTACATGGCCGAGAACACACAGGGTGGTGTAACCGATCCTGTAACTGGAGAACCTTATGGTGTCGGTGTTTCCTTAAAAGGTGTGGTCGAGTCTGATGCGCCAACCATAAAAGAATACAATCCCAATCATCCTTTAGCAGACGAGAATGGCTACATTTACAGACCAAATGTAAATCCTGTAGAAGAAATGGCTGATATGATCAGCGCAAACCGTTCTTACCAGACTGCAGTACAGGTAGCTGCAAATGCTAAAAAAATGATGACAGCAACCTTACAGTTAGGTTCAAATTCTAATCTGTAGTCATTTTCTGTTTTACTGAAATTCCAGCAGGGCTCAGGATATAATCATCCTTGAGCCATATTTTTTTGCATTAAAATATCTTGGATATACAACTTAAAAAAAGGGTACAGTCCTAAAAACTGTGGGATCTTTGTTCAGTCATCTTCCAAAGATCTCCACCTTTGTCTTGAGTCATCAAACAGTTTAAGAAAGAAATACTCATCATCAGGTTGACCATAACTCTTCCTTCTGACGGTCTTGATCTTCTGGTTTGACACCTTCAATCTTTCAGTAAGATAACGGATTTTTTTCTAATCCCACACTTTTCTGTATTGCCCAGAAAAATTCAGTACAGCTCAACGGCAGGATTGCCATGAATAGTTCCATAAATTTCACAGAGAAAGAACAGAATTCATTTCTTCTGTTAGCTGATAACAGCTTTTATGAGTAAAACTCATTCTGTCTTATGAGAAGAGAGCAAAGAAAAGCAGTCCCTACAGAGTGATGTTTACATTGCAGTTTTAATCTGCTGTCTGAAAATAAAAAAGCCTCCAGATGTAAATCTGGAGGCATTGACAAAATATAGTCGGATCCTTACTTAAATTCCTTCAAGTTTGAATACAGCCAACTTTTCTAACAGATCCTTTGCAGCTGCTCTTAGCTGTTCGATCTCATCGTTAGAATCTTGAGAGCTGTTGGCACTCTGTCGGGTTAATGTGCTTACACCTTGCATATTGTTTGAAATCTCAGATGTTGCAGTTGTCTGCTGCTGAGCTGCTGTTGCAATCTGGCCTATCTGGCTGTTTACATTGTCAACATGGCTGTTAATGTCATTGAGGATGTCTGTAACACCGGATGCGCGCTCTGCAAGGTCCTTCATTTCACCTAAGGTGTGGGTCATAGACTCATTGGCGCTGTTTGCGTCAGACTGGATCTGAGATACCATCTTGGTGATTTCCTGTGTTGATGATGAAGAGCGTGATGCAAGAGCACGAACCTCATCTGCAACAACCGCGAATCCCTTTCCGGCTTCACCTGCACGGGCAGCCTCAATTGCAGCGTTTAATGCCAGCAAGTTGGTCTGTGAAGCAATATCCTCAATAGTCTGAACGATAGTTCCAATCTTGTTGGTCTGATCAACCAAAGTTGAGATTAACTGGGCATCCTTCTTGGTCTTTTCTGCCTGATTTCTGATAGCATCAATAACACCTTCAACTTCAGTTACACCATGCTCGGTGATGTTCTGGGTGTCATTTGCGTTGGCAGCGGCATTCTCACAGTTCTTGGCAATATCAGAGGTGGTTGATACCATCTCGTCAGATGCTGCTGATACTGTTACAGAACGGCTTTCAGCATCTGCAATAGCTTCTGCCACAGATGAAATCTTTGAATGAATGCCTGAAAGTCTTTCATCAAAAGCGCGGTATGACTTTACAACACTTGCAAGAGATTCTCCCAACTTCAGTCTCATCTGACAGGCTGAATTAAAGACCTTACCGAATTCATCCTCAAGGGTATTGTTAATTCTGAAGTTGAAATCACCTTTTTCCATGCGGCCGATGTAGCTGACAAGCAGGGTGAAGTTTTTGTGGATATATCCTGAAATTCCTCTGGAAATTAAAAAGGCAATGATAACAGAAATGACTACAAGAATAATTGATGTGTACATAGGCCCCTTTGAGGTGTTGGCTCTTGTAAGTTCGGTTGAAAGAGTTACCTGTTCATCAATTAACTTCTGATACAGCTCAAGACATCTGTTAGTGATTGGCAGTACCTCGTAGATATACACATCAAGAGCCTCTGTGAGCTTGTTTGCAGCCACCAGGGGAACAACTTTCTGTTTGTAGTCTGCTACAAGTACATTTGCCTGTTTTTTAACAGTCAGGATATTGTTCTTATAAGGTTCTGATGAAGGAAGATCACCGATGATGTTCTCATTCATTACTGAAGAGACCTTGGCAATTTCCTCAATCTTGCCGACAGAATCAGCAATAAAAGCCTCATTGTGATCGTGAGTGGCTTTTCCGTTCAGGTAACTTACGATGACATCGTTTGCCTTGTCCAGAGCTCTCTGTGTATTCATTACGCGGGTGTAGGATTTCCCCAGAATTCTCTCAACGTTGTAGGAGGCATCAATATTTTTAGAGGTATTTATTACAGCGAATCCTGAAGTTACGATGATCAGGATATTTAAAAAACCAAAACCCAGCATCAGCTTCATTCTGAGGCTTAAATTTCTAAGCAAGTCCATACTTTTCCCAATTTATTATTATTTAAATTAAAACAGTTTGAGCGGAAACCCCCAAAGTGTTCATTATTCAGGTAAACTAAGTTTATCTCTGTCGTTTACGTATACTGATACTATTTTATACGGCATTAGGAGAGATATCTTTAAATAGATTTTTTTTTGCGAAGACACTCACAGCAAAAAAGAAAAAATTTTTTATTATAAAGACAGTTATCACAGTTTTTATAAACTGTAAAACCCTCTGTATTTTCAAGAACTTTTAACTGGTTATGTGGATTTTTTTATACAGTTCAAACAGCTTTATACAAAATTAAAAAACTGAATATTATTAAGACAGATAAAAAAATTTGCAGAAAAAAGTAAAATGAGATTTATATGCCCATTTGTACAACGAGTTATATTGTGCTGGATAATTTTGATCCTGTACTGAAGTGTCTTTACTGCGACAGGTGGCCATTACTGTATTGGCGTTCTAAAATCACAATTCTTTTATAAAAAATAATATGTTGCCATTGTAAACTGTTAAGTCAGGCCACATATAAAATATAGGAAATGAAATTTTAAAATAAAGTCCGGCTGTTCATAATAGCTTACCTGTTTTGAAGATTTTTTGAATTGGCTGTAAAAAAGTAGGTTTGTATGCAGAAGATCTTGCTGTCTCTTGTTGTTTTTTTTGTTCTGGAACTTGCTGTTATTATTGAAGTTGGATCCTCTATAGGAGCAGTAAATACCATCCTTGTAATGTTTTTAATGATGGTTCTAGGCGTGTTCCTGATAAAGTTGCGCTTCCGTCAGGCTATGGATGGACTCAGAAACGGTACTGTGGATACGAGTGTGTTTTTCCTGCCACTTGCAGGTTTCCTGTTTCTTTTCCCTGGCTTTATCTCAGATCTCTTAGGGCTTTTGCTGCTTATTCCTCGAATTCAGACAGGATGTGTGAGGTACTATAATAAAAACCGCGATGACAGTGAGTTTTTTACTTTTGCAAGAAAAGAGTCTGATTCGTTTTTTCATAAGGGCAGTACCATCGACGGCACTGCAGATCATGTTGACAGCTCTGATGAGAACAGGAGCATAAAATAACTAAAGAACTGAAAAAAGGAAGGCTCTGCCTTCCTTTTTATCAGTTTCCTGAAGTCTTATAGAAGTACTGAACCTTCTGGTAACTCATACCGGATCTTTTGGCAATTTCTGAAATATTGCCGTGATACTCTTCGTAAAGTCTTTTCATGAAATAGTTCTTGCGCTCATTGAGCCAGTTTTCAATATTTGAAGAAATTTCCCTGTTTCCAACTTTCTTTTCAAATACCAGAGGCACTCCGGCATCTGAAAGCTGAGCTGTCAGAGCATCTGCTGTAATGACATTTCTCTTTTCAAAGTTCGCATTGAGAGCACTTAGCATCAGTACATGGTGTAGCTGTCGCACATTGCTGTGCCACTCATAGGTTTTTATAAAGCGTAAAGCATCCCCGTCAAGACAGAGATCATTTAACTGACTGTCCACATTCTGTTTTATCTTTACAAGAATATTTCCCTGGATATCTTTAAATCTGTCAGGTTCTTTCTCAATGATTTCGGATAACTGCGGTAATCTTAACTGACACATGGAAAGTCTGTAAAAAAGATCTTCACGGAAGCGGTCTTCCTCAACTTCTTTTACAATATCCTTATTGGTAGCTGCAATAATTCTGACACTTTTAATGTCTACAGGCGTACTGCTTCCTAAATTTGTAACCGATCTTTCCTGCAGTACTCTGAGCAGTACTTCCTGGTATGAAAGGGGAATGTCTCCTATCTCATCTAAAAACAGGGTACCGTTCAGTGCCTTTTCAAAACACCCCTGTTCGCTGTAAGGGAATCTCAGGCATAAATTCTCTGTAGAAATCATTATCTGTTCTTTGTTTTACTCCGAACAGCTCTTTACTCTTAAACCTACAGCTTGATCCCATACCTGCTATAATGAAGACAGCAAAGATATAAGAAAACAGCTTTATGTCAGAGAGTACAGTTACACTACTTAATAATCCTTATGGACAGTTTACTTTTGATTTATTTCTAAAGAAAGTGCAGGCCTTTGTAGATAAGAGTCTCTCCATTAAATACCTCGATGATAATGGTATAAGTAAATATCCTGTACTTCTGCGTCCGCGTCGTTTTGGCAAATCTACTTTTGTCCGTATGCTTAAGTGCTACTACTGATATTTCCTATCAGGACAGGTATGATGAGCTGTTTTCTGGCACAAAGATTTATGATTTAAATCTCCCAACTCACAACAGTTATCATGTAATCAATTTTGACTTCTCAGCTGTTTCAACCGGCAATCTTAATAAGCTTTTAACTAGTTTTTTTGTGGCCGTTGCTGATGGAATAAGAGATTTTAAACGCAGATATAAAGATTTCGTTTTTGATTATTCAGATATCGATAAAACAGATGCTGCAACAGTGATGAGTGACTGTAAAAGAATGTTTTTATCAAAAGGTACAGCATGAAACAGCAGGAGAAAAACCGAGTATGAGATACAGAACCGGACAAAGGTACAAAAACTTCTCTTTAAACAGTTTTACAAAGAAAATCAGGTTCATCTGCAAAGGACAGTTCACAAAGATCTGTCCTTTTTTGTTATTCAGTCTTTTAAATTTCAGGTAAGACTTTGCTTTTGAGTCTTTGCGTAATGTCTTTTCAGATCCTTTATAACTAAAGATCTGAGTCGTTCTGGTAATATTTTCCATAAAGTGGATATAAAACCGCGCATCGTGGTATAGTCACACTACAGACTCAAGTGTTTTATACATAATTTCAGAGAGTTAACCTTTACAGGTTTCTGAAACTTTGTAAAATTGAAAAGTGCTCTTATGGCGGTACGTTAAGGTGCAGTCAGACTCGGAAGGAATTGCCTCAGCAGAGTTTTTTTTGTAGAGAAGATCCTGTATGAAAGGTCAGTTTAGGTATTATTTAATTTTATTTATTTCCTGTGTGATCTGGGGATTAACCCCAATCTGCGGTCGTGTTCTCAAAGACTGCATGTCGCCAATGCTGATCACGGGGGCAAGATTTTACCTTGTGGCTCTGGTTCTCTTTTCTCTGATAGTCCTGCTTGAGGGAAAAAAAGGTCTGTACCTTTCACGTCACGACTTTTTTGTCCTGCTACTGATGGGGTTTGTCGGTATCTTTTTACATAATTCCCTTTTATTTGAAGCTTTAAGATTCACTCCTGCCTCAAACGCAGCCCTGATTGAGAGTATTGGACCTTCCATCACCTCAACACTGGCTTTTTTTGTTATAGGTGAAAGATTAAGCAGAATAGGATGGCTCGGAATTTTTATCTCCTGTTTTGGCGCGGGCTATATAGTATGTAAAGGCTCACTTGATACTCTGCTTCATTTTCAGATGAACATAGGAGAGCTGATTATTATAGTCTGTGAGGCGATGTGGTCATGTTACGTGGTCATAAGCTGGAAACTGTCAAAGAATGTCAATGCTCTTGCGGTTACCGCATGGACTGGTCTTTTTGGCGCAGTATTCTGTACGATAACAGGTTTTGCATTCAATGAACTGCAAGTCTATTCTATTACTAGAACCTATATCATCGCCTTTCTGGTTTTATCCCTGTTAACAGGTGTTGTGGCCTTTGTCTTCTGGAATTACGCAATCACCAAGGTGGGAGCGAGCAAGGGCGGAACCTTTGTCTATCTGATACCAGTCTTTGGCGCTGTCTTTGGCGTTGTACTTTTAGGAGAAGACTTTTCATCAAAAGAGTTTATCGGTGCTTTAATAGTTGTTGCAGGAATGATTATTTCTGTAAAGGCAAAACTCTCTGTAAGACCTTCATCAGGATCAGTTGCAAAGATTAAACAGAGTCTTATCGAAAAGGAAAGAGCACAAATTCACCACGGCAATGATGTTTGAGGTATGGCAATTTCTTAACCTGTTACTTTTTAACCGCTTTTTTATCACTCCTTAAATTCTGCCATGAAAACGGTGCAGAGACTTAATCTGTTGCAGACTGAGATCACGGTTTTTCTGTAAAAATATATCTGAAACAGCAGATAAAAAAATTTTTATTTTTTTTACAGTTTTCTCTTGAAAAGAAAAAATTCATCCCCATTTCTAGTACTGTTGAAAAGTTTAAATGCTTTTGTCTTGTACTAATGGATGGAAGCTGTGGTGACAGTCGGACGCCTTTTTCCGACTAAAAGAATATTACGGTAGATAGCCGTGGAGAAACAAATGAAATTAGTTCCTTTGTATGATCGCGTTATTGTTGAGCCTTTTGAGGAAGAAACCAAATCATCAGGCGGTATTTTATTAGGTAGCGCAGCAGTAAAGTCAACTCGCGGTAAGGTTGTTGCAGTAGGTAAGGGCCGTGTTCTTGAGAACGGCACAACATCTCCAATGAGCGTTAAGGTTGGCGATACTGTTATCTATAACGAAGGCTATGGCTGCAAGAAAGAGAAACTTGACGGCAAGGATGTTGTCATCATCTCTGAGACTGACGTATTTGCAATCGTAGAAGACTAGTGAAAACTGGTACCTGAGAATAATTTTTTTTTAGTTTAGGAAGATTTTAGAATGTCTGCAAAGCAAGTAATTTTCGGAAACGAAGCACGCGCCCAGATGTTAGAGGGTGTAAACGTTCTAGCCAACGCTGTTAAGGTAACCTTAGGCCCTAAGGGCCGTAACGTAGTTCTAGATAAGAGCTACGGTGCTCCACTAATCACCAAGGATGGTGTTTCAGTAGCTAAAGAGATCGAGCTTGAGGGTAAGTTCCAGAACATGGGTGCTCAGATGGTTAAGGAAGTTGCATCAAAGGCTAACGATGCAGCTGGTGACGGTACTACTACAGCTACTGTTTTAGCTCAGGCTATTGTTAACGAAGGCTTAAAGTCAATCGCTGCTGGTATGAACCCAATGGACGTAAAGCGCGGTATTGATAAAGCTGTTGCTGCTGCAACTGAAGAGTTAAAGAAGTTATCAATCAAGTGTGAGGACAAGAAGTCAATCGCTCAGGTTGGTACCATTTCAGCTAACTCAGATGCAACCGTTGGTAATTTGATTGCTGACGCAATGGAGAAGGTTGGTCGTGATGGCGTTATCACCATTGAAGATGGTCAGGGCTTAGAGGATCAGTTAGATCTAGTTGAAGGTATGCAGTTCGACCGTGGTTACTTATCACCATACTTCGTAAACAAGACCGAGACCGGTACAGTTGAACTGGAGAATCCATACATTCTTCTGTGCGACAAGAAGATTTCAAACATCCGTGATTTAATCACCATCCTAGAGGGTGTTGCAAAGGCTGGTAAGTCATTGCTTATCATCGCTGAGGATGTTGAGTCAGAAGCTTTAGCAACCTTAGTTGTTAACAATATGCGTGGTATTGTTAAGGTTGCTGCTGTTAAGGCTCCTGGTTTTGGTGACCGTCGTAAGGCAATGTTACAGGATATCGCAATTCTAACTGCAGGTACTGTAATTTCATCAGAATTAGGTATGGAACTTGATAAGGCTACCCTAGATGACTTAGGCGTTGCAAAGCGTGTTGTAATCACCAAGGATAACACTACCATTATCGATGGTGAGGGTGACTCAAAAGCTATTGAAGAGCGTGTTGCTCAGATCCGTAAGCAGATCGAAGATTCAACTTCAGAGTATGATCGTGAGAAGTTACAAGAGCGTGTTGCTAAACTTGCTGGCGGCGTAGCAGTAATTAAGGTTGGTGCTGCAACTGAAGTCGCTATGAAAGAAAAGAAGGATCGTGTAGAAGACGCTATGCACGCAACTCGTGCTGCTGTTGAAGAAGGTGTTGTTCCAGGCGGTGGTGTAGCATTAGTTCGCGTTGCTAAGAAGATTGCTGGCTTAAAGGGCGACAATCAGGATCAGGACGTAGGTATCAAGGTTGCATTAACCGCAATGGAAGCTCCTTTACGTCAGATCGTAACCAACGCAGGTCAGGAAGCATCTGTTATCGCTAACGAAGTTCGTAACGGTTCAGACAACTATGGTTACAATGCAGGTACAGAGCAGTACGGCGATATGATCGAGATGGGTATTCTGGATCCTACCAAGGTAACCCGTTCAGCTCTGCAGTATGCAGCTTCAATCGCAGGCTTAATGTTAACCACTGAGTGCATGATTGCTGATGCTCCTCGTAAGGATGACGCAGCTCCTGCAGCTCCTATGGGTGGCATGGGCGGTATGCCTGGCATGATGTAATCATCACTTAAATAATTTAAATTCTGTGAAGGTCGTAGCTCTTTGAGGGCTACGGCCTTTTAAATTTTTGAAATTCTCTTTTTATCCTGCCTAATTTTTTTATAATTTTTGAAGTATATCTCTATTTGTGTACAATTCTGTATAATGTGCGCTTTGTAAACGTTGAATATGCATGATTTAGTTTAATTTTGTGTATAAAATCTGTGTAGTACAATTAAAAAAACTTATCTTATAATCACGAAAAATAGGAAGTTAATCAGGGCAGAGAATTTTCCTATCTTTGATTAACATAGTTTAAAAGTCGGTTCTCTAACCTTTAGGTTTAAGGAAATTATATGGATCAGAATCGTAAGCTTTTAATATCAAATCAGTTATCCTTTGGTGTTTTAGGCGCAATTGAGGCTGCTTGGGCACCTATGGTTCCATTTGTGAAAATGGGCATGAACCTAGATGATGCGCAGTTTGGTCGATTGCTGTTATCTATGGGTGTTGGCTCTTTATGTGCTCTACCTACAGTAGGCCCGCTTATCTCAAGATTTGGTCCTAGACTTGTAGCGATTACAGGTTGTATAGTTTTAGGTTTATCTTTAATTGGAATTTCTTTTGCAAACCATGAATGGCTGTTATGTTTGATTTTAGCTATCTTTGGCGCAAGTTTAATTGCAATTGACGTAGCTTCAAATGTAAATGCAGTTGTAGTCGAGAGTATCTTTAAAAGACCTTTAATGTCTGGTTTCCATGGTGGTTATTCTTTAGGTACGATTGTAGGCTCTATGATTATGTCTTTACTGTTAACCATAGGTTTAGGCATTCATTTGAGCTCTTTCTTAATCTTTTTGATCATGACAGGCGTAACCTTAATCGGTTGTAGAGCCCTGTTTTCTGATATCAAATCTTTTAACGCTGAACATGTAAAGACAGCACAAACAACTACTAATACTAAACACCATAGAGTACCACCTGTGATCCTGGTTTTAGGCTGTTTGTGCTTTATTATGTATGGTTCAGAAGGTGCGCTTTTAAGTTGGACTACTGTTTTTGCAACACAAAACAGAGGTATCACACCAGAGGTTGCAGGTTATTTCTATACTTTCTTTGCTGTAACTATGACTGTAGCTAGATATTCTGGTAATAAGCTTGTAACAGCAATTGGTCGCAGAAGAACCGTTGTTTTAGGTGCCATCATGGTGGCAACAGGCTTCTTTATTACAGCCTCAGTTGAGCATTATGTTGGTATGATGATTGGCTTTACTATCATCGGTCTTGGTGCTGGTAATATTGTGCCTCAATTAGTGTCATTTGCAGGCTCAGTTCCAGGTATAAAGGTTCAATCAGCAATCTCACTTATTAACTCATTGGGCTATTCAGGTATCTTATTAGGACCAGTGATCATTGGTTATGTTTCAAAGCTCTCATCTTTAGAGAGATCATTTGAGCTTTTAGGCATAGCAGTGTTTGTAGTAGCTTTAGTAAGTTTCAAGATCTTAAAACAGGCAAAGCGTAGCTAAATTTAAGCTTAAGCCAATAAAAGAGAGCTGTAACATTCAATTAGTTACAACCCTCTTTTTAAGCGTCCTAAAGAAGTTTAATTCTTTTACTGACATGTGATTACATCATAGCCTACCTTTAGAATAAACAAGCTGATTACCACAATCATAATAGAACTAGGCTCAAAATCACCTTACTCTTCAAAAAATTCGCTCCAAAATAATTTTCGGCACTATTAGCAATAGCCGCGCCTATAGCTAAAGGGGAGAGTACATCTCCATGAATTAAGAATAAGAGCATAGAGGTGATATCTGAAATCATATTCTCAGCTTTTGTAAGTCCATTAGATTTTTGCACACTCATATGAGCAAAAGCTCAGAAGATTAAGAGTAATATGGTACCAATGACAGGTCCATTAACGTAGTGTGAGAATTACCTTCAGGAAAAGGATATGCTGATTTAGTGTATCTTCCAGAACAAAGTGCAAACAAACCAGCACTTTTAATAGAGCTAAAGTTCGATATGTCAGCTCAATCTGCTATTACTCAGATTAAGTAGAAGAATTACTTACAGTTCTTTAAAGACTATAAAGGTGAAGTTCTACTCGTAGGTATTAACTACTCAAAAGACACTAAAACACATCAGTGTATTATTGAGAAGGCTACTATCTAGTAACAGCAGGTGTTGATTATTTTACATTGCTATTTTCATGAGTTTTTTCAGTTCTCAAAATAAAAGCACATCTTAAGATGTGCTTTTCAAGATATCTTTAAAAAGAGAATGTACCTATTAGAAGATATTATCTGAACTGATGTTTGAAGTATCAACCTCAGTCTGGCTTGAACTGTCTTCAGAGTTGTTATCTGTAGTTGTACCTTCTCCATTCTCATCTACAGGCTCTTCAACACCGGTCTCAGAGATTGAAGTACCTCCTGAGATACACCAATCAGTAATACCTGCATTAGTACACTTACCTAAACCTTCAGGGATAGGTAGAGGAGCTGCTGGCTTTCCTTCTTCTGTAATTTTTATAAATCTTGCCCAAATAGGAAGAGCTGAATAAGCACCGCCTTCAGGACCTTGAGTTCTTGACCAACCTAAGTCGCGATCTGTATCAAAGCCCATCCATGAGGTAGCAACTACATTGCCGTTAAATCCTGAGAACCAGGCATCATGGACATTGTTGGTAGTACCGGTCTTGCCGTGCAGATCAGTTCTGCCAGTAGTAGCTGAAGCTCTTGAACCTGTACCCCAGTAAGGACCAGATAAACCTTCACCACCGTAGATTACTGATCTCATCATATCAGCTACGATATAAGCATTCTTGTGGGATAGGACCTGTGTTGCCATATTGTCTGGAACAGTAGTGCCGTCCTCATATTCAAGAGCGATACCGTTCTTCACAATATCAGGAGCTGTAGGATCAGCTATCTTTGGATTGTACTGATAAACAATGCCACCGTTTTTAACAATCTTTGATACAAGGTATGGTTCAATCTTATAACCACCGTTTGCAAAGGTTGCATAACCTGTAACCAGATCAAGTGGAGTTACTTCAACAGAGCCTAAAGCCATAGCTTCAACCTGCTGCGAACGAGGTACATTAAGACCAAACTTTTCAACATGCTCCACTACGTTGTGTACACCAATCTGACGGATAAGTCTGATTGAAACTACGTTCTTTGAACGAGCCAGACCTTCACGTAAAGACATTGGCCCGTCATAACGGTTAGGTGAGTTCTTAGGTTCCCACCAGGTACGTGAACCTGGATCCCAGGTTCTGATAGGCTCATCCTGGAATATTGAGTTGATGTTAATGCCTTTAGCTACAGCTGCTGAATATAAGAAAGGCTTGAAGTTAGAACCAGTCTGACGTGTTGACTGAGTGGTTCTATCAAACTTACTCTTTGCAAAATCATAGCCACCGACCATAGCTACAATAGCACCGTTGTACTGATTTAAAGCTACAATTGAAGCTTCAACCTCTGGTACCTGAGCTAACTCAGCTTCATTTTTATCATTGAGGCTGTAGAAGATAAGATCTCCTACTTTTGCTACATCAGAGACTTTTTTAGGAGTAGGACCCTGTCTTTTATCATTGATAAAAGGAGATGCCCATTTTAAGTTCTGATAACTGATGGTAATGTCCTGACCTTTTCTGCCATAAGCATGCAGAAGTCCAGCCTTATCATCTAAAGAGGTAACCACAGCAGGGAAGATATAGTGATAAATATCTTTTGAATAAAGGTACTTATCTAAATCAAACTTGTCATCTTTAGCTTTTAAATCATTGATGTTCTCTTTAGAACCTCTGTAACCATGACGTTTGTCATAGTCATTAACAGCTCTAAATACAGCCTCGTGAGCTGCTTCTTGGTCTTTAGCTAAAACAGTAGTGTAAATTTCAATTCCGTCTGTATAAGCTGAAGGACCAAATCTGTCTAAAGCTAACTGTCTTGCTTTTTCTGCTACATATGGAGCATAAGCTTCAAGTTTACTTGCATGGAATTCTGCCTTATAAGGCTCTGCATCAGCTTTTTCGTATTCTTCTTTAGTGATGTAACCTAAAGAATACATTCTGTCTAATACAAGATGACGACGATCTTTTGATCTTTCTGGATTTGAAATAGGGTTTAATGATGATGGAGCTTTTGGAAGACCTGCAATAGTAGCCATCTGACCTAAAGTTAATTCATCTAAATTTTTACCATAATAGGTTTGAGCAGCTGCGGCTACTCCATAAGAGCGGTGACCTAGAGCAATCTTATTTAAATATAATTCAAAGATTTCGTCTTTAGTTAAAACCTGTTCAATTCTCAAAGAGATGAAAACTTCCTTAATTTTTCTTTTTAAGGTCTTTTCTCTGGTTAAAAAGAAGTTTCTTGCAACCTGCTGAGTAATGGTACTAGCACCCTGCTTAGCAGAAGCTGAGGTTGCAGCTACGATAGCAGCACGGACGATACCAATAGGATCGATACCGCTGTGATCATAAAAACGTGTATCCTCAATTGCCAAGAAAGCCTGTCTCATCTTTAATGGGATCTTGTCTAAGGAAACAGGAATTCTCTTACTCTCACCAAACTCACCAATAAGTTTGTTGTCAGCAGAGTAGATCTTCATAGGGGTTTCAAAGGTAACTTCCTTTAACTGTTCAACATCCGGAAGATCACCTAAGGTCTGATAATACAGAGCCGCCCCTGCTACACCTGAAACGCCTACACCGAACAGCACTGTCCAGAAGGCAAATTTAACGTATTTAAAAAGCACAAAAAGCCTCAATTCAAAAAACTGATGGCTCATTTTATCAAAATTTAGGCTAAATGGCTGTAAATGAGCTGTTTTAGAAAAGTCTGATTTTATGTGCTTTATCAATGGTATTGTGGCGTAGTTTAGATTTAGCACAAATCATCACTAAAAACTGTTCACTAATGTACAGCTAAATGAAAAAATGAGTTAAAATTCATTCAAATAAACTAAAAACACGGACAGCAGATGACCTTAGAATGTAAAGATAGACTTTTTCTTGTAGGTCCTATGGGATCAGGAAAGAGCAGTATTGGTAAATCACTAGCTTTAGTAACCGAAAGGCCTTTTCTTGATATAGATGAGGAAATCGTAAAATATGCAGGCAAGTGTATTCCTGCAATTTTTGAAGATGACGGTGAAACTGAATTTAGAAATATAGAAACTGAGGTTTTAAAACGCTGTCTTAAAGTAGACGCTATTATTGCCACAGGCGGTGGTGTGATTGGACGTGAGGAAAACCGCAAGCTCTTAAAAGCAAATGGTCTTGTAGTTTACCTGATGGCTGATGTGGATTCTCAATATTTAAGAACTTTAAAAGATAATAACCGTCCAATGATTGCAGTCGATGACAGACGCAAGAGATTAGAAGATATTTTTAAAATAAGAGATCCTCTTTATCGTGAGGCATGCGACTTTATTGTGGACTCAAGTCACAACAATGTGCATGACTGCGTAGAACAGATTAAAGCGAAACTAAAGGAATTCTCATGGAAACTATAACAGTAGGTTTAGGCACAAGATCATATCCAATTTATATTGGTACCGACTTAAATTATGGTGATCTAATCAGAGAAGCTCTACCTAAGGTAACTGATGTAATGGTGGTTACTAATACCACTGTAGGTCCACTGTATTTTGATGAGCTAAAAACTCAGCTAGAAGAGCACGACTTTAACGTAAGTGAGTGTGTCTTAAAAGACGGTGAAGCATATAAGACCGTAGATTCATGGTGGCAGATTTTAACTGCTCTTATGGAAAAAGATTTTGGTCGTGATGGTGCTGTGATTGCTCTAGGAGGCGGTGTTGTAGGCGATATGGCTGGCTTTGCAGCTTCTGCTTATCAAAGGGGCATTCCATTTGTGCAGATCCCTACAACCTTACTTGCTATGGTTGATTCATCAGTAGGTGGCAAGACAGCTATTAATCATCCATTAGGTAAGAACATGATTGGAGCTTTCTATCAGCCAAAAGCTGTAATTGCTGATTTAGATTGCCTAAAAACCTTACCTGAGCGCGAGTTAACCGCAGGTTTAGGTGAGGTAGTAAAGACAGGCATCATTTATGATTACAAGTTCTTTAATTTCTTAAAAGATCATGTTTCAAAAGTCTTCAGTTATGATTTAGACACCTTATCTCATATTGTAAAACGCTGCTGTGAAATTAAAGCTTCAGTAGTGTCACAGGATGAAAAGGAGCATGGCTTACGTGCTATTTTAAATTATGGTCATACCTTCGGCCATGCTATTGAAGCATATTTAGGCTTCGGTACCTGGTTACACGGTGAAGCTGTCGGTTTAGGTATGGTAATAGCATCAGCTCTGGCCTTAGACAGAAAGTTAATCTCAAAAGATGACTTTGATAAGATGTTAGAGTTGTGTCAGAGTGCAAAATTGCCAACCGTAATTCCTGAGAGAATGACAGGTAATGATTTTATTGAGCATATGCGTCATGACAAGAAGGTTCGTCATGGTGTAATTCGCTATGTACTGCCAGTTCGCATCGGAGAGGTTAAGATCTTCTCTGATGTATCTGACGATGAGGTTAAATCTTTAATTAGCAGGATGAAAGCCTAGTATGCATCATCAAGGTTTTTCTGTACCTAAGTCGCTTCTAGATTGTGCTAAAGCAATTCATGACAAGTTTTTATATGGAGAGAACTTTGTCATGCTTTCAGGTGATTCAGGCTCAGGTAGAACTAGCCTATGCGAGCAAGTTGTAAATGAACTTGAGAGTAAGCTTTTACCAGTATTCATCCCTTGTCAGGATGAAATGACCCAAGAGCAGTTGCGTCAGCTGTTTTTGCAGCAGATTGCTCCTAATGAAAAGTGGGATGATACAGAACCTCTTTATCAGAGCTTTTCAAAACTCTCAATTCCAGTAAGACAGCGCTTTTTAGTGATTGTCGATGATGCTGACAGTGCAATTAGTTCATTCTTTGATGAGCTGATTTCCCTGTATGAGCATAATCTTGGAAAAAACAGATTCTCTTTTTTAGTTACAGGTCATCCATTATGGGTGCAAACTAAAATTGCTGAAAAGAATAATGACAGGATCTCTATAACAGAGATCAACATTCCTGCAATTACAATCGATGAAGCTGGCGCTTTATGCGAACAGATGTTTGTATTTGCAAGATTAGACAAGGTTTATAAAGCAATTCTGCCAAAATTACCTCATGCTTTAGCATCATGCGAAGGTAACATCAGCAGAGTTATTAAATTAACGGAGACACTTATGAATGATCCTATTCAAGTAAACGATGACAAGTCATCACAGCCACAGGTATCACTTGACGTAAAGCCAAATGCAAAAAATTCTAAGAAAAAGCACAGCTCTGCTGCTATTTTTATTTCAATTATTTGCATTGTCATTGTTTTAGCTTGTCTTGTACCTGTATTTTTAGGATCAAACATTGTTGATAGTATCTTTGGTAAAGCTCCAGAGCAAAAGCCAGACAGTGTTCAGATTGTGGATAAAGTACAAAAGAGTGCTCAACAGGGGGCTGAGGTTAACAGCTCAACTACAGCTGATGATCCTCTTTCTGTATCAGCAGGTGCCGTAAGTGACATCAATGCAAAAGGACCAAAAGGAGATGAGGCAAACGCAGTACATGATGATGGCGGTTTACTGCCAGATGTAAACGGCGGTATTGAAGCTGAAACTAACAATGCACAGCCTAAGAAATCTGTAACCTTAGATGGTAATGCTTTAGATGAGATTGAAAAGAAAGAGGCTGATGACAAATCAGGCAATCCCAGGCAAGGATTGGCAGGATCTGTAAAAACCGATGCCAATAAGGCATCTGATGCTGCTGTGGGTGATGAAAGGTCATCTGTAACCCACTCATCTACAAATGAAGAGACTAATTCAAAAGTAGAGAGTAACTCAAAAGAAGTAGAGACTTTAAGCCGTGAGGATAATGTTCTTTTTAAAGATCAAATCGCAAAAGAAGATGCTGATAACCAAAAAGCTCTGGAGGCTCAGAAGAAAGCTTTAGAGCAAAAGGCTCTACAAGAGGCTGAGCTTAAAAAGAAAGCTGATGCTTTAGCTTTAAAGGACAATCCTCAAAAAGAAGAAAAATCTGACAATAAGGCAAAGAAAGAAACTGCAAAGGCTGATACTAAAAAGGCTAGTGCTACTAAAAACACTGCTAAAAGAAGTTCACCCCGAGCCCGTCCTAGAAGCACACCAGTTCCTGGCTCACATGATGAACTCTTAAATAAAAATCCTCGTCACTATACCTTACAGGTATTAGCAGGACGTAATAAAGCTCCTTTATTACAGGCAGCTGACTATGTAGAGGGAAGATACTGGATTTATACCACCGTGCGTAACGGTGCTCCATGGCATGTTTTAGTCATGGGGGATTTTTTAACCGCAAAAGAAGCTGTTTCAAGAGCTGCAATTCTGCCAGGCTCTCTAAGAGCTCATGGCTCATTTGCTAAATCTTTTGAAAAAGTACAATCAGAAATGAGAATGCAATAAGTGAATACCAAGAAATTTTTAATCGCAGGTTCAATCCTGTCAGCTGATTTATTAAATCTTGAGAAAGATGTAAAAGAGGCTTTAGACGAAGGTGTAGATGTAATTCATTTTGATGTAATGGATTATCATTTTGTGCCAAATATGACCTTCGGTCCAGGCTTTTTAAAGGCTATGAGAAAGAAGTTCCCAAATGCTGTATTTGATGTGCATTTAATGGTATCTCCTGTAACAGAGAATATCGTTGATGACTATGCAAATGCCGGCGCTAACTGGATTTCTTTCCATCCTGAGGCTTGTATTCATACTGAAAGAATGCTGACTCATATCAAAGAGATGGGCATTAAAGCAGGTTTAGCTTTAAATCCAGCTACTCCTCCACAGATGTTGAGATATCTTTGGGAGAAATTAGACTTCGTGCTAGTCATGACCGTAAACCCAGGATTTGGTGGTCAGAAGACTATTAAAGCAACCTTAACTAAAGTTGCTGATGTTAAAAAGATGGCAAAAGATGATGGCTATGACATCAGTATCGAAGTTGACGGTGGTGTAAAGGATAACAATATCGCTTCTATCGCCTCATATGGTGCTGATACCTTTGTTGTAGGATCTGCTTTCTTTGGCGCAGCTGATAAAAAGCAGGCTTTAACAGCTTTACATAAGGCTTTAGAGAAGTAATGGGAAAACTTACTGTGTTGCCTAAAGCTCTGTTATTTGATCTTGATGGTACTCTTGCTAATACAATTCCGCAGCTTGCGATAGCGGCTTCTAAAAGCGCTGTAGCTATTGGCTTGAATCCACCATCAGTTGAAACTACTAAAGGCTTTGTAGGCAATGGTGTGAATATGCTTTTAGCTCGTGTAATTGCAGGTCGCTTTGACGTGGGGCTAAAGGATGTAGATCCATCTTTATTAAAGAGAGCAAGGGACGTCTTTAATGTTGAATACACTAAAGGACTTGATAAAGATTACAACCTCTATGAGGGCGTAAAAGAAGGGCTTGAATACTTTAAGTCCCGTGGGATCAAGCTTGCTGTAGTGACTAATAAGCCTCAGATGTTTGCTCTGCCTTTACTTAGCTATATGGGCATTAAAGACTATTTTGACTTTATCCTAGGTGGTGAGGTTATTCCTGAGCGTAAACCTGATCCTACACCTCTTTACTATGTACTAGATAAATTACAGGTAAGTAAAGATGATGCGGTGATGGTAGGTGACTCTAACAATGACATTGAAGCTGGCAATAACGCAAATATGACCACAGTCTTTTTCAGCTATGGTTATAACCGAAAAGATCCTAAAGAATTAAAGTTTGATTATGGTTTTGATTCTTTTAATGAGCTTACAGCTTTAATTAAAAGCCTTAGCTAAAGGACAATTCAATCATCAGCATCAAAAAGATTAACCTCTACTAAAAATCTTTATGGTGCAAAAATAAAAAAAGGGAGTGAGACTCCCTTTTGTCTATCTAAGATACATTTCTTAAAACTATCGATCAAACTCTAATGGCATTGCCTCAGGAGCATCAGCAAGTACTCCATTTTCAACACACAATCTGCCGTTGACTATAGTATGAACTACGGAAGAGGCAAATGAGTGACCAATAAAAGGTGACCACTTACATTTTGAAGCAATGAGAGCATCAGTAACTAAAGTTCTCTTATTAGGATCAATGATTGCAAGATCAGCATAGTATCCTTCAACAATGCGACCTCTGTTCTTAATATGGAAACGGTCAGCTACGTTCTCTGAGGTTACCTTTGCAATAGTCTCTAAGGTAATTTCTTTTCTCTTCCATAAATCTAAAAGAGCTAATAAAGAGAATTGAACAGAAGGCATACCAGATGCGCACTTAAAGTAAGGACCTGTCTTTACTTTAAGCTCATGAGGCGCATGATCGGTACCAACAGTAGTTAAGATGCCATTTTCAATGCCTTGAACGATAGCTAGTCTGTCCTGCTCGGTCTTAACAGCAGGGTTGCACTTTAAGAAACCCTGTTTGCTCTCATAGTCAGACTCTGAGAAGAATAAGTGAGGAATACAGGCTTCACCTGAAATCTGTCTTGTAACTACATTGCCAAACTTCAGCTCATTTAACATCTGCACTTCTTCTTTTGTGGAGATGTGCATGATATGAATTCTAGCGCCTGTCTCTTTAGCAATTTCTATTGCAAGAGAGGTTGACTTAATACAGCAGTCACGATTTCTAATGATAGGATGCATAGAGAAAGGAGCATTGTCTCCATAGTGCTCTTTAGCAATCTTTTCATTCTTTAAAATGGTGGCTGTATCTTCACAATGAAGGGCAATGATAGTTCTTGCATTCTCAAAAATAGGCATTAACTTTTCATATTTATCTACCAATAAATTACCAGTAGATGAACCCATGAAAACTTTGATACCAGCAATCTCTTTTACAGGCGCTTTTTTAATCTCTTCTAAATTGTCATCATTAGCGCCAAGATAAAAGCCATAGTTTGCAACAGAGTCTTTTGCTGCAATCGCTTTTTTAGCATTTAAAAGCTCCATAGTGCAGGTAGATGGATTGTTGTTTGGCATATCTAAATAGGAGGTAACACCACCTAAAAGAGCAGCTCGTGACTCTGAGTAGATAGTAGCTTTTTGCTCCATACCAGGCTGTCTGAAATGTACATGCTCATCAATGAGACCAGGGAGAACTACATATTCATGACAGTCAATTACCTTTGCATCATCACAGCTAATATCTCTATCAATTTTTGTGATGATTTTGTCCTCTATGAGAAGATCGTTGCGTATAATACGTTCTGGAGTGGCAAGTACTGCGTTTTTAAGAAGAAGCTTTGACATCTTTAGTTTGCTCCGAAATTTTAAACTTTAAATATTTTAGCTTAATTTGGATCGTCACATATGAACGAAAATGATAATTTGTTTGCACCTAGGTTCACAATTAAAGATGTAACCATTCATAAAAAAGAAAGAATTTTTAAAAGATATTTTGCTATCGACAGATATTTAGTGTCATATAAGAGATTTGATGGAACTGAATCAAGGATTGTAGACAGAGAGATCTTTGAGCGCGACTCAGATGCAGTTGCAGTTTTGGCCTGGGATAAAAAGACCGATGAGATTGCTTTAATTGAGCAGTTCCGTCCAGGTGCTTTAAAAGATGAGAAGAGCCCTTGGCTAATCGAGATTGTAGCAGGTATCATCGATCCTGGTGAGACTAGAGTACAGGCTGCTATTCGTGAGGTTAAAGAGGAAATTGGTCTTACTTTAACTGAGAAACAGTTACATTATGTAACCTCAGATTATCCAACTCCAGGTGGAGCATCAGAATTAGTAACTCTCTATATTGCTGATGCTGATTTATCTAATCTTGAGAAACACGGTGGTCTTGATGTTGAAAGCGAGGATATCCGTGTCTTTAAGGCAAGCTTAAAAGATGCCTATGAGAATGTTAAGAATGGACGTATTCATAACTCAGTTGCAATCATCGCAATTCAGCATCTGTTGCTCGAAAAAGAATCAATCCTAAAATCGTTTGCAAAATAATGCCTACGGCGTCACAAAATTGATAATTTATTATCCATAAAAGTGGACCTTTCTATAAAATTGCCAGACTAACTTCTTATTTTTTAAGAAAAAGTATGTCTGGCTTTCTTTTATCTGTGCATTTATACCAAATTTGCAAAATGCGTAGTCTGTAAAGTTATTTTTAAGACATTTTTTCTACAATCTAAAGCATCTGAATGCACTTCATTTAGAGATATTAAAAAGAAACTAATTTACACCTTGTGAAATTTATTTAGGCTTATAACGGATAAAAAATGGCCCCTAGATACATCACTCCGGTTTCAGCCGATGGCACTGTGAGAGTCTTACAGTTAACAGATTGCCATCTATTTGCAGATGAGAGTAAAGATCTGCTCGGAGTAAATACTTCTGAGAGTTTTAAGGCAGTAGTTGAAGCTGTGCGTGCACAGAACTTTGACTATGATTTTATTGCCTTTACAGGCGATATTTCGCAGGATTATTCAGCTACCTCATATCAGCATTTTGCTAATATCATTTCAGCACTTCATAAACCCGTGTTTTTCTTACCAGGAAATCATGATGATGGTCCACTGATGTACCGCATCTTTGAAAGACTGGGTGTTAATGTTGCTAAAAACGTGATTACACCTACATGGCAGTTTGTGTTCTTAAATTCTGAGGTTTATGCTGTTCCCCATGGATGGATACAGCGTAAGCAATTAGATTATGCCGCATTCTGTTCACGTAGGTCACCATCACAGCATATGGCTTTATTAGTTCACCATATGCCACTTTTGGTAAACTCAGCATGGCTTGATACTCAGACTATGCATAATCTTGATGAGTTTAATACCTATATTCACAGAATCAATGATGTTCGATGTGTGGTAACAGGTCATATTCATCAGGAGTTTGATACTGTAGAGCGCGGTATCCGCTATATAGCAACACCATCAACCTCTATTCAGTTCACCCCAAGATCAATTGATTTTGCGCTGGATACACTAGCTCCAGGCTGGCGTTATCTTGCATTTAAGCCTGACGGCACTGTTGATACTAAAGTCTACAGACTTAATAACAACACCTTTATTCCAAATATGGATGTTGATGGCTATTAGCTGTTACTGTTAGAAGCCTCCTGTCAGCTAGCAAGTGTTTTTAGATATCTCTTTAACATGCAACAGACAAAGTATGGAAAAGAGATAATGTCATTGCTCTTGCCGATATTGCAGTTACCAAACTTAATTCCTTGTTTTATCATAGGATAATGATCACTTTGAATTAAGCTTTTAAGTGAGCGTGACATGTTGTTTCCTGATTTTACTTTTACAGGAATAAGCTCATCCCTAGTTCTTACAAAGAAATCCTCTTCTAAGGTGGAGTTATCCTTTTTAAAGTAATAAAGACCAAATCCCTGTTTAACTAGAGCATCTGCAACTAAGTTCTCGAATAAAGCCCCTTTGTAAACTCCAAGATTTTTATTCTCACGAAGATCGTCAGATGCTTCTTCATCTAGGCTTGCAACAAGAAGTCCGGTGTCTGCAAAGTAAAGTTTAAATTTGTTGTTATCGACATTACCTTTTAAAGGCAACTCAGGAAAGTTTAGACAATCACATTTGTTGATAACACCGGCATCCTTTAGCCATTCAACACAACCAAAATAATCTTTAGATCTTGCTTTAGTGGAAATCTTTGTGTATTGGAATTTTTTAAACTCTTTGGCAAGTTGTGCTGGAATACTTCTATAGACTTCTAAGATCTTTTTCTGCTCAACGCCTGTTGAGTATTTTTTTACATCCTCTTCGTAATCAAGAATAAGCTGTTTTTGAATTTGTAGTGCTTTAGAGAAGTTGTTACTCTCAAGATAAGCTTTAATAACAGCAGGCATCCCTCCTAGAACTGAAAAATCCAGAAATAATTCACGAAAGACCTCAAACTCATTTTCAGTAAAAGGTTCGAGCTTTTGCATATGTAAAAGTAATGAATCTATTTGTGTCTGAGAATAGCCTTTAGCTAATAAGAATTCCTCAAAATCAAAAGAACGCATTTCATAGTCAGTTTTGTAACCTACGCTATTACTGTTAATGGTTTTATAGTTAATTCCGAGCATTGAGCCTGAGCAAATTACATCGTATTTGCCATCAAGTTTGAAACTTTTTAAGGTAGTGGTAATATCAGGATATTCTTGGATTTCATCAAAGATGATGAGAGTTTTATGTGCTACAAAGGAAAGCTTAGGATCAACTAAGGTGATGTTCTTTATTACCGATCCTGTGTCATAACCATCGGCAGTAATTTTTAGAAACTTTTTTTGTAGAGCAAAGTTTATATAGACCACGTTCTCATAGTTGTTTGATGCAAAATGCAGAATAGACTCAGTCTTACCTATTTGACGTGCGCCTTTAACAATTAAAGGTAGATGGTCAGGATCATTCTTCCATTCTGTTAGGAATGTATCTATCTTACGAGTGTAGTACATAACCTTATCCTACATTTTTCTGTTCTCTTAAAGTTTTGTTCTTGCTTTGAGTTTAACTCAATATAGTAAATTTAGCACATTTTATGAGGCAAATGTTTTAATATATGCTCATTTTATGAGCTAAATGTTAGTATTTAATTACATTTTATGAGGCAAAATTTGAACTGAATGATCATTTTATGAAAATGCTATTGTCATAAGTTTTAAGCTACTACTCCAAAGAATTGTACTTTTAACATAGATCTTTTGTGCCTACACGAATATCATTTACAAAGGTAAGATTACGAACTCAATTCATGAATACAGCGTTTAGAAGTAGATGCTAGCTTTGAAATTTCACCTCAAAATAATCTATGCTTCAAACACTGTTTTATAAGGAAGATTAAATGATCATCGCATACATACATGGCTTTTGTTCAAGCTCTAAAGCTAAGAAAGCTCAAATCATGAAAGCAGAGCTTTTGAAAAATTACAAAGATATTAAGTTTGTTTCATTAGATTTTTCAGATAACTTTAAAATCGCTATGGAAGAGCTAAATGAGCAAATTCAGTCTCTTTTAAAAGAAGATCCTAAAGTATGTTTAGCTGCAAGCTCACTAGGTGGTTTCATGGCCATGCTCTTGAGTATTAAATATGATTTAAAAGTAGCTCTTGTAAATCCATGTCTGTATCCAGTTAAATTTGTAAGAGACAACAACTATGTTGGTACTACCTTAAAGAACTTTGATACAGGACATGAGTTTAAGATTGAAGACAGTGATCTTGAGTATCTTGAAGAGCAGGAAGCACTTTTACCAAAATTCAATCTTAAAAATGCCAGTGTCTTTTTACAGGCAGGGGATGAAGTTTTAGATTATACCTTTGCTTTAAAATTCTTTATGCGAGGTGGTGTAGGTGGCTTTTCTTTAAAAGATGGTGGCTCCCACGGTTATGACGATTTTGAAGATGAAGTAGGTAAGATTGTAGAATTCTTTAAAAAGGACTAGTTTAAGTCATGGCGCCTTTTGAACTATAAGCCATTTACCATGATGCATTCAATGTAGATTATGTCAAATGGAGTTTAGCTGTAAAAAAGATGGAGCTGAACAAAAAAGATTTGATGAAAAACACGATTTTTAACACAATCTTAGGAAATCTAAATTTATCCTAAGTCTTTATGTGGATAATAAACTATAGAAAGATAGAACTAAAACACAGGACTGTTGTCGCTTATTAAAGTAAACGCTATCTAAAGCAAAGCAGATAAAAATAACTTGAGATCTTGTAACAGGGACACAAGTTAATTTTCAAAAACAACGGTTTTAGTAAAACAGGCAAATCCTGTTTTGAGAGAATTTTATAAAGGAGAGAGTATGCGTATCCTGGTAGTTGAAGATGATCCTTTAATTTCCAAGGCAATTGAGTCAGGCTTAAAATCAAGTGCATATGCTGTGGATTGCATCGCTGACGGCAATCAAGCTCAATATGCACCCAAGGATATTAGCTATGACTGCATCCTTTTAGATTTAGGCTTGCCAGGTATTGACGGTGTACAGCTGTTAAAGATGTGGCGTAGCGAGAATATCTCCACTCCTGTAATTATTATCACCGCACGTGATGGTCTTGATGACAGAGTTTTAGGTCTTGATATTGGTGCTGATGATTATGTGGTAAAGCCATTTGATTTGGTAGAACTCTTAGCAAGGATCAGAGCTGTAACTCGCAGATCAACTGTATCAAAAGACACTGTAATGATGTCAAATGGTGCTTTAACTCTTGATCCTGTAACTCATGAAGTAAAGGTCAAAGACGAGACCGGAAATGAAACAGTCCAGCCTTTAACCTCAAGAGAATATGCTCTTTTAGAAGCTCTCTTGCGTCGTCCTGGTGCTGTCTTATCTCGTGAAGCTATTGAGGATAAGATCTACGCTTTTGGTGAAGAAGTTGAATCAAATGCTGTTGAATTTATCATTCACAATCTAAGAAAAAAGGTTGGTGCTGCTAATATTAAAAACGTCAGAGGTGTGGGTTGGAAAGTCGTCAAAGGAAACTAATCCGTTCCTTACGTTTTAAACTGTGCATCGTCTTAGCTTGTATAGGAATTCTCTATACAGGTTTTAGCTGCTATCGCTCCTACAACAAAGCTATGAATGAGATTGGCTTTTATGTTGACGAGGAGTTAGCTCAGATTGCAGGTGTTATTATCAATTATGACATGATGTTACCAAAGTCATGGGAAGGACCTAATTTCAGGAGACGTCTCTTCCGTGACTTTAAAGGCAATCTGATGTTGCGCCATGAGTTAGAACGTTCATTCCTTCCAATTCCATCTTTAAACGATCTCTTTGATAAGCATCAGGAGATCATCATTGCACCTGTCTATGCTCAACCAGGTGAAACCTTTTATTTCCCTGTAGGCATTGATGACGGTTTATATTCAGTTTTAATTAACGACAGACGAGTAAGAGCTTATGTTGCAACCAACAGGGCAGGTGTTAGATTTGTGGTTGCAAGACCATTTGAACTTATGGAAGCTCTGGTAAACCAGGCTTTAATGAGCTCACTGTTTGAATTCTTACTGTTAGTTGCAATCTATATTCCTTGTGTAGCTTTATTTGTAAATATAATGTTCTTACCTGTAAAGCGCTTAGCAAAAGAACTGGATATGCGCCGTGAGAGTGATCTAACTCCAGTTACAGGACATACTCTGCCATCAGAGCTTGATGTCTTTATTGATTCTATTAACCGCCTTTTTAATAAGACCGCTGGTGCTCTGCAAAATGAACGAAGATTTATTGCCGATGCAGCGCATGAAATGAGAACTCCGCTTACAGCAATCTCACTACAGGCACAGGCTTTAAAAGAGGATATCCTGCCACAGGATGAAGCAGACAAGGTTCATCAGTTAAAGCTTGCTATCTCCCGTCAAAGAAAATTAACTAATGATCTTTTAGCTTATGCCCGTTCTCAATGCGGGCGAGAACTTCACTTTACTAACTTCGATGTGAAATCACTGTTTGTTGAAATCATTGATGATTTAGGTTCATTAGCTGATGACAATGATATTGATTTAGGCCTTGTTGGTAACTGTGCTCTCTCTTTATACTCAGACAGATCAAGCGTTAAGACCATAATTTCAAATCTTGTAAGTAACTCCTTAAAGTACACTCCAAAAGGCGGTCAGTGTGATCTAAGCTGTGTAAAACATGATCATGAGATTACTATCTTTGTAGAAGACACAGGTCCTGGACTTTCTCAAGAGGACCTAACTAAAGTATTCAATGCTTTCTATAGAGTAGGTGGTGATACAGCTAAGATAGAAGGCACAGGTTTAGGTCTGTCCATTGTAAAATCAGCCTGTGATGAGATTGGTGCTAAGATCTCTCTTGAGAACAGAAAAGAGGGAGGTCTTAGAGCTAAGGTTACCTTTAAGCTAAGTTAGAGTGAGTAAAAGGTTAATCCAAAATCTTTGTAAACTTCAGCATGATTTTAGATAACCGCCATACTTTCACATTTCAAAAATCATTCATCATCAAATAACGCTGTCTCAAAATTAAATATGTATAAATTATTAGAATAATTAGTATATTTAAAATGTATCGCAATTTATTTACATATTGATTTATATATATAAATTTCTAAAAATCCGCAGATTATTTTTACAATATTATGAATAAGTTTATAATGTTATCTAACTTATTGATCTTTATAGATATTATTGACAATTTTCAAAAATTGATATCCTCTTCTTCGGCGATGGCTTTCTAATGCGGTTTAAAGCAGTATTTCTCAAGCCATATTCAGCAGATCTGCTTAAAATTTAAGAAAATTAGCTACCAACGGCGAAAAGTGTGCTACAGACAGCATTTACAAAGGCTTTAAATGTGGTACTATTGCAGGGTCACCAGAATGTTGGTGAGTTACGACATCTCAACTGCTGCAGTGTATCCTACTGCAATTGTTTTGCCTTCAAAATGTAGGTTCGTTACGAAATTGCAATGACTGCATTCATCCAATAATCTCTAGATATGAGAGCACACAATAGTGCTTGGAAAATCACAACGCTGATGGGTAATTCTGAGTAATTGATAGAACAATCACATTGACACATGTTATTTTAACCAGATCTTTTGTTTTGAATTATTCATCTCTGTCTGAAGATCTTTCCAATTTTCTTCAAATCGTTTTTCTTCGCTGAATTGTTTTATAAGTTCAGGCTATTCATTTTTTTCTAATCAGATGTTGCCTTAAGCATGAGGAACTACTCTATTTAAAAATACCTATAATGATATTCATGTGAGATTGTTAGACTTTAAAATATCAAAATAACTGTTTTGAATAATTTGTTTAATATATTGAAATAGAAGAAAAAATTTTAAAATATTCACGAAATATGAAAGTTTAAAACACCTTTTTGCAACAAAAATCGAGATTTAATGGCACTAAAATGTAACAAAATTACGTAACAATTATGTGTTCGTTTATAACAATATTCTTAATCAGTGCAATTTAGCTTTTAAAGTTTAAGTGCATTTCTGCTCTCTTACCAATACTAGCTTTTATTAACGTAAATTAGTGCTTTGTGCTATTATTAGAGTATTCAGAACAACAACGAACCTATATAAAAATCAATTCAAAAGAATTATTTCAAAGCATAAAAAGATTCATATGTCAGACAATGTAAAAGATTATTCAGGCGCTTCCATCGAAGTATTAAAAGGTCTAGAACCAGTTAGAAGAAGACCTGGTATGTACACTGATACCCAAAATCCAAATCACTTGGGTATGGAAGTTATCGATAACAGTGTTGATGAGGCTGTAGCAGGTTTTGCCAATAAGATCGATGTCGTTTTATACGAGGATGAATCATTAGAGGTAACTGATAACGGTCGTGGTATGCCTGTTGATCTTCATCCTGAAGAAAAAATCCCAGCAATCGAGCTTATCTTAACTAGGTTACACGCAGGCGGTAAGTTTAATTCAGATTCTTACAAATTCTCAGGTGGTCTGCACGGTGTAGGTGTATCTGTTGTAAATGCTTTGTCAAAGAAGCTAATTGCAACCGTAAAAAGGGGCGGTATTGTCTATCAAATTACCTATGAAGGTGGAAATAAAACTCAAGAATTAACGCAAATTGGCACCTGCGCAAAAAAGGATACCGGTACTTCTGTACACTTCTGGCCAGATGAGCCATATTTTGATGAACCAAAGTTTAATGTAGCTCTACTAAAACATCTTTTAAAAGCAAAAGCAGTTTTATGTGAAGGTCTTACCATCAATTTTGAAGATAAGATTAGAAACACCACTGAGAGCTGGTCTTACAATGGTAACTTACAAAACTACATGTTATCTCAAACAGAAGGCAGAACCATTGAACCTAATCCTCCATTCTTTGGAGAAGTAAAAGGCGAGGATGAGGAATTAGAGTGGGCTGTAGCCTGGGAGTTAGAAGGTACAGGTGCTCATACCATCGGTGAGTCTTTTGTAAACTTAATTCCAACAGTTGAAGGTGGTACCCATGTCAACGGTTTTAGAGCAGGTTTAACTGATGCTATAAAAGAGTTTTGTGATTTACAAAATCTTTTACCACGTAATTTAAAAATTACAGCAGATGACGTTTGGTCACACTGCTCATACGTTTTATCTTTAAAGATGCGAGACCCTCAATTTGCAGGTCAAACTAAAGAGAAATTGTCATCTCGTCATATTGCTTCAATTGTACAGGGTATTGTTTCAGACAGATTCTCTCTGTGGTTAAACTCAAATGTAAATACCGCAAAAGTTATTGCTAATGCTATTATTGAAGCTGCTAAAGACAGAGAAAGTACAGCTAAAGTTGTAGAGCGTAAAAAGACCTCTCGTGGACCTGCGTTACCTGGCAAACTAACCGATTGCACTTCATCAGATCCTAGCCGTTGCGAACTCTTTATTGTAGAGGGTGACTCAGCAGGTGGTTCTGCTCGTCAGGCAAGAGATTCAAGCTATCAGGCAATCCTGCCTTTACGCGGTAAGATTTTAAATACTTGGGAGACTTCAGCTGCTAAGGCTATGGAGTCTGAAGAAATTCGTGCTATCTCTATTGCCATCGGAGTAGATCCTGATGCTGATAGTTTAGATGGTCTTCGTTACGACAAGATCTGCATCTTAGCTGATGCTGACTGTGACGGTCTGCATATTGGTACTCTTTTATGCTGTCTTTTTGTAAAACACTTTACAAGACTGGTAAGAGAAGGTCATATCTATGTAGCATGTCCTCCATTATTCAGGATTGATGCCGGCAAATACAAAGAATATGCAATCGATGAAGCTGAACTTGATGTAAAGCAAAAACAGTTCTTAATAAAAGGTATTAAAAAGGACAATATTAAGATCCAGCGTTTCAAGGGATTAGGTGAGATGAACCCTGATCAGCTACGTGAAACTACCTTAGCTCCTGAATCAAGACGTTTAAAAAAGTTAACCTTAACTTCAGAAGCTGATGAGAATACCTTTGCAATTATGGATCTTCTGTTATCTCAAAAGAGAGCTGCTGACAGACGTCAGTGGATTGAGGATAACGGCGATAAAGCAGAGATGATCGACTAGCCTATGGCAGATACCGACGATAAAACAGAACAACCGACTAGTAAAAAACTAGACGACGCCAGAAAGAAAGGTCAGGTGCCTCGTTCTAAAGAGGCAGGAACTTTCTTTGTACTGTTAGCAGGTGTCTTATCTATCTGGGCATTCTCCTCCTTTTTAGGAAAGGGCATGCGCCAGATCATGTTAAACAGTTTTACCTTAACTCGAGAACAAATCTTTTCTGAAGACGAGAGTCGGCGTCTTTTTGTCGAAAATCTTTTAGATATTGCAATTCCCTTAATTGGTATTTCTTTTGTAGTCTTTGTCTGCGCAATTGCAGGCTCAATCTTTATTGGTGGATACAATTTCTCTAAAGAAGCCCTACAACCAAAATTCAGTAAATTAAATCCAATTAAAGGTATTGGCAGAATATTTTCACTAAACGCTATCGTAGAACTTGTAAAAGGCATCTTTAAAGTAGCGTTCATCGGCTCATTCTGTTACTTTGCTCTCTCTGGCCGTATGGCTGAGGTTATGAGCTTATCTTATATCGATCCTATAGGCTCTATTCGTCAGGCGATAAAACTTCTGTTCCAGTTCATGGTGATTATTGTCTGCTCACTCTGCCCAATTGTTTTACTTGACGTTCCATACCAAAAATGGAACTACATCAAACAATTGCGTATGAGTAAGCAGGAAATTAAAGATGAATTTAAGGATACTGAAGGAAACCCACAGATTAAAGGTAAGATTAAACAGCTTCAATATCAGATGGCAGCCCGTCGCATGATGAAGAAAGTCCCTGAGGCTGATGTGGTTGTAACTAACCCTACTCATTATGCTGTAGCACTAAAATATGATCCTAATGGCACTACTGCGCCACTAGTAGTTGCAAAAGGTGTAGATGAGATTGCCGAAAAAATTAAGGAAATTGCCAGAGAATCTGAAGTTCCTGTCATCCCTCTGCCACCTCTGGCCCGTTCTTTATACTATACAACCGATCTTGACTGTGAAATCCCACGAGGCTTATTTAAGGCTGTAGCTCAGGTTTTAGCCTGGGTAATGGGCATGAAATCTTTCAAGGAAGGAAAGAGCAAACAGCGACCACGTGATCTGGATATGAATTTACCAATTCCAGATGAACTAAAATTCTAAAAATTGAGTTTTAAGTTTAATATTGTGTAATAATCAGAATATGAACAGCGTTTTTTGCTCTGTTATAATGACTTCACTGGGAGTTAATGAGGAAATTATTTTATGGTAACTAAAAATACCCCAAAGAAAGCTGCTACCAAAACTAGTAACAGCAAAGTAACTGCATCTGCAACTGACTACAAAGCAAATGTAGAGAAGTTCAAAGAGTCAGTTTTAAATCATCTGCGTACCACAATTGGTACCTCTCCAGCAAAGGCTAGCAAATTAGCTTGGTGGCAGGCTGTAGTAGCAACTTGCAACGAGGATATCTTCGGTCGTCTAACCGATACCCAAGAAACTCATGCTAAGAATGACACCCGCGCTGTTCACTATTTATCAGCAGAATTCTTAATGGGCAGATTGACAATCAACAATCTGACCAACCTAGAGAAGTTCGATGTTGCACGTGATGCATTAAAAGAACTTGGTCTAGATATCAATGAAGTTTGTGAAGAAGAGCCTGATATGGCTTTAGGTAACGGCGGTTTAGGTCGTCTAGCTGCTTGCTTCATGGACTCACTTGCAACTTGCAATTACCCATGTGTAGGTTATGGTATTCACTATGAGAACGGTCTGTTCCGTCAGGAAATCCGTGGCGGCAAGCAGGTTGAGCGTCCAGATTCATGGCGTGAGTACGGCTGTCCATGGGAAGTATGCCGTCCAGAGTCAGTTCAGAACGTACCACTAGGTGGTTATGTTGATACACAGACCGCACCTGATGGCACTGTAAGCTCAGTATGGCATCCATCTAACATCATCAAAGGTGTGCCTTGGGATATCCCTGTAGTTGGCTACCGTGGTTCTTCAGTTGCAATTTTACGTCTGTGGGAGTCACGTTCTACAGAGCAGTTCAACTGGGACGTATTCAACGCAGGTGGTTACGTTGATGCACAGGCTGAGAAGTCATTAGCAGAGACTGTTTCAAAGGTTCTATATCCTAACGACTCAACTGAGGCTGGTAAGGAATTACGTTTAACTCAGCAGTACTTCTTCTGCGCATGTTCATTACGTGATATCTTACGTCGTTACAACCGTTCACATCACCATGATTATTCAGAGTTTGCAAAGAAGATCGTTATTCAGTTAAACGATACTCATCCTACCATTGCAATCCCTGAGTTAATGAGATTGTTAATCGATGAGGAAGGTTTATCATTCGACGCAGCTTGGGATATCACCTCAAAGACCTTTAACTACACCAACCACACTCTATTACCAGAAGCATTAGAGAAGTGGCCTGTATACATCTTTGAGAAGTTATTACCACGTCACTTACAGATCATCTATGAGATCAACTACCGCTTCTTAAACGGTATCGTTGAGCACATGTGGCCAGGTAACAATGAGATGAAGGCAAAGCTTTCAATCATTGAAGAAGGTCCATGCCGTAAGGTTCGTATGGCTAACCTGTGCGTAATCACTTCAGGCAAGGTTAACGGTGTTGCTAAGATCCACTCTAAGTTAGTTAAAGAAGATCTGTTCCCTGAGTACAACATGTTATGGCCTACCAAGTTCTGCAACGTAACAAACGGTGTAACTCCACGTCGTTGGTTATTAGCATGCAACAAGGGCTTAGCAGAGTTATACAACGAGGTTAGCGGTAAGGATTGGCCTTTACACTTAGACTTATGCGATAAGTTAAAGGACTACGCTGATAAGAAAGACTACCAAGAGCGCTTCATGAAGATTAAGTATGAGAACAAGGTAGTTCTAGCTAAGACCATTAAGGAATTAGTAGGCGTTGATGTCGATCCTAATGCAATGTTCGATGTTCAGGTAAAGCGTCTTCACGAGTATAAGAGACAGCACTTAAATCTTTTATACATCATGTCTCTATACAAGAGCTTATTAGAGAACCCTGATCAGGATATCGTACCTCAGGTATTTATCTTCGGTGCAAAGGCAGCTCCTGCTTACACCCTAGCTAAAGACATCATTTACGCTATCAATGCTGTTGGTAACAAGATCAACAACGACTTACGAATCAAGGGCAAGTTAAAGGTAGTATTCTTACCTAACTACCGCGTAAGCTTAGCTGAGAAGATCATTCCAGCTGCTGATATCTCAGAGCAGATTTCAACTGCAGGTTATGAGGCTTCAGGTACTTCTAACATGAAGTTTGCAATGAACGGTGCTTTAACCTTAGGTACTATGGACGGTGCAAACATCGAAATTGTTGAGAAGGCTGGTATCGAGAACAACTTCATCTTCGGATTATCAGTTGAAGAAGTTCAGGAATTAAAGGCTAAGGGCTACAATTCATGGGATTACTACAATGCAAACCATGAGTTAAAGTCAATCATTGATTGGTTAGATACTGATTACTTCACACCAGGTGAGCCAGGTGCATTATCATCAATCAAGAACTCACTGTTGAACTTAGGCGATCCATTCCTAGTATTAGCAGACTTTGCTTCATACAAGGATGCTCATCAGAGAGCTCAGCAGATGTTCAAGGATAAGGCACGTTGGGCAAAGGCTGCAATGATCAACTCTGCAACTATGGGTATCTTCAGTTCAGACAGATCAATGCACGATTATGCTCGTGACATCTGGAACTTAAAGAGCTTAGATGTTGAGACTAAGTAATTAAGTCTTAATTAAAGCTTAAAGTCCCTCGGACTAGAAAATTGTTCGGGGGCTTTTGTTTTATAGGAACTTATCGAAAATTACATTAGCAAAAGAAAATCTATAAGCCTATCAAGTTGCCACATTCTCTGTCTCTCACTAATGTTTTAAAACGACTTTCATCGTTTCTATGCCATTTAAAGATTGAATACTCACTTCTTTTTCTTCATATCTAAGCGATTTCTACAAATTTTTTTAAACTCCGCTTTAAAAATTGCATTTTATATCAGTAAACCAGAGGCAGCTTTTAAAAGTCATGAGAGCATAAGCATCTTAATTATTTAACTTGTTATAATAAAGGAGATGCAAAATCATGAATAAGCTTGTTAATTCAAGAGAGAGATTTATGTCAGTTAATGTTGATAACTTAAACTTTCAAATAGTAAGAAACTCTGAATATGTAGATAAGTCAGAGATAATTGCCTTAACTAATCAGGTTATCGACACAGAAGAACGTTTTATTTGTGTAACTAGACCAAGACGTTTTGGTAAAAGCGTTACAGTAAAGATGCTTAATGCTTATTATTCTAAAGGCTGTGATTCAAAGGCTCTATTCTCTGATCTAAAAATATCCTCATTGCCAGATTTTGATAAGCACTTAAATCAGCACGATGTCATCTATCTTGATATGATGTCATTTGAGGATAAAGAGTGTGGCGGAGATAAATATCTCGACATTCTTAACTATAAAGTTGTCTCAGAACTGAAAGATACATATCCTGAATGCTTTGACAAAGAAAAGAATTATTCCTTACCTGAAGCTATTCGTTGCATAAAAAAGAGATTTATCTTTATTATCGATGAATGGGACTTTGTGTTTAGACAGTACCCAAACAACACAAAATTACAAGAGGATTTCATTGACCTTTTAAGGGCTTTGTTTAAAGGCGTTGGTGAGCGTTTCGTAGAATTGGTTTATATGACAGGTATTTTACCTATTGCAAGATACAACACCCAGTCAGCATTAAACAATTTTATTGAATATACAATCTTAAATTCTGGAGATTTTTCGCAATACTATGGCTTTACAGAAAATGAAGTAAAGACACTGTGTGAAAAATATCATCTTGATTTTGAGACCACCAAGTTCTGGTACGATGGTTACAATGTAGGTGGCTATGAAATCTACAATCCAAGCTCAATCAAGAAACTGATAACACTTAAGAAATTTAACAACTACTGGACTGAAACATCCGCATATGGCCTTGTAAAAGATGCTATCAATCAGAATTTTGAAGGCCTAAAGACGATATCATTAAGCTTTGCTCAGGTACTTCAATTAGAATTTATGATATTGAAAGTTTTAATACAGCAGAGACAAATTTTCCAAACAAAGATTCTATATATGTTTATTTAGTGCATTTAGGTTATTTAGGCTATAACGATGAGGATTCAACTATCTATGTCCCTAATGAAGAAACCCGCAGAGAGCTTTTACATTCTGTAAGAGATAATCACTGGCCTCAGTATGAGAGTGCCTTAAAACTCTCTGATGATGTCTTAGCAGCTACTTATAGTCATGATGCAGAATCAGTTTCCAATCTTTTAGCAAAAGTTCATGAAGACAAAGTACCTGTTCTTGAATATAACAGTGAAAGCGCCTTACGCTATGTGGTCTTAATGGCATATCTTGCAGCAGAGAAAGATTACTTAGCCCCATTAAATGAGTTTCCAACAGGAAAAGGCTTTGCTGATATCGTCTATTTACCAAAAAAAGTTTCAAAAAACGGAAAGCCAGCTTTAATCATTGAACTAAAAAAGGATGCAAGTGCAAAGACTGCACTAGAGCAGATAAAAGAGCGAGACTATGTTTCAAGAGTAAAAGAGTACACCGATAATATTCTTTTAATCGGCATTAACTACGACTCTAAAACCAAACAGCATACCAGTGAAATTGAGGAATACCAAAAATAGGGATCTAGTAAGGATAACTTCTTATTTAGCTTCTCTTTTTAGAAAGTAACTCTTTACAGAAGATCTTTTTAATTGAATGCTCTTAATGGCAAGATAGAGTAGCTTGTGATAGCAACTTGTGTCAGTTGCATTTGTTCTGTATGAAAGCTACGTTCTAGAGACGTTTAATGTCTTAGTCTTTTCTATGAAACGATTCAATGGTTGAGTCCTCTCTGTGATCTAAAACTCTTTATAATCCATTGAATCTTATTTACATCCTTACCTGCTGTAATTTCTCTTCAAAACTAAATCTCTTTAGCTTTATGGATAGGTAATTGAATATGGCCAGTTCATAATACCGCCCATATCCAAAACGTAGTAGTAACCTAAAGCTACTAATTTTTTAGCGGCATCTTTGGTTCTACGGCCTGTTCTGCAGTAGATGATGATAGGTTTAGCTACATCAGGTGCGATCTTTGAAACTGTTTCCTTATTGATGTCGTTTACAGACAGGTTCACAGCAGGAGGAATAAAACCATTGTCATATTCCTCTTTTTCTCTGACATCAATTAACAGACATTGTCCAGAATCAATTAGAGCACGAGCTGTAGGGTAGTTGATCTCGGTAATACCTGGATTTATGGTAAATGACTGTTCTGCCATTTTAAATTCCTGTTAATACTTAACTTTGAGCTTTGATCTTTTTAACAATTGAAGTAGTAGAGCAACCATCCACAAATGGAATGATGATAACTTTACCGCCGTTTGCTAATACTTCTTTATGTCCTGCAATCTCTTCGACCTTGTAGTCACCGCCTTTAACTAAGATATCAGGCAATACTCTTGAGATAAGTTTCTGTGGAGTATCCTCATCAAAAGAAACTACATAGTCAACACTGCCTAGTGCTGAAAGTACAGTCATTCTGTCTTGAAGCCTGTTAATAGGACGAGTAGGTCCTTTTAAGCGCGATACAGAAGCATCTGAGTTTACAGCTACAATAAGTTTATTTCCTAAGGCTTTAGCCTGCTTTAAGTAGGTTACATGGCCAGGGTGGATGATATCAAAGCAACCATTAGTCATGACGATAGTCTGACCTTCACTCTGTAATCTGCGTACTAGCTTGCACAGTTCTTCTTCAGAGACGATGCCTTCATCAGTATTAGAAGAGCTCTTACCTAAAGCACTCATTAACTCTTCAGGAGAGGCTGTAGAAGTTCCAATCTTACCTACGACGATACCTGCTGCACAGTTTGCATATTCACAGGCGGTAACGATATCCAAGCCTGCTGCTAAACAGGTACCTAGAGTACCGATTACAGTGTCACCAGCACCTGTTACATCGTAAACTTCACGCGCATAGGTAGGAAGATGAACAGCCTTTAAACCAGGTCTTACTAAAGACATACCATCTTCTGAACGGGTAACTAAGAGCATCTTTAGCTTACATTTTTCAATTAAAGCTAAAGCTTTTTGCTCTAGATCGTCATCGTTCTTTACTTTACCTACTACAGCTTCAAACTCTGACATATTAGGTGTTAATAAAGTAGCACCTGAATACTTTTCAAAGTCAGTGCCTTTAGGATCGATTAAAGTAGTAATACCTTTTTTATTTGCTATCTCAATCATTTTTGAGACGCTAGACAATGATCCTTTTCCATAGTCTGAGAAGATCACAACTTTAGAATCTTTAATTGAGTCTTCAAAAGACTTTAAGATCTTGCTTTCATCAAGATCAGAAAATGAGTCTTCAAAATCTAAACGCAGTAACTGCTGATTACGGCTTAAAACTCTAAGTTTGGTAATGGTAGGATGCTCATCAGTTAGTACAAAATCAGGGCTGATGCCATGATTACGTACAATCTTCTCTAAGATTTCAGCATTCTTATCTTCACCGACGATACCTACAAGGTTACAAGGAGCACCTAATGAAGCAATGTTAATTGCAACGTTAGCAGCACCACCTGCTCTTTCTTCTTTATCCTGAACTTTTACAACAGGAACAGGTGCTTCAGGGGAAATTCTGCTACTTGGACCTTTCCAATAGCTGTCGAGCATTACATCGCCTACAACAGTAACCTTTCCTGTAAATAAAGTCTTTAAATCTTGGCTCATAAAAGTTCCTTTGTAAGTTTATGTAATTAGATAATACCTGCACGCATTAAATCATGAAGGTTGAATGCACCGATTGGGTGGTTGTTATCATCAGTTACAACTAAAGAATTGATCTTAAGATTATGCATCATGGCAAGAGCATCAGCAGCTAAAGTTTCCTGCTTTACAATACCACGGACATTTTTACTCATTAAAGTAGCAATACAATCTTTGATAGTAGCGCCTTTTTCAAGTGAGCGTCTTAAGTCACCATCTGTATAGACACCAACTAATTCATGGTTGTCGTTAACAATACAGATAAAGCCTAAAGTCTTCTGAGTCATCTCAAATAAGGCATCTTTAAGGCTTACTCTTTCATTGACTACAGGGATCTCTGAACCTTTGTGCATAACATCCTGACAGTGAACCAGAAGACGGCGACCTAAAGCACCACCTGGGTGGCTCATGGCAAAATCACGCTCTGTAAAACCACGAGCTTCAATTAAAGCTACAGCTAAAGCATCGCCTATAGCAAGTTCTGCTGTAGAACTAGATGTTGGAGCCAAGTTTAATGGGCAGGCTTCACGTTCAACATGAGCAGATAAAGTGACATTGGCTGCTTTGCCTAAAGATGACTCGACATTACCTACAATAGCGATTAAAGGAATTTGACGGCGTTTTAGAATAGGAATTAAAACTTTTAATTCAGAGCCTTCGCCTGAATTTGAGATAGCAATTACAGTATCATCTTTGCCAATCATACCTAAATCACCGTGAGCAGCTTCTCCTGCCTGTACGAAGAAAGCTTGAGTACCGGTACTTGCTAAGGTAGATGCAATCTTGGTTGCTACATGACCTGATTTACCTACACCAGTTAAAATTACTTTGCCTTTGGTGTCCATCATGATTTGACAGGCTTTAACAAAACTGTCACCAATTGTTGGTATAAGATCTAAAAGAGCTTGAGCTTCTTCTTTTAAAACTCTAACTCCGGCATTGATACATGTCTGAGAAAACACTGTAATTCTCCATTAAAAATACTAGGTGTATTTTAAATCCCACAACCTTTTTATACAAGAAAAAAGGGCTATTAGGATCATTCTCAATGAGCTTTACTTTATATCCTGTAAACACTTTCTAAAAAGTCTTTCTTGCTTTTTTGAAAATACCTGTATGTTACAGGATTATTAGCTCAATCACATCTAAAGAAGCATATCTTAAGTACAATAACCCCTCCATTTATAGCAATAAAGAAACACTATGAAGAAACATTTACTCTTACTATGTCTATCTGTTGCCTGGTTATTTACAGGCTGTGCTTCTGTAGATTTAGCATCTGATGCTGATAGCGCAAAAGCAAAAGAATTTACAATCGATGACTCTTCAAAGAGTCAGCTTTATGTTTACAGACCAGGTCACATGCAGGATCTGCTTTAAAGAAAGCGATCTGGATTGATGGCTTGTATGCTGGTCGTTTAAAGCTTTGTTCATTCTTAGTAGAAAAAATCGAGCCGGGTGAACACGTAATTTCAACTGAATCAGAGTTTGGTAATAATGAGATCTTAATTAACACTGAAGCTAATAAGAATTACTTTGTGCGACAGAACATCAAATTTGGCGTATTTGTAGGCGGCTCTAGCATCCATGAAGTGTCTGTTGAAAAAGGTATGGAAGATGTGAAAAAGTGTGAATTGATTGAGTCTCAGAGAAAAGAATCTGTAAACATCAATTCTGCTGATATTGAAAAGGCAAGAGCAGAGCTAAAAGCTCAGCAGTAAAACATACTGAAACTAAGTTTTAGCTCTTATCATCAATAAAACTACTGAACTTTAAAAAGGCAAGAGTTCAGAGGCTTTTATTTACAAACTAAGCACACTAAGATGCTTTATCTTAGTTTTGACCTGGTTACTTGTTATTAGTGTAAAGTTCTTTTACTTTATCATCAGGTAACTCAAAGTGCTGATAATCTTTACGAGTCTTCCAGTGACCACCCCATTCAAATCCGAGCTGTATAAAGAGCTTGTAGGCAAGATCGTTCTCATCAATCTTATAATCAAAGTTTTTGCTTCTATCTACATACTTTAGTGCAGTTGCAGGCTCTACATGTAACTTACCATCAACATTTTAAAACAAATGGATTGTAAAGTGTATTAAGATCAACTGCTAAAACTAAACCGTGCTTTGATACTTTTGTAGAGTGAGAGATGAATCTAAAGTTAAATGATGATGTATTGTTACCTCTCATTGCAGTTTCATCATCAGCATTGTAATCATCCATAAGTCTAATTCTTTCAATAGGATAATTTGCTTTTTTATAATTCATAGAAGATCTCTGCTACATCATCAGCAATATGCTTGTTGCAGACAATTTCGCCTTTTAAGGTCTGCTTAGCTTTGTTTTTATAAAGCACTTTTACGTGTCTTAGCTCTGATAAGGGCACAGTACAGTTATCTTTATAGGTCTTACCTTTCATACGAGCAAAGGTAGTATCATCAATTGTAGTAACTGAAAAGCCATCTGCTTTGAAAGTTAAAGCATAAACTATGTTTTGTGCACTGAGAAGGTAAAGAGAAAGCAGAAGAACGAAAAGTCTTAAACAGGATCTTTTTATCATTACAAACATCATAGTAGTTCTTTCCATGTTGTTATTTAATGGTGATATTTAGTTCTATGTGCGAGACATTACATCAAGTTAAAGTCAACTTACAGGGAAGAGCTTTATTTTTTGATATGATCATAAAAGTGACCTGTAAAAAGTAGATGCCTGCAAATATTTTTCTGAAAGTTACAATACGTAAATATCCATTGTTAACAGCAAAGTAGCTAAAATGTGCTTTTTAGACTTTTATTACGAAATTTTGTACACAAAATAACTTCATTAAAATCGTAAAGTCATGAAAAAAATTTTTTCAGAAAAATTGTGGAAGTTGTCGCATTTTTTTTAGAAACAAACTACAATTACCGCAGTAAATTTACCATCCTGACATTTCAATGACCAAGATAAAAAAGATAGCTCATAGTTATCAATCAGTCTATTTTTACATATTACTTGCAGCTTGTATGGCTACAGTATTTGGCTTTAACTTAGGAGCAATGCTCTCAAGTAAGGTTAGACTTATTAATATCTTTATGCTCGAGATCTACGATATCGACAGCATGGTCAACACCTTTATGTTAGGCTCTTTTGTCGGTGTCTTTTTAGGCGGAAGACTGGTTTATGACACCGGTCGTGTCCAGTCTGTAATAGGCAGTTTCTCTTTTGGTGTGATAGGCCAGTGTACTGCAATTCTAGCTCCAACCTTCAGTACTCTGTTTATCACCGAATTCGTAGTGGGTGTTTCAAGTGGCGTATATCTAATCTCAGCTATCTGTTACATCACTGAGCTCTCTTCAAAAGAAAAGCGTGGTACTTGCTGCCTTTTAATACCTACTTTTGTTGTACTAGGCTTTTTAATCTCCGTTCTTTTAAAAGACATCATTCCACGAAACGATATTTTAGTGGTGGTATGTCTTTTAGCAGCAGCTTTGCCTGTAGTGATTGTTTCTTATTTAAGACTGCCAGAGAGCCCACGCTGGCTGGCTTTAACAGATTCAAGTGATAAGGCTTTAACTGAGCTTATCAGACTTCGAAATTCAACCTCAGAGGCTGCTCGTGAGTTAGCTGCTATCAATGAGTGTGTATTAGGCGATGACAGAGGCATTACAATGTTCTTTAGAAACTCTGTCTTCAGAGCAATCGTCTGGTTCTTCTTATTCATTGTGATTGTCGCTAATCTCTCTGGCTTTGCCATTATTCCGTATATGTCTTTAGAGATTGTAAAATACTTTAAAGCTGCTTTGGGAATTTTGACTCCAAATGAGAAGTACGAGATTAACTTCTTAATGCTAAAGTCTATCCTCTTTGCGGTATTTATAGGATGTGCTGTAACTTGCCTCATGGCAGATAAGATTGGTCACAGAAGAATTCTGTTAATCTCATGTACTATCAATGAAGTAATGCTCTTTGGTATTTACTTTTTGTACTTTACAGGCAGTGCTATGGTAGGTCCTGTTTTAATGTCAGTATGTATTCTGATCTTCTGCTTATCATCAGTGATCTTTTTGTGCACTTTCTTATTCTTAATTTTACCTGAGCTGTTACCTGTAAAAGGTCGTGAATTCTGTTTAACTCTAATCTTTATTGTGCAGATCACTGCCTTAATGTTAGGTATCTATTTCTTTAACCGCTTCATCCACTCTCAAGGCGTGCTCATGGCTGTCTGCATCTTTATGATGGCAGGAGCTCTCCTCTTTACTCTTATCTATCAGGATATGCCTGAACCTAAAAATCAGATGTTGGAGTCTATGGAGAACACTATCTTCAATGAGCGTTCTTTAAAGGCTATTAATAAGGCTCAAAATAAGTAATCTAATCTGCCATCTGAAATTTCTGAAAATCCGCTTTAACGTCTTCAATATTTGCACAAATTGCCACTATTAAAGTCAAAGATATACCTTTTCAGGCTATAATCTTCAAAGTGGGTTTGGAAATAATACATATGAAAGATATCAGCTCAACAGCCTCATTTGTGGACTTTACTTTAGAGAACTTTATCTATGTTGATAAGACTGAATAC
>ULTO01069350.1_pt1 | contig 45003 bp, 62 predicted proteins | sample 1957601 | NCBI WGS metagenome assembly ULTO01 (sample SAMEA4835734, study PRJEB28245) | human gut metagenome | biome: gut microbiome; material: fecal sample | place: Denmark | collected 2008 | reverse complement strand
AGAAAGCCGATAAAATAGACAAGTTAATTAAACAAGAGTTAGATAATTTAAATAATATAAAACATGAATTTAAATGAACTACGCGATCGCGCTTATAAGACCGCCTGCGAGCACGGTTTCCACGACAGAGAATTGAGTAACGAACACCACCTTTGTCTTATCATTTCAGAGCTTATGGAAGCTGTGGAATCGGACAGAAAAAGTAGACACTTTGATAAAGAAAAGCATAAGATCGGTGAATATACCGAGTGTCAAGGGTGGCTAACAAATGAAGAAAAGTTTATCAACGTATTCAATAGATATATCAAAGATACCATCGAGGATGAACTTGCCGATGCAGTTATACGCCTGCTTGACTTGTGCGGACTGCGTAAGATAGATATCAAGGAATTTTCAGAAGAAGAAATAGATGATTTATCAGAAAGCTGCAATGGTGAAACCTTCACAGAAAGCATATATGCTATCTCTACAATCCCTATACGATACGAATATGAATATGGTTGTTCATTTGAAGAACAGTTAAATTACATGTTACTGGCTATCTTTGGTCTCGCCAAACATTTGAACATGGATTTGCTATGGCATGTCAATCAGAAAATGTTGTACAATGAATTAAGACCTATGTTGAACGGAAAAAGATATTGACTATGAAAACAATCTTATTTACAGCTATATTCATAACAGGTCTATTATGGGTTGGCGAACTTACAATAACATTAAAGCCGTTTTCTATCTCACTACCCGGTTGGTATAAGGTGGCATGTATCCTTATATTTTGGCTGTCAATGGTGGTATATACTACCGGAGAACATGCAAGAGGATATAAGCAGGGTTTTAACGATGGAGTTAAGAAATGTATTGAAATATTTGAAAAGGAATGAATAAACTGGAACACATCGCTACCATTGATTTCTGCTACTGGAGATTGAATAAACTCAACGAGCAGATTTCTAAACCTAAATCAAACATCGAAAGATTGATTGACAATACTTGCGGTTACAACGAGGTGGAAGAAGTGAAAAAGGAAGCTATAACCATTTTGGAACAGATTGTTGAAAGCAAAAAGGCTATCGGTGCCGACTATTCGGGAGATGAAAAGTTCCTTGATAAACTGAAAAGTAAAGAAATATACGAGTAAAAAAGGGATGCCTGTACATCCCCTCAAAACGGCATTACGCCACTTTCTTACTATCTACCAAGAAAGAAAAGTATTTGGAATGTTTTGGATATATCCGCTTACCGTTCCTTATGATATACCGACAGAAAATACGAGTTTTGCCGTTTTCATTTTGCATTTGATTTTTCACAATAACACCTCCTCTCCGTTTTGCCTACTAACCTGTATTAGCAAGCTTTAAGCTGCACCCTGTCAAGTGCAACTAAAAAAGCCCAAAGTTACAGGACATTGGGCTTAAATGTCTTTTCTCAGGGAGAATGGACAAGAGGGGTGGCGAATGACAGTTCGCCGGGTTGGAGGTGTTAATGCTCCAAATCAAATGCGGTACAAATATAGGTTTTAGCCTACAAGTAAGGAAATTTATTAACGATTTTAATAGTCAAATTAACACATGAGTAAACTCTACAAAGTAACTGTTTTCGGCAAACCGTTCATGCTTGGATGGTTCAGCCATGCGGATAAGTGGTATCATAAAATTGGAATAATAAAATGATGAAAATTATATTTCTTGATATAGACGGAGTTATTTCCACGCAGAAGTCTCATTATGCACTTGATAAGGATGCGTGTGATTTACTTGGGAAGATTATAGATGCGACAGATGCTAAAATTATCATATCTTCATCGTGGAGGAAAAATACGGTAGAAGATACAAAAGGAGAATTGACAACTATAAGGCCATTAGTACCATTCCCATTTCCATACGCTGACAGGATTATTGGAGTAACTATAAAAGCGTATGCCTACGTTATGCAAGGTGTTCATCTCGGTATCCCTCGCGGAGTTGAGATAAAGCAATGGATTGATACCCATATTCACTCTGACAACGGTAAAAACTGGAACTATAAAGAAATTGGAATTGATTTCAATTACGTGATACTTGACGATGACAGCGATATGCTTCTTGAACAAGCAGAACATTTTATCAAGACTGATACCTATTTAGGATTGTCAGAAAATGATGTCGAACGAGCAATTAAGATATTAAATCAATGAAAATAACATCTTTAAGAATCGGTGACTGGGTGAAAATAAAACTCCCGTCACCACAAGGAGAGCGACTTTCAATACCGATGCAGGTAGTAGGGTTGCTTTCCAGTTTCAACAATCCAAGCCCTAAAGATACGGTTTATCTCGACTTTGAAGGCAATGAGGGAGACGTTTGGGAAGAAGAAGTACAGAACTTGGTAAAAGTGGAAGTAAAATCATGAGAGCAACCGAAAAGAAACTAAGAGACAGACACGCCCGTCTGCCTGAACAATACAAGAAGATAGACACAACGGTCAACGGGGATGCGGAACACCTGATAGAGAAGCGCAAACAGTTTGAAAAGAACTTGGTTCCTCTTCGCCTTAATAAAATTACCGTAATCTACGTAACGAAAGACAAGCAAAACGAAGAATATGCCCGGAAGGCACGTAAGCGATTGGGAATAGATGAACCTAATAAATCGTTCATAGACCCATTATCAGAAGAGAATATCACCAAGTTATACAAAGAGGATAATATTCATCCCCGAAAAATAGCCGAAATGCTTAATGTTAGCGTCAGGACAATATATCTGAAGCTTGCCAAATATGGGCTTACTAAAGTTAAATGCAGGTGATTGTATCAACATATATGTAAGGATGTTTTGTGTTTTATTAAAAATAGAACATAAAAGAAATTATAACACCCGTATTTTTTGAGACAACAACAATATTTATTTAAAAAATAGAACATTTATATGGAAGATAAGATAGACAAGAACCTTTACACGGAAGCTATGAGAGCTGCGTTAAAAGTAGAATTCCTCGATAGCAAGGAAGAAGTTAAACTATATGCCGCTTCGTTGTATAATGCGATGATATGGGGAAAGACAGTTACAACAACAAAGAGACAACCCTCGCCAAAACAGCAAGCGGTATAATCCAATGAACAAACCGTTCAACACGTTCTAAACGTTCCATTGCAATACAGCCATCAGACGGCAGAACATCCAATGTGGGATGTCTTCCGTCTGTTCAATCAATATGTCAAGCCTATCGTTTCTCATTTGATAAAATGGATTTAATATTGTTTTCTGTAAAACCAAAGTAAGAGGCAAAACGTTTGAAAGCATCACGCCTGCTCTCCGGGATAAGAGCGTACATGCTATTGATGGGGGTGTCGCTCTTCAATGCCTTTCTGATCTGTTTACTACGCATTTGCAAGTGTATTTATCAAATTAGGCTCAACTCCAGGAGTTCTTTTTTCATTTCCATCAACAACTCTATTAGATATTTTTTCTACCAATTCCTTAAAATTGGCGTTCGGGTCATAAATATCCGGAAGCTCAATGTCTCCCACGATATAATTTTCTATCTTCTTAGCCATTTCGAGTAAGTTATCACTCGTAACGTCTTTTACACATGCAGCCATTCTGACCGCCTCGCATCTTGCTTCAATTTTTGAATTTTGGTACATAACTTTAATCTATTAATTGTTTAACTTTATTTTTGCAGCAGTCACACTCACACAGCAACGGGTGAGCGCACTTCCACGTTTTTTCCACTATATCATCCCCGATATATTGGATTTCCTCTCCATACGGGGTTATGTCAAGCGCTTGGCATATGTGGGTAGCCAGATGCCCGCACTCATGCCGCCAAGATTTCTCAAACTCCTTTGAAGAGGAAGTAATGGCTATAACCATCACCGTTTCCCTGTCCCGGAAGTTGGAATATGTGACTCCGGTATTCATTTTACCCGAACTCATATTCTCATAGGCTGTACGGAGCATTTCCCCGTCACATCCAATAGAATACATACGGTCTATTATTTCATTGACATAATAGGCATCCACGGCATAATATACGGAGACGTTCCAGTCATACCTTTCAAGAGTAAACTGTTGGCGTATCATACCTTATACCATTTCGTCCCATTCTATAGGTTCACCGGACGCAATCATAGTTGCATACCAACGACGCATTGTCGTTCCGTCTGGAGCGTCAGGGTCATCAATCACATCCTTGACATACATGGCAAGATGCTGTTCATCAGGAATAGAGGATTTGAAAAAGTCGGCTTTACCCATATTGATTACGTACACGAAATCATAAAGTGAATTATTATCCAGCTTTACTCCATATTTTGTAAGAAGTTCTTCTGCCTTTTCCTTTGAAACAGGTTCAATACGTTCCTTTTTACCTGTGGCCGGATTTATTCTTTTCATTAAAGAAACGGCAAAGTCGCACATCTTTTTATTAAAGTGCCAGCCGAAATTGCTCAAATATGCCTCCATTTCTTCAGGTCTTTTATCTCTTATATCTAAAGGTTCCCTGTATCTCATAATTTTTTAATGATTACAGGGAGGGCTTGCGCCCTCCCCGGTTAAACTTAACGGTAACGGGAATAACGCCCGGTTCCACGGACTCCACGTCTCTGTCCCATACCACTACCTCCACGGCCTGAGCCGCCACCGTAGCCACCGCGTTCGCCCATGTTTTCCTCGTCATAATAACGGTCGTCGTCATAATAACGGTCATCATCCCGGCGTTCGCCCATACCCTCGCCTTCGGAAAGCTCCTCTATGCACTGCATGAGCTTGCCGCCGTAGCGAAGCATCTTTTCCGCATAGTCGGACATTTTCTCGACCTTGCTTTCGGAAATTTCAATCATCATCATACTATTGTTTTTTAGAATTGTTATTACCAGATGCCTTATCAGAAGATTTGAAGAAATCAGCCATCATCGCCTTCAGTTCACTAAGCTCCTTCCTTAGGGCTTTATTCTCAGCATCCTGACGCTGGCGTTCAGCCAATTCCGGATTAAGGATCTGGAGCATGTTGTCACATGCCTCCATCACTGAACGGTGGTAATCTACTTTACCCAATATTTCAGAGGAACGGTTACGCATGGCGGCAACTTCCGCATTCATGGACTCCCTTGAGCCTGATATGACCATGTTACCACCTCCGGGAAAGTTCGCATCGGCAATGTCAGACATTGCAGGTATCTTCTGGAAAGTAACCGTTTGTTCCCCTACCTTGATTGTTACGTCAACTACCATCCTTGGAGGTTGCCCATAAGGGACTGGCTGCTGCATAAACTCCTGTACAGGATTGGAAACCCCGACAACGGAACCTACTTCAATATAAGGAGTGCCGTCCTTATGAAGGACAAAGAACTCGCTGTTTACTCTTAAATTCTGAAAAGGCATAATTAATTAACTCTTTAAGGAGCGGGATTTCTCCCGCCCATTGTTTTTACTTTGACTTTGTGACATTTACGCTTGCTACCGACGGAGCGTCATTACTGGCGGCAGTAGGTGTTGAAGCGGTAAATTCCAGAAAACGTATAACACCTGTGCGCTTATTCAAATAAGCAAGGCGTTCCGTAGTACCTGTGACATCAGTACCGGTGACCGGATTGTTATTGCTATCCACAACAGGAACTTTCGATGTGCCGGAAGTAACCCCGGCAGTAGCCAGTGTAGTCTGACCCATGTTAGGGGTTATTACGTATACAGGTAATGCTTCACCACCAGCCGGTACATCGGCATGAACTTTTAAAAGAATTATGCTTTCACATGGCAACGCATTGTAGCAGGAAGGATTAATGCCATAATCTACGCTTGCGTCTGTCAACTGGACGGCATTCGTCGAAAGTTCATAGATACCGTTAATGTCAATCCGTCTAATCCCCCTTGCGGAGAGGTTCATCAGAAAAGGGCTTGGAAGCCAATAAGGATACATTAAGTTAGGATATAACATAATTACCTCCTTTCTTAGCAACCGCAAGTTCCCAATGTAGATACACCGAAATTAACAGGAACAGAATAGTTCACCGGCACGTAATTCCCACTTGCAGGACAATACGGCATCGGGAATGTGGGAGGTTGGGCACACTCGATCTTGGCAAGACGAGAGCTTAAATCGCTCAAAGCTGCTCCAAGTGGGGCTGTTGCCTGACCTACAATCTGAGAAGTCATGGCAGATGTCTTGTAATTGCTGTTCTCCTCACGAAGCTTGTCGATCTTGTTCTGCATCTCACGCATCTCAGCAGCACGTTGTCCGGCAAGAATTTGCTGTGTACTGTCCTTAATGGAGTTTTGAAGGTCGCAAGTCTGGCGCTGTGTCTCATAAGCCACGGATGCAAATCCCCTCTCCTGTCCGGTAGCCACACCGTTGATGGCATTTTGAAGCGTGTTGGTCTGTTGGCAAATCGCAAGGCGGTTCTCGCAGCAACAAGACGCAATTTGTTGTGCAATCTGACAGTTGCCGGATTGGATAGCGTTTATTATCTGCATTGAACTTTGTCCTACCTGGTTACCTACCTGTTGGATTTGTGACATTACGCCATTGATAGCCTGTTGGACTTGACCGATTGAACAGTTAAGGTTTGTAGCCAGGTTGTTTATGGCTTGTCCGTTACCTTGGATAGCGCTCATTAACAATTCCCTTCCTGCGTCATTGTTAATCAAATTGGGTATGCCGGCTGCACCATTGCCACCACCGAAACCGCCATTTCCCCATCCGTTGTTACCCCATCCCATGAGGAAGAACAAGAAAATCACCCAGATAAACCATGAACCCTCTCCACCGAAGCCGTTATTGTTACGGCCGTTCATGGCAACAAGCAGATTAGGATCTATGCCCTTCTGCTGCAACAGTGGAGCAAGCATCGCCATCATGCCACCACCGCCATTGTTTCCACTTTCAGGAAACACATACGTTTTTGTTTCGCTCATAATATATACTTTTTATTCCGGTCATATGACCGTTTACAAAAGTATATATACGATAACTATCAAAAAATCAGTTGCTTCCCAACGATTTCCTAATGTTTTCCCAATATATTCTCAACATTTTCCCACTTTCCATACGCATACGGAAATTGGTAATCATGTAGTTCACCGCACGTTTGGTCTTATTGATGTGAGAGGCTATCTGTGACGGATACATACCCCTGTCGGAAAGAAGGGAAACAAGGAGATAGCGGGCATCAACCGTTTCCGTATCCTTCTTTGAAGAAAGTATTTGGTTAACAGGAATTTCAGTCTCACGGGAGACGAGATTGATTGTTTCGGCAAAGATTTCTGACTTACACATAGTTTTTATGATTTTTATGCTTACCTTTGCCCTGCCACATAAAATATTTGATCCATATGAACAAAGCACAAGATACCGTGTTGAAGATATTAAGCCTCCAACGTGCGGTATCTTATGCTTTTTCAAATTTTTATGTGGCAATATTAATTTGAACGTTGGGGGCTTTCTTTCCACTCTAAGCCCCAAAAAGAGCGCCAACTACAAGCTGACTTCTACATCTTTAATTTCTTTATTATTTTGTACACCAAAAAGGCTATGAAAACCAAATTGGCAAACAGGCTGACATTACCATATCTGACTTTAAATTTATTCCACCATGACAATTCCCTTTCCACCGGATAAGGCTTCGGCACTTCAATCCTTCTTATCTTTTCAATGAAATACGGGACATTTACCCTTACTGTGGCAAACGGGTATATGCCAAGTGAATGATGCAACATGCCATTGCTGTAACCGGCATAGCTGTATGCGTATGGGTTGCATAAAAATGAAGCAGTATCAGCAATGGATACGCTATCCTTATAAGGTACCAACTTCTCTTGGAATGTCGTATCATGCAGGATGATACTGTCAAGGACTTTGGTTTCAACGGGCACATAGACCGTCCTCGTTCGGCACGAAGAGAGCATAGATGATAACAGCATTGCCAATATGCCTATTGCAGCCCAAAGAAGAAGCCTACGAAATTCACCAATATTACATTTCATATATCCAACAATAAAGGGTGTCCGAACTTGGATACCGCCCGGACACAAAAAAGGCGGTGAAACCTTGTTGGAATTACCGCCTTCTATATTTAATCTTAGAATATATCGGATTGTTTAGGTGCTATTATATGTTCATAAAACTCTACGATTTTATAAGATTTGTTTTCGTAGGTTTTATATTGATTGTTATACCTCTTAAGTATTCTCATTCTTACTTTTATTGCATCTCCCTTTCCGAACCTTTCACCTTCATCTATTTTTTTCATCAAAGCATCATCTTTTACTATCATCGGTATTTTAAAGCCGTTATAAATAAACTGCCATTTACTTCCGGATTCAAAATTTAAAGCAATTATAGTAAGAAGAGCTTCAACCTCCTCTATCTTTTCGTTTGGAATATCTTCTTCTTTATCAAAGTCATTATATATAAGTTCTTTAAAGTCTTCTTTCTTGAACTCTGTTTTAAACCCCTCGCCATTATCTATACTAACACCGTCAACGCATGGGTCTTCGTCTGCCATTTGAATTGTTTTAGATATAGCTTCACGCACGACTGGCTGGTTATACACGTTTACAATATTTTGATTGATTTCAATATTACTATTCTTTCCGGTTTTTATTGAGATACTATTAATATCCTCTTTGTTTTTTGCGGGCTTCCCTTTCAAGTGAGAGTAAGCACCATACACTCCTCCTATTATGGTTACAAGCCCCGCAATATAGTTTATAGTATCATTTGAGAATAATCCCTTAAGACCTTCTTCGATAGAAACATCTACAACAAATGATCCTTTATTAATCGCATTTACTTTTAAGGTAATATTTCTTGTCCCATTTCCGTAAATCCGGTTCGCTTCATTGATTACTGTCTGATAATGAACCAATGAAGATATAAGGGTGTTTGCATCAATTTGATGCGTTTGACCTTCAAATTTTATATTCATAGCTATATGTCTCATGAGGTTTAATTATCGCAAATATCAGTTTTTATAAGAAAGAAAACAATATATTTAACATATAAATTATGCCACACGTGTGTTATTCACATTTGCAAAAACGATTAACGGTAATCCCAACATGTCAAAGAACGAAATTAAAATCAATATTACCCTTTGAAGTACACTACCTTTCCCCTTGTGCCGTCATTTCGCATGTCAAGATGCACCCACGTAACATCCTGTTCCAGCCTTATTGGATAAGGAAGGAGTATCTGGTTTGCCTTAATCCAGTTGCGGGCTTCAAGAGCCGTCATGCCCTTTACATCGAAGTCTATACCCGTGCCTTGCATGTGTGCCGATACGTACACTTTTTCAAGCCTTGTCTTTTCAGCGACAAGCTGGCATACATTACATCTAAAACCTCTTTGTGTGAGGTTGCCGCCAACCTGCCAATTGTTCACAAGGATAGGCTTGCCAAGCTTCTCACGGATAACAAGCAACGTTTCAAGCAGGCGGCTGTCAAAGAACTGCCAAGCGCTTTCCCCGAACTTATCGTACACATGACGGCATACAAGTTCCTGAATGTCGAAATAGTCCTTAATATTCATTTCCTTCCTCCTTGGTTATTTTGTTCAACTCTTCCTGCATGGATGCAGCTTCTTCATCGGTAATCTCCTTCCAGTTGCCAGGAGTATCATTTACCGCCAAGTACAATTCTTTGGCATACACCCTCTGTTCAAGGGGGATTTCAGCCGATTGGGTAAACACATACCCGGTTTTTGATTTAAGCGTTATCATATAATTATGCTATTGTGTAACCTTTGTCGGTGATTTGCGTCAGTTCTTCTTCTGTCAATAAAGCCTTTACATCAGCATGGAGGGATACGGCAGCAGCGCTGTAACCTGCGGATGCCCTGTCATAAGAATACGTTATCAGGGTATCAACCAGTGATTGCCTGTTTTCAGGAGTATCCGTACCCCACTTTGATATGGTTGACAGGTTGAGAACAGTGGCATAAGGATGCATGCATATATTCTTCAGCAAAGTGTAGTTGCCAGGAAATTCCCAGCTAAAGCAATTGTTGTAGCTTCCTATGTTTGCCCCGAATATTATGGTAAGTTTCTTAAGTCCCGTACACCTTTCAAGGCTGTAGTCGAACCTATCATTCAAAGGCATGTCAATATATGCATCTTCCAAAGAGGTACAGCTCCTGAAAAACTGTCTGCTGCTTTCTACCTTCGGAATTACAAGGCGTGCCTTCTTAAGTTCGGAGCAACTACCCATAATGCTCGTACAAGAAGTGCAATTCGGCAGTTCAAGGTCTACATCGATAAGGCTTGTGCAGTTTTCAAACATCATGTCCGCAATCCCGCATGTCTCCTTCCAGTTTCCTCCCGGCAACCTTGTGATACCATAATTGCTCCTGCATGCCGCTGAGAAATTACGTGCCCGCTTGTCGTCGGTACCCAATCCCTCATAGTTCATCGCTCCCCTGTATATGGCAGTACTTAAAGCGATACCCGTAGGTATTTGCAGATTTACCGCCCCAACCCTAAGCGTAATTCTTGGGACAAGTATTGGCCGCACGCAACCGTTATTGTATATCATGTCACTTATGGAAGAAAATCCGTATGAAGACTCCGGCATTCCAAGTATCTTCTGCGCTTCCTCGGATTGCCATATTCCTACAATGTTGTAGTCAAGTATCGCCTTCGCTTCGGCAAGCTCCTCCTCCGTATAATTGTATACCGACAAGTCTACAGTATAAATGTTGGGGTTGGCGGGTTGCCCCTGTATATCATTGACCTTATCAGCCAATGTATGCAACGTATCGGCATCGCTGACCTGTACCCCTTTGGAAACAAGGTTTTCCTTCATCTTGGATATCACCGATAATATGTTTGATTTCAGTTCGCCAAGCGTGCTCATGCTTCACCTCCTTCCGTACCTACAATGGCGTTTATCCCATCAATCTGACCGGATATGGCCGCTGTCACATCATTGACAATTTGTGACACGTCATCAGAGGTAAAGTAGTCCGTACCTTTTACCGGGGTATGCCCGTCAGCACCCTTCAACGATACAAGGAAATCCTCTTCCGTACCGGAATTTCCCGCATCAATCCAAATCTGATAAGCGGACTTCCCGTCTTTACCCTTCAAATCCGGAATATCCTGCTTTGTGAGATATTCGCCTTCCGGTTGTATGCCGAGTTCTCCAAGGGTATTGTTCCCGTCAAGGGTGATGCCGTTGATTTTAGGCTTATTGGCAAGGTCTCTGTAGTCACCTGTTCCCCCGCCTCCCGAAGAAGAACCGCCCGTATCGGTCTTAAGGTCTAAAGAATATTCCAATGATACGGTTTCGATATTAGGCTCATCCGTACCGCCTACATTGCAACTGCACGACACAAGCTCGAATGCGTCACACTTGTCCACTGTGTTCACGGCATCGCCATCCCTTACCTGTATGGTGATGGAATACACTCCGGTATGCTTCTGCTGCAATGCCGGGAAAAGAAAGCCTACCTTGTTCCCATCGACGGTAAAATCCTCGATGGCAGCCTTTAAGTATCCGACCTGCATGACAATAGCCAAATCCTTTCCGGTAAGGTCTTCGATTGAACCGTCACGTTTTATGGAAAGGGTGACATTTATGTCATTTTTTATCCGTATCTTTCTCATCAGATTTATTCCTTTCGTTAGTTATTATTATATTTGGTTTCTTTTACCGCAAATGCATAGATTATGACATAAAAAGCAAACGGCGCAATGAAAACAAAATCAATTAAATTTATTTCTTGTCCTCCTTATCTTTAGTTATTATATCACTTATATCTTCCTTGTCAACATTAAAAACTTTTTTACCGAATAAGCCTAAAGCCTTCAATATGTCGAAATCATATCCCTTAGGCTTTAATATGTTGCTTATTATGGAGCAAAACTCAATAAAGCATATCAACAGGCATGAATATATATCAATGTTCCATTTGTCGCCCGAAGCAATGTTTATCATCACAACCATGCATACGAATGCGAAGTATGTCACCATCTTACCCATAGTACGGCGTATAGCCCCGGAGAAACGTACTTCCTCATTCATCAATAAACTTTTTCTCACTCCGAATGCCAAATCACATACAATAACCGAAAATGAGACTATCAGCCACGGTATCATGTGCTCCAATGACTGTACAATAAAGCTGCTCGCTATTACCGAGAACCCGCCCGGTATACTTTGGGTAATAATGTTACTCTTCATTTTATCGTTTCAAAATTGTTTGCCAAAACCAATTATCAGTATATTTGCAAGGTATTAAGATATTTTTCAAATCCGTGAGGATATGCGATGGATATCTACTCATTTTATTGACGGGATATGCTTGATAGTTTGCTGTTTGTTTATTTGTTGACAATTTGGTTTTATTGTACATATCGGGCATATCCATTCCCGTCTGACCCGTGATGGGCAGGACGGGATTTTTATTTAGTCGAACACGTCAAAAGCACTTTCTATGGCAGTACGCAACACGTATGGGTAGTTTTCCGCATACTTTTTCAAGGCGCTTGCCTGTGATTTGTCCATTTCAGCCTTCCCCGTCTTGTAGATGGTACGGGCTAATTCCACTTCGCCTATGTCTTTGGACTGCGAATAAACAGTATTGGCAAATTGCTTTACAATAATTCCGACAACCACGTCCTTACCTTCTTCCACAAGGCATACCTTTTCTTTAGACCCGTCAATATTCTCAATCTCCACGCCTGTGAAGTCAACTACTTTCTTTTCTTCTGCTTTCTTTTCTTTATTTTCCATGATAGTTATTGTTTTAATTGTTATACATTAGTTTCCTGCAACTTGCCGATACCCACGAGAAGGGTGTTGGTGGCTTCTACCTGTAGAACCGCACCCTCTTCCTTATTTACAAGAACCTCGCAACGGTATCCCTCGCCTGCCGGTCCACCTATACTGCTGTATCCATTGTTGTAACTGAACGTGCCGATAACCGTTTCATCAGACTTGCGCACACTTCCCTTGTACATTACCACTTTGTTACCTTCCATGACAAGCTCGTCGCCCATCAACTTGATGTTGGATGAGGTGATTGTCGAATTTTTGAACGTACTTCTTAACAGAGTACCTTGATTTACGTTTACTTGAATTGCTTCCATAATTGTTTTTATTTAGTTAATAATCAATATCCTCCATATACATTAAAGGAATTATCCCATAAATTATTATCGTTATAATAGAATGTCGCAGCTATATCGTAATAACCTTCGTAGTCACTGATGGTGTACGTATTGTCAAACTCCATTTGCCACGTCCACGTCTCACCCGGATCAATCGTTGCCGTATCAAGATGAGAGCTGTAGAACCACGCTTCAAAACGCCCGTTGCTTTCCCTTGCATGTATCATTATGCTTTCCGGCTCGATATAAAGCGGCTGGTCATTATTGTTGGTGATCTCCCATATAAACCCTAGCTTGAAGTCACGGACACTTCCGACACTGATAGAGCTTGGAGGAGCCTCGTAATTGTGCTCATTGCCATTCCAAACAATCTTGTACAGGTTAACCGTAGGAGCTTTTGCTTGCCAGTTATAAACATTTATGTGAAATGTTTGCCCTTCCAGTGACGGGATAGGCAGGAAAACGGTTGATTTCTCCTCCTCGAACGTTTCCTTATAATCGCGTGCCGCCACTATGAAATATTCCACGTAATCGGACAAGAACATGCTCTCATAACTGAACAGACCGATAGGCAGCATACCATGTTCCTTGAACCGTTCCAACCCGGTCTTCCACTGGTAATTTTGCGGGTTGTTACGGTCTATGACACAGATTGCAGGGTAATACTCTCCCAATGATCCAAAATCGCTGAACTCCATTTCAGACGCGTCCCAGTTGCCCAACATTTCAACAGTGACAGTGTCCGTTTCGTCGAAATCCCAATAATCGGGGAAATGGCTGCTATTCATGTCTAACGGCGGTCGGGCATAATGATTGTAACCTATCCAGTCGGTAATCCTGAACCATTCATTAAATTGCCCTCCCCTTGGAGCAAGATACGCATATTTTTGGGCATTCGCACGAATGGCATCCTCCTGCGGTGGCATTATCTCAAAGCCAAATCCCTTATACTTCCGGTCTTCAAAAGACAGATCATCAGGCTTGCTATACCTAACAGGCTTAAATTTGCTCCACATGTTGGTTTTACCGTGCCGGTTGCTGCATATATACCCCCAATCATATCCGTCATTGTATTTGCCAACTCCAAGTACGGCGTACGGATCGGAAGCGGATACAGGTGCGGTTATAGTCCCGTTGCTATAGCCCATAACCACCTCCTTGTGCCACAACGGCACCAGTAACGACGACGTTATAGCCTTTGCTGTCGAAACTGTCAACAACAACATCACCGTCAATATGTAGCGCATCCCCAACATCGAAGTACTCATTTAATTTCTCTTTTTTACAAGGGTGGATTTTACCCCCCCCGTTAACATTTGTTTACAAATAAGGTTTCCTGATATGAGCAGGTCTGCTTTCTCTCTTTCCATATCACTCAATTATTATAAGGTTATCGTTCGCGTCGACTTGCATTCCTGCAATCTTCATCTGCGGCAATGATATTATGCCAAGTATCTCGACTCCCGTCTCCCTCCTTATGCTTTCCCTCACCGCTGAGATGTCGGCAATAAGGAACTGGGGGATGTCCTTTCCTTTCAGGTTGGCAAACGTGTTGCAATAACGCACGCCACTTATTTCACCTCCGGCACCGATGAGCGTACCGGGATAACGCCTGCCTTCAAGCAACCCGAACTTCCTTACCCTGTCTTCGGCTATCAAGCCTACCGACGCACCCGTGTCAACAAGGAAATTGCCTTGCCTGCCGTTAACCGTGCATTCCACGATAAGGCGTTTGTCCGATAATGATCTGATCTTTTCCATATAATTGTTTTTAATTATTCATACCTGTAAAACTCCCTGTAGAAATACTCATGATATTCAGGGGACTGCGCTATGGAATAGTTCACATACATGTCGATGTCCGTACCCGAACTATCAAGCCGGATACTGTAGTCTACCGGGGTGGAAGCTATAGTAACCGTATTCCGTCCCGGCTTGACGGTGAAAACGCCACCGAACATTTCATGACCCCCACCGCCTTCCATGTTGTCGTATGACACGTTTGCCTTGCATACGAATGATACCTGCTTGTCAACGGTGTACGGGCTGTCAAGTACAAGCGTACATCCTCGTGCGTAGAACTCGTATTCGGTATCATCCACATAATAATCAAACTTACCGCTGATGAGTTTGAGCTTGGGTTCTTCGTATTTTTCCAAAGAATATTCACGCCAGCTTAACCCGGGAACGGCTTCCAAACTGTGCATGGTATTTACATTATAATCAGTACTGTTGCTTGAATTGGCAACCACGTAGAATTTGGCTGTAGTGTGCATATCCGTGAAATCGGAATTCCCCACGTTGAAGGTAACGAGTTTCTGACCGTTTTCACCGCAAAGGGTTTTAATAGGTGTCGGATCTGTCAGCACGACAACCCGCCCCTCTGCACCCTGTACCACAAGGCTGATATAATAGTCCGTGTCATGGAACAAGTCCAATATGCTGATCGCCTTGTCGTTGAAATTGCCACTAGCCCTGCTGTCAAGCCACACGTTAATGGTATTCCACTGGTTAAGGTACATGTGTTCAGGGAAATCAACCCTGATGAAACACGGGGAGTTGTGGTTATAGCCTATCCAATCTGTGATACGATACGGTTCACTGTCACCTCCACGGGGAGGAAGATATTGATATGCGCCATTAAGACTGCTTTCAGGAATGAGAAGCCCATATTTCCCTATACGTTTTTCTTCGTTTGTCAAGTCTTCCATCTTGCTATTGCGCATAGGCTTATTCTTCGCCCACATGACAGTCCTGCCATGGGCATTTGAGCAGATATAACCAACGTCATACCCACCGTTATATTTCCCTGTACCTGTAACTATGTAGGGGTCGGAAAAATTTATAGGCTCACTTATTATTCCATTACTATGACTCATAACGCACCTGTATTACGTATTATTGATTTCAACTTATTTATAGTGGACTTCATTTTTTTATTCTCCTTATCAAGGCGGGCAACCTTCTCTTCAAGAGTCTCCGTCCTTCCGGCAATGTCCCGTAGTCCCATGATATTCATCTGGATTGCACCGATAGCCGTAAATATGAGGTCGGGACATATCGGATTGATTACCCCGTAACCATCATCAGCCTCCATGCAGAAACCCGTAATATTTGCCTTCAAAGCGTCCTGATAGATTACAGAGGTGTGGCGCTTGTCGTCCGCATAACCGACACTTCTTGTAAGAGCTTTCTCGTTATAGTTGAAGTCAACTATCTTTCCGAGATCGAGTATGCGCTGCTGGTAGTCCACATGGTAGTCGAAATCTTTCTTTAAACGTCTGTCGGATGTTTCTTTGGCTGTCATATACCCGTTAGTCCATACACCGGAGGAATTTATGTGCAGCCATTGTGCAGCGGCTGTCCTGTTTGTATTAGGAGTGCCAAGCCATATCTCGTTATCGGTATTAAATCCAATACCGAAAGGTCTTACTCCATAACGAACGAAGGAATAACAGCAATAACTATCACCACTACTAACACATGCGTTATAAGCCGCACTGTACGCATCATCTTGGTATCCACCACTTCCGGCAGAATACATGTCAGACCTGAACCATTCCTTACTGTATACCCTTACATAAGTGCTGTCAGTCATGTAGATGCCGCCGCTATATGTCTGATTATACCATCCAGTGTTACCCAATGATCTGAACCATCCATTACTGAATACATATCCCCAAGGACTATCTTCAGTACCTATCCAGTGACTACCTTCATACGGAAGAATACTTCCGTTTATTCTTAATTCGCTACTAAACCAAAACGCAGGAGCATTAGTGCTTATATGGCAGTAACTTGAATTTTGCGCACCAAAGGAACTGGATACGCCATTGTTTACACTATGTATATATCCATTAGCTAAAATGTCTCCGTTAACATGGAGTTTATAACCTGGCGAAACAGTTCCTATTCCTACGTTGCCACCGCCGTTACACATTATTACGCCATAAGATGTTGCGTACTGTAAATACAAAGGAGAAATAAAACAATTTATCTCACTACCTCTACTTCCGGCAGTACCATCACTTTCAGTTTCAATACATATCGTTCTGCTTCTTACACCAGTAGAGCATTCTATTGTGGTAGCTCCTGATAACCACCCGCTGATATTGCTTGTACCGTCAAATGATTGCCCCCAAATAGTACGTGGCGTTTGCAGCCTTGTGGCGGATGCTATATTCCCGTTAGTGAAAGCTACTTCATACCAGCTATTCCATACACCGTTATATCTAGTCCTCATCCAAAAACTTGATGCATCATTATATCTCCATGACATTTGAAGCGGGTAATAATTATAAAATGTCATTACTCCACGGGCATCAGTTACATTATTTCCTAATGGCTGATTAAGAATTGACTCACTTCCTGCATACGGATAACCAATCCATGCTATACCGTCGCTTTTAGCAATAACGTTATTTAAATCATTATTATGATCTACAGCACCGTATATGTCTCCTTTATGAAATCCGTCCAACAAATCCGCATTCAGACCCGAACCTGAACCGTCGTTGCCTGCGTGCCAAATCTTATCGTTATTGTAGTATGGGTGGTCACTTGTTACTCTTAGTATATTGGATCCGTATTTTAAATATGTACCAACACTACCATTAGAACCAATACTAAAATTTTCGTTATTGTTAAAATAAATCTTTGTATTGCTGCTAAAATGTAAATCTCCCGTTATCGTATCCCCCGACTTGAGGACATAACGATTATCCAATACTCCTGAATAGTTGCCTTCATGAAGGATTTTTTTACCTTCAAAGGTCAAAGAGCCATCGTCACGATACCATAAAAAATTAGCACGTACTGAATTATATAAGTATATACCTGATGAGATAGCCCCAAATTCTCCTTTAGAATTGCCAGATATTTCTAATTTACAATATGCATTGGTGGTACTTCTAATAATAGGATTATTAGAAAATACTATTACTCCTGTTTTTTCGTTTATAGTAAAAGAACCAGATTTGTGAACCCTGTTATAATGAGTATTTACATATAACAAGTCATTATTTGCGTCATTAGAAAAATAAATACCTTTTTCCTTTCCGATAAAAGTGTATAACAAGGTAGCTACAAACTGTTCATCACCTGCATGTAACTGACCTCTGACATTCAAATCACCTGTCATTGTGTCGCCAGACTTTATAACATAGTTAGCGTTAGACTCCGCTTTGGTGTAAGCATCGGTAATACCATATCCTGCCAATGTAGAAGGTGTATTGGTAATGCTTCCCCAGTCCATGGATGTAGGATAATCCGGCAACGTAATAAGCTTCGTTTCCTCGTCAGGGGAATATGTCTTGCCGTTAAGGATAATGCCGTCTACCGAGCCACCGCCAACACCGGAGAGCTGCCCGGTCACCCAGTCCTGCGTGGCGTAACCGGACAATGCCTCCGTCAAGTGCGTTAATGATATCTGTTCATTACCTGAATTCCCAAGAATAGACCACAGCTCAGTCTCATCCAACCCGCCACTTCCGGAACCCTCGTCAACGCCCTTTGCCGATAGCCAATCGGCATAAAGCCCGTATTTCGCATGGATTGCATATTTAGGGGATGCATCAGTGCCGATGTTTATCCGCTCGAACAAGTCTGTGAAGTCTTTCTTATCAAGCTTGTTGTCAAGTACGTCCTGCAAGCCTGTTATCTTGCTTATGGATAAGGAAGGAATATCATCCACCGATAATGAAGCGCCCGAAGTAACCCTGCCATATACATCAACCGTTACCTTAGAATAAGTTCCGGCAGACACCCCGGTAGCGGGAAGGGCGAACGTTATGTTTGAAGACAAATCACCGCCACCGATCAGACCGGCACCTGCTATTACCTTGGTGGATTTGTCAGCCTTGTTACCCAACGCCCCGGCAAGGGTATCGGTTTCCGTAAAACCGGAAAGGAAATTCTCAAGCTCTTTCCATTTGTTGATGATGTTGTCCGTGTCGGTGCCAACAAGAAAGTCATTCAGCCTGTCGGATACGGTATTCAGGCTTTCCACAGTGGCGTATCCCGACAATTGCGAAGTGACCCATTCCTCTTTTGCATAGCCCGCCAAATCGGGGGATATGGCAGATTGGGGTATTCCGTACCAGTGCGTGCCGTCATAAGCGAGAAGGGAATTCTTTTCAGCACCAAGGACACCATTACCTGCCGCATTCTTGGATACGTCGTTCAATTGGTACAATGCGGATGCACCGCCTTCACCGCTACTGCCGGAACCCTCGTCAATACCTTTTGCAGAAATCCATTTATCCGTCCAAAGACCCACTAACACCTCTAAGGATGTTATCTTTTCAGGAGCTTCCGCATTATCGTAGTGTATTTTAAAAACGCTGTCCCACACGGACTTGTCGAGCTTCTTTCTGTATTGTCTAGCAAGTTCGCTATCAGAAGAGAACTTATTGTTTACGCTTGCTTCTACTTCGCTTATTTGACCTTGTATCCTATCAAGGGTACTTGCTGTTGGTTCATTGTTAAGCGTAACCTCAAATGTCGGAATTATTCCTTTCCCTTCATTTATCGTAAGAGACTGGATAATTATATTTTCATTATTTATTCCTATTTCTTTATCGTTTACTGTAAGTCGTTTCCCTTCCATAATATCATTATAGAAGTTTACGTTTCTTGCCATGAAAATTTCATCCATGCCAATGTTGTAGGAATAATTCGTACTACTGTATTTGGCAAGATACTCTTTCGCCCTTGAAAGAAGTCTGTTCTCGGCATTCCGTATGTACTCTTGAGGCATGAGGATATTGAGAAGCACAAATTTATCACCGGATTTCATGTTCCAATCCTTGTTGGGAACGGTAAAATTCCCAGTGTCTCCTTCTTCGAGAGTATTTCTCCCAAGCGTAAGGATATAGCTACCGTCCGAAGACTTATCTATCTTGGTTATATTGAAAGTATATCCTTGTAACGCTCCGGATTTCATGGAAAGCTGCGCCTCATCGGTAGTAATACTCTCACTTAGATCAAATCCTAAATCATACAATCCTACAGTAAAGGTTGGTTGAGTATCGCTCGTTATAGCGCTTACGCTTTTTATTTCGTCAATTGCCTGTCCTGACGAATTCTTCATTCCTGTAATAGAAGGGTAAATATCATCGTAGGTTATTACACCTTCACGAATGCCATATTTAGCAATTGCTTCATCAGAAGCCAATACAAAATCAGTGACTCCGTCAGTCTTAAAGCTTGGTAGCATAAGACGCAAAGGAGATAAGGCATAGTTGGCTGGAAGAACGCTATCCTTCCATTCGGGAAGCTTAGGGTAGCTGTAGTCAAGGTTTCTTGTTCCACCGTATGCGCGAAGCTTTGTTACTACTCCTGTGTATGAATCGGAAATTCTTTCTATCTCATATAACCCTTTTCCTTTACCGTACTCAAATACATTGTCAACCACAGGCTCCTCACCGCCGATAGTGACGTTTCTTCCTTTTACAAAATAATTAAGCTTATATTCCGTGTTTACAAGAGAAAGGGCATCCCAACAGTTTTGGTTACTCATTGAGATACTTTTTTCTTCGCTTTCCGTGCCTTCTGCAATGATAATGCTCCATACTCCCTTTCCATACATGACATCAAGGCATGCCTGTATCCTCTCAGTAAGGTATTTGACTGTTCCAGTAAATTCAATAGTCAGAGGAGTAGGATAAACTATTCCGTTGTCGTTAGGAACTATGTCTCTCATCATACATCGTTCAAGCTCATATTTCAACGATACAAAACGAAGATCATAACTATAATTATTACTTGATATCTTCTTTACGGTAGGAAGTAGGTCGAGCTCGAAACGTTCCCCTCTGTATTCAATGTAGTCAAATATATTGAATTCTATTTTTTTTTCAGAGGACAATGTAGCAGATACGGTGCGTTCACCCATAAAAGTTCCGTTGTATTCAAGCTTGTGTAGTACACATCTTTCAGTTTGTCCGTCTTTACTATATACTATCCAACCCATATCGTCAACTCCTTACAACCAAATTTTCAACAACTGTACTGCTACCTGTCTTATAACTTGGGATAATCCTTGTTTTCGGATCACACATATGCAGCTCCATATTAAACTCAAGAATTTCACTATCGTATCCTTGCCACAATTCCGTATCGCTTATTTTCGTCAGATATACGTCCTGCCTTCCCGTATGGGTCTTGGCATTGTATATCTTCAACCGTGAACCATAATTATCCTCTCCAGTAAGATAGTCAAGCAACATCTCCAACTTATCCATAGCCGTGCCTTTTGTTCCCTCGTAGCATACACTTATTTTAATGTCATACGCTTTTAGAGGTAAAGTATCCGGAATAAAGGTATCTTCACCGTCTTCTTCTGCCCAGTCACGCTTTGGCAAGTCTTTTACATCACCCGGAGAAGGCAACGGGAAATCTGTACACACCATCCCGAAATTATCGAAAAGGTCTTTAACGGGTGCACCCGACTTCATCTTCTGGAATAATATGGAATACGGTTCGTTCATTTCCTTTGATAAAAAAAGAGCCTGAAACGGGAACAATAATATATATTGTACCATTCCAAGCTCTTACGGCTTTATGTAGCTTATATTATGGATTACTCATTGCAAATATACAAATATTTATTATATAATCTACAAAAACATAGAAAATATACACAAAAACATCTTTATATGCATTGACACATCCCATTTATTATTATATTTACACAAATTATTATCAACTTGTCATGAAAACAGAAAATTTAAAATTAGGGAACTATGTGAGATTATCAGATGATTACACTTTTGTAATAACCCAAGTTCCTGCTGGCACTGTATGCAAAGTGGAAGCCATAAAACGCAATTACTTGTATCTGGAATGTAAGGTAGGCGACGGGGTTTGCTATAGTGAAGTTCCGGTTTCCATGGTAGAACCCATCCCATTGACAGAGGAATTACTCCTGAAAAGCGGATTTACAAAGGAATATAACGGGTTCTGCAACGATATCGAATTGTCATACGGACGATACCTATATAATGATGGAGTGAATGACGCTAAACTATTCGTGTCTATAAACAGTGCCGAATATCCTTTATCCAATATCCCCATTGAATATCTGCATCAGCTTCAAAACATATATTTTGATTTGACCGGGAAAGAACTGGAATAAGGGCTATAACGTGATACAATCAAATGTTTTATTGTACTACAAAAAAGGCGCAGTGAGTATAAAAACTACTGCACCCTTTGTTTTTTTATCATATACGGTTCAATATCTTCATGTGGGGGTTTTTCGTTTTAAGGCTTCCTGTACATTCGGATTTTTCCAGCTTGGCTATCTTTTCTTGCGCAAGTTCCAAGTCTTCTGATATGCGTAGCAATTGCTGCATAAGCATCCTGTTCTGTTTTATAAGTATTTCTATTTTGTTTTCCATAATGTTAATTTTTTTAATATAAGTAAAGTGGTACATAGATTTTCAAGGCTGCATGGCGTGTGCAACCTTAAAAAAGTGATTATATTTATGATAACTATTAGGAGATATTCATCTCACGAACCAAATTCGATATGATATTGTATATCTTATCAAGGAAATGATTTCTCTCCGCTATTTCAAGTTTGGATTCGTCTCGTCTTGCTTTCTTGTAGTTCCGTATGGAGATATGATATAGGTAATACAGCTGGTCATAAATCTTGTGCCATACGTCTTGCTGCCTTATATTCATGGCGGATGCGTATTTGTTTACTAGTTGACGGATGTTGTCGCGCATAGACAGCTGCGGTAATTCTTCCGAAGACATAGACACTGACAATAGGAATTTCCCGTTTTCTTCTCGTTCTTTCTTTATTGCCTCAATCTCATTCTCTACATTTGAAAGTCTGCGTTCTTGCTCAACCATTAACTTTGCTTGCTCAAGAAGAAATTCTGCGCCAGAAAGTTTTTTGTTTTGTTGTTCTTTCAATGCTTTCTCCATGGCGTTGAAGGCTGCGATATATTCCAATTTGAATTTTAGGGCTTTCTTACCAGTGAACCCCATAACAAGTAAAGTAAACCCATCACGATTCATGACTACAACACGTGAATTTCTTACTCCACCATTAGGTTGAGGAACATCAATTGATGTTTCCGCAAAATATCCTTCACATTGATTTTCAGACAATTTATCAACTAAAGCATCAATGGCTTTTAATACATCACCATGTTCTTTGCAGAACTTTTCAGCAACCAATAGGCTGTTAGTCAAAACTTGTTCGTTCTGACCTTTGAAAACTAATTCGTTCATATCTTGATTCGTTTTATTCCTATATTAAAAAGTAAAGGGCAAATCCCGATGAAGCCTAATGTGGTTGTCTGCTCCAAAGGGAAATGCCCAATAATATCTTTATTCCAGTCGTTCGACAACCACGAAGAACGACTAACAACGTTGTTTCTGCCTGCTAAGTTAGTAACAAAAATCAATTACGCAATAGGATATTTTATATTTAACTTATTGATTATCTGATAAATAAATCAATTAATCAAGCAATCAAATAAGTAAATTTACATACAATTACTCATACGATATACAAAATATATACCGCATTATCACAGAATTTTATATACTAACTAAGCAAGTAAATCAACAATTATCAAATCCACCTTGCAAGTTTGACAAACGGATATAGGAACAAATGGAAAAGGTAGAGGGTTAGCACTGCACAGAAAGGTACAAGCCCTTTTCTGCGTTTGATACGTCGGAGCATCTTCTTCTCTTTCAGAAGGATGCCGATTACCGCCTTTTGGTAGGAGGTAGGTAAAGTTAAATTCGTTGTGTCAGTCATATTAAACGAATTATGATAAAAAGAAACCCTCCGTAGGTGTGACTGACACAACATACACAGGGCATAGATGTCGCAGATTGTTTCCTTTCTGCCACCTTAGAGGGTTTCCCAATATCTTGTACAAAATGTATTCGCTTTATTTTGCCCAAGAATTATTATGTTGTATCAGTCATTGCAAAGATATGCATTCTCTTTGAAAAAGCAAACATGTTTAATAACATGATGTATATTATAACAACAAATGCTGATTATGGCCTATATTTGCATATAAATTAAAAAACAATAAAATGACTTATATTATTTTAGGTATAATAATTGGTATAGTATTTGGAGTATTGAAAACAATAGGGGACAATAAAGAAGCCAATGAAATAAGAAAGATACAAGAACTACAGAAAAAAAGAGAAATTGAAAATAAAAATAGAAAAGAAAAAGAAGAATTAGAAAAAGAAGAAAGGATAAGAAAGTATGGCGAAATATCTTTTGGATACCAATCCAAATGTCCGTATTCAAATATAGAAGTTTACGAATCGTCTAAGGTAGTATATCTTAAATATGGGGAAGAAACATGGATGTTTAATTTTTCTGACATCATAAAAGTAGATATATACGAAGATGGGAGAATTAGTTCATCCATCACTTCCACAAGTGGAACATCAAAAGCTAAAACTTCAAGTATGATAGGTAGAGCGACCGTAGGAGGAGTGCTTTTAGGAGGTACAGGTGCTGTTATCGGAGGAACTACAGGCAAAAGAGAAATAGGCACAACTTCTAATACAAAAATACAAGAAGTAGTTGTTTATTCAATGGTTATAACAATAAACAATTTATCAATGCCCTCTATTCAAATAAAAGCAAGATATGCAGAATCTAAAGAATTTATAAAGAAAGTAAGTTCTGTATTGTCTATCATAATAGAAAGACAAGCTAAAGAAGTTGATAACACTTCTAAAATACAAATATTACATGAGGGTAATGACTATTCAGAAGTAAATAGTGATATATTAAAACTTCTATCTGATACCTACGGTGAAGGCAGAATGGGGCTTCCAAAAACAATTGAATTGTACAAAGAGAAAATAAATAAGGATGTTACTGGATTTACTGAATACCTGGAAGAATTAATTGTATCAGATAATGAAATATTATCAGACAACGAAAAGAAAACGCTGCTGTCTGATATATCATTTATAAAACGATTGAATAGATAGTTTGATATTGATAGTTAATGTGAATTAGTCAAGACTTGTTCTGACATTTGTTTTACTATCGGACAAAAAAACTGTCAGAACAAGTCTTGACTATTACAATTAAATACTTCCCTCTCTCGCCATTACATCTCCGTCCAAATCCACCTCGCAGGAGGGGCTTTTCTTGTACACATATACCTTTGAGCTACCACTTTGCTTTACGTTTACTTTGGCATTGTTATATACCGATACAAACACCTTAGACATTCCCGATACATCAATAGAGACATCGCAATCATGCCTTACATACAATCTTGCAGCCGCAAATCCTCCAAAAGAGATATTACCAGTACAGTTACCGTTTATCACCCATGTACCGCTTTCTCCATTGGTGATATTGACTATTTCATCCACGAAAACAAGATTGTCGTTCAATACTTTCCTATCAAAGTAAGCCTTTATAAACTCCTTATTGGGGAAATCGTGCTTCTCAAAGCAAAAGTCACTGCCTTTCTTCCACATCTTAATTAGTTCGTCCTGGGTACGATCTTTGTCCCATTCACCCTTCCATTGTTTGCATAGACCAAGCTCTATAGCCCGGTCTCTAAGTTTCTTGTTAAGTTCGTTCATAATATCGTTTTTAAATTATAACTTTGCATAAACATTTAATTTTAATAATATGGAAAAAATTATTTTAGACTTTTAAGGAGAAAAAGTAGAACATGATGCTCTTTTATCAGATTATCCCCTCTATTCATTCCCTAATCAAAAATTTGAGTTTAAAGGTCATCTTTACAAAGCTGTAGAATATACTACAATAGGTATAGAAGAACAACTTGAAGCTGCCAAAAAATGGAATGAGGACAGTGGGGAAAGTTTCCCGAATAAGATGTCTTTACTTATCAAAATGCAAATGATAAAATAATCAATGAAGGGATGGGAATAGCCATCCCTTTTTTAGTGCATCCTCACATTTCTTCCACCTTTATCTACAACCATATTAAATAAATCCAGTATTTCTTCTGTAAACTGTGCATTTCTTTCCGTATTTCTTGCTATCGCATTCAGCTGTTGTAACTGCGCCTGTGCTATAAGACTCATTTTTGGGAACTCTTCATTAAAAAATTTTTCCTGCAAAATCCTCTTCACGCTTACGTCTTGTCTCGTGGCATTCAGATAAGAAGCGAGTAAATTTGCCGTATCTTCCGTAACACCCTGTATTCCTTTTGACAGACCGGAAGTGTCGCTTTCTCCGGTAGCCGCCAATGCGCCTCCAGTAGCCTTATCAAAAGCTTCAAGGAATTTTTGTGAAGCATCCAGCATGGCATTACCCTCCGTATCAAAGAAATCTTTGATAGCGGAAGCAGCAATATTTGTATTGTTATTCAAATCTTCAAAAGATTTGAAAACTCCACCATTCCCGTTTTCGTCACCGAATAACTTCCGCTGTAATTTCTCCATCATTGGCGAAATAACCAAATTTTTCAGAATAGAATTAGCTACATCCTTCATTATGTTGTTCACTACATCATCGAAAGCCAATGCAGCATCTTCCCCGTTTGCAAACGCATTTATGAGCGCATCGCTTATCTGACCTGCCCAACCGTCAAAATCTATTGCATACAATTCCTTGGCTAAATCCTCAATAAAGTAACGTATCTGCTCATTCAATTCATTTATCTGCTGTTGATAATCAGAAATTTTTCCACTATCCGAATCCTTTTTACCTTCTTCGTCACGAAGCTGTCCCTCAAGTTCCCTTCGTTGAGCCACGAGTGAAACGTATTGAGCTTGATAGGTTTTCAATGCTTCTGTTCCACCTACACCTACATCTTCAAGTGCTTTCAAGGCTTCTTTATCAGCTTCTACAGAGAAAATCTTAATATTTGTTCCAAAAAACTTGGATAATCCTCTAGCTGCAAGTTCTCCGGCTTTTATCTGTTCCTTCAAATGCTCTGCATATTTATCGCTATTTTTCAGAACTTCATATACGATAGAATAACTTGTGCTTAGAGAACTTCCACTCCTCTGTACCTGTTCATTCAACTGTCCATACAGGGCAAGTTGCTGTTCTACTGCTCTTGTTCCCGTATCTCCAAATCTTTCCACAGAAGCATTCAGATTATCGTATGCAGCCTTTAATTCCTCAACACGATTTTTGCTTTCATTGATACTCTTTTCAAGCCTCTTGTCGTGCATCTGCGCAATTCCTGTAATGAGGCTTACCGCTGCTCCGGCCGCAGCTCCCCATGGACCAGCCGCTGCACCAAACAGAGATGTAGCTATGCCCATTCCTTGCGATGCACCTTGCAGACCTCCACCAATCAATCCTGCGGCAGAAGAAAGGCCATCACCTGCGCCAAGTGCTTCAAACATGCCACCAAGCATATCAGCGGCAGAAGATAGGGCGTCAAACTTACCGATAACGGCAGTAATCCCATTGTTTAAGTCTCCATAAGCACCCGATAAGTCATTATCTGCTTTATCTTTTTCGCTTTTGGTAGTTGCATTCTTAACTGCATTTTTTGCATCTTTGATATTTTTCAAAGCGCCTGCCACAACCTTGAAAGGGTTACGTTCCGTTTGCTCTCCTCTTAGTTTACGTAAGGCTTCTACAAGTTCCTTCGTCTCTTCCACGGAAAGTTTCTGGGAGGAAGCAAACTCTTTCACCTTATCAATCATTGAATCCAGTGTGGCATTTGAAACCCTATCCAAATCATCGAATATTCGTACCCAGTCGGAAGATTCTTTAAACTGTTCAAAAGCTACGCTTCCTTTCTCTTCATTAGCCTGCTTCCTGCGTTCGGCAATCATTTTGTCAACATCCACACCACCAGATTCAAGTTTATGGCGGTTGCTCTCTATGTCAGCCAAATCATCATTCAGCTTGTTCTCAATCTCCGTCACCTGTGTAGCATAGTCACGGTATTTGCTTACAAGTTCAGCCAAGTTATCGGCTGTATCTTTTCTTAGCTGCATCATACCGTCATTGTAGGCTTTCACGTATGGCTCTATGGACGAAATGCCTGCATCCTTCATTGATGCTTCATCCATTTTCAACACATCCTCAAAGGATATTCCTTTCCCTTCTATGCCTTTTTCTATTTCCTCACGGAAACCTTTCAGCATATCCGTTTCACCAACATTCAGTTCACCGAAAGCAAGCTGCATTGCAAACTTTTTGTTGCCCGTTTTCTCTCGTATGGATTTGAACAAGTCCCACTTCTTTGTGGTATCATCAACATATAATTGAATTTCTTTAAGAGACTTATCAAGTTCCTCCTTTATCTTACCTTGTGCGCTCTTGTCAAGTTTCATCTCTATGGATAGGCTCAATTCTTTCTGTTTTTCTATCTTACCTAGTTTCCCAAGTACGAACTTCCATGCTTCTTCCGGATTATCCAAGTCAAGTGAAAACCCATTGTTTTTATTGAAAAGTTCTTTAAACCCAACATTTTCCTTTACCCTGTTTGAAGCAGCATCTTTTCCTTCTAATGCACTCCATTCCTTATAAGAGGAAAGAGCCTTGTCTATTAAGTCAATACGTTTTTTCCAAAATTCAGCTATATGGTCTTTGGCTTTTTCTTTATCAGAAAATTTATCTAGTTCTTTTTGTGCATTTTTAATAGTTTCTGTAAGTTTGTTCCACCTTTCACCTCCCACTAAGGATACGTCGAGATCGTCTCTTGCTTCTTCGGCATCTTTTTTTATGCTTTCCCAATATGACTTATTTCTAATAACTTCGTTTACATCAGATGGCAAACTGGAAATTTTATTTATTATATCTTTCAATGCATTTTGCGCATTTATAAACCTAAGTTCTACATCAATAGGTATTTGAAGAATTTCTCCTTTTTTAAATTTTTCCTGTTCTAATTCAAAAGCCATTTTTGCAGCAAGAAATTCTTGTTGTATCTTATCCTTGCTCGCTTTTGCTTCGAATAATCTAACTTCTACTGGTTTCACGCTATCTTCCGCTTCTTTTTTTAGACGATTGTAATCGCTAAGATCCTGTTTCCATTTATCTAGGTTATCTTGAGCGTTACTAATATCCTCTGATATGATAGTCTGATTGTAAGACTTATCTCCCAATTTTCTTTTGAGTCCATTTATAGCGGATGTGTATTTATTTATATTCTTAATTATATTGTCGTAATTAAGTTTATCCCGTTCTTCATTAAGCACTTTTTGTGCTTTTGACAATTCTAATACAGCCAACTGTTCCCGTGAATAAGCGTCCGTCAAAGCAGGAGAAAGTGTTTTCAATTTTTCATAAGCTGATATTTGTCTGTATTCAGTTTCTGTCTCATCTTGAATAGTGCGTACAAGTTCATCTATTTCGGATTTCCTTTCATCAAGAGTACTCTGAAATTTTTCCTGTTCTTCGCGATGATGCTTTGTAGCTTTTTCCGCAGATGTCTCTGCGTTTGCTAAATATACCATACTACCTATCAACACCCCTATTGCAGCGGCAACTAAATAGTAAGGGTTTGCTGCCATTGCTGCATTCAAGGCGTATTGTGCAACAGCCTGTGCTTTAGTCACTCTTGTAAGTCCTTGAATAGCCCTTGCAACCTCAACTATAGCTGATATCTTGTTTATCGCCAAATTAGCCTTCTGAATAGCGTTTACTGATATAAGGACAGCTTTGTAAGCCCCATAAGAAGCTATAATTCCAGACAATACAGGAAGTAATTCTCTCCAATGATCCGTAACGGAAGAGAGCATGTCAAGCGTTCCTCCTAATAGACCATTATTCGCTTGTGCTATCTCCGAAAGCATAATCTCATAACTGTCTTTCAACTTAGCCAGCTTACCCGACAGACTTTCGGTAAGAACCTCCTGCATGTTATAGAATTTCCCGCCCTCGTTGGTTAAGTCCCAAAGAACATCCTTCACCATCTGGAATGGGACTTCCCGCCTGCTTATCTTATCAAACACCTCTCCAACGCTTACGACACGGTTTTCAAGTTGAGAGAATTTTTTTGCCAACTCATCAAGCAACGGAATGCCAGCTTCCGTAAACTGCCTCACTTCCTGCCCACGGAGGAAAGCCGCGCTACGCACCTGTCCATAAGCAAGTATGATGCGTCCCATATCCACGCCAAGCCCGCTTGAAATATCAGCAAGACGTTTGGTTGTGTCGTACAATTCGTTATAGGGTATTGAAAATGCGGAAAGCTGCTTTGTATAACCCATTAATTCCTTAAAATTAAAAGGACTCTCAATGGCAAGACCCTTGATCTGCGAGTACATGGCATCTGCCTTTGCTGCGTCACCAAGCATGGCTTGCAACGCTATACGCTGCTTCTGGAATTCCCCGCCTATTTCAACCAGGGAAGTGGCAAACCGTTCCAGCGAATATATGGAGTATACATTGAGTAACTGGTCTCTAAGTCCTGTCAAAAGCCTGCTTTGCTGTCCGATGGATGTGTTAAGATGGTTGTTTGCATTGGTTTGTCTTTGTGCAGCCTTTGCTTCCCGTTCACGGGTGGCAATACTTTTCTCTGCGGCTTTTCTCATGCGTTCCTGGGCATCCGCTTCCCGCGAAAGAGACTTTATATATGACGCGAGTCGGTTCTGGGCATTCTTATAGGAAATACTTTCGTATGGTAATGATATGGCTTCCCGTGTCCTTGCATAGTTTAGGGCGCTATCGATAGGCTGCATGGCTTTTGACTTCTTAGCCTGAATATCTCCCAATATCCTAGCTTCGCGTTCCATCTGTTTAAGGCGGGTGTCCTGCGCGGCTTTCGCCACGTTATCAGAAGATAATTGCGCAGCCTTGTTGTCTGATATAGCCTTGCCTGTGTCCCTAAGTTTCTTTAAAAAAGCATCAACGGTATTTTCGTTAAAATCATAACCAAGTTCTATACGAATATTTTCTAATTTCTTCTTTATTTTGTCCAGGTCTTCGTCCGTATGATCTTTCAGATACAACGAGTAAAACAATGAGCCTAAATCTGCCATACAAATACCTCCTATATTTTGTTACCCAACTTAAAACCTCTTAAATCCAAGGTTATGCCCGCACCGTCTTTCCCGTACTTACGTTCCCATCGTTCCGCACGTTCCATCACGTCCAATGCGTCCACCCTTTTGAAATTTTCTCCTTTATTATTTTTATTTCCTTTGCTTCCGGAACTGCCTTTCCCGTATACTGTCACAGGACAATCACATGCCATGAGTTCAATTTGGGCGGCTGTGTAAGTGTCATAATACCCCCACATAGGTATAGTCCAAAGCCCCCAAAACAACTTTAGGGGTTCGGTGAGACAGGGGTGTTTTTCTCCGATAGCCCACGCTGCCCCATAAAATTCCCTTGAAGGATACGACTTACTTCCTCTCTTGTCATCGCCTTTATCGTGTCCTTCATTTCTGTCAGAGATATTGTAATGATGCAGTAATCCTCCACTTGTACTTTTTTTTTACAAAGTTCAACCAATGGCAAAAGTTCCTTGTCGCTATATTGCATAACGTAATAAAACCACCTCCACAGAAACCAATAGAAAAACTTTATCTTGAAATACCCGTTCAGTACCAAGGCTGCTGAACATTTGGAAGAAACCTTGCTGTCATCCTTTTCATTCAAGACGATATCCGTAAGCTTCCTTCTTGCCCGGTTTCTCAGCCATCCTATCCTGAATTTACGTCCTCTTATCTCTACTATATCCTTCTTGTCCTCTACCACTGAATTAAGTAACTGCTCCTGTTCTATGGTCGCTTTTTCCACCTTTTTATTCTTTGCCATAAATTTATGTATTAATAAAAAATGAAGGCGGCGGCACACGCCAACCGCCTTTTTGTTCAATTAACGCCTATCCCCTTAAGGAGACGGGACACTCTTTTATTATCATTTCGTGTCGGATGCCGTACTTTTTTCCAAAATGATTATTTCGTCACCATCCGAGTTGGACATTGGGCTTACCGTAACATTGAAATATGCGGGATTGTCACCGTCTGCCGCTATCAGGGAAGCATACATTTCCACATTTGCAAGCACGATAATCGTACTTCTGTCATTACTTGGCAACACAAGAGCACCGGTTACTTTTTTCGGGTTAAGTTTATACCCGCTGCCCTTATATGTATTTCCATCTATAAGCCCGGCAGCAGAAGCGACAGCAGCTCCTTTTTCAAGGAAAAGTTCATTTACCGCTCCAGCAATAGAAGCTACCTGTAACGAAATATCGCTGTCTCCCTTTGCCGCTTTTGATGTCCAGATAGTACCCGTGGTGAGCTTGATTTGCGTCACGTCGGCAGCTCCCGTATCTAAATTCACACCGTCTTCAAGAACGGGAAGCTCCATATCCACAGTCAAGGCACTTGCGCCTAAGTCGGATGCCTTAATCTCCGAACTTTTGTAATAAACCTCCTCAATGTCATTGAAAAGGGTTTTCAAGTCTGTAAGACCTTTTGTAATAGTCATTCCTGGCATATTATTTTCCTCCTAAAATTTTATTAATCATATTGATAACTGTCTGTTGTATTCACCATAAGCGTAGCCTGCACATTCCAAACCGTGAAACCCAATCCGTCATCGCCTTTGAGGGCGACATAAGGTTTTGTTATGGAATAGCGTTCCTCTGTAATGGGAAACTTTTCCATAAGAACATCAAGCATTCCCTGAAGCCTTTTTGTGTATGCCATCCCGTTAGCCCTATTACGAGCCATAAGCTCAAACCGGATAGTGGTAGTTTGACATACATTATTTTCGTTGAAAGCTACAGGAAGGGATACCACTACCATATCTTCCATCTGCTTTTGGGTAGCGGAAGGACGGTGTTCAGGAAATACATTATTGCTGACATCCGTCACATCTGTGCAGACATTCTCAAGTATTTCACTTATGTAGTACCTCGTTACATGTGCCATGTCATTTTATCGGTTTTAGATTTTGGAGAATGACCCTTGGAGAAATATAGAACGTTTCAGTAAGCACGTTAAGACTCCGTGCGGCTTCCAGATATTCGGAATACTCAGTACCCGTACACATTACAATGCCAAATCCTTTGGTAGTTTGGGGCTTATACCCTGACAAAAACATTTTGGAAGTATTGTAACCATAATCTTCATCCGTAGGCATAAGCTTGTATTTCGCTACATGAATAAACCTTCCACTGTCATAATCTTCCACGTATATAGTCCCCCTTCCGTTTCCACGGCTAAGTTTCTTACGAGTGGGAGGTTCCACCGCATCAGCCTCGTTCATGGCTACTACCCTTTTTAATGTACCTTCCGAATATATTCCTACCATATAGGAAGTAAGCGTATTCCCTGTAAGGTTATGGAACTCTTTTGAAGTCTCCGCATGTACAAGCAATCCATAAGCTGCCCGTGTCAGAATATCCATGAACTGTTTTTCCATAAGTCCTTTGAGTATTCCATAACTTTTATCCAGAGCTTTCGTATTTGTTCCCATATCCTTAGTTGCTAGCCATATTGAAATAAAACGTGCTTCCCATTTCAGACGGGGAAGGGTCTGATATAACGTTTCTTGTAAACGTGCCGCTGTAATCGGTAAAGTCTATAAAGTCTCCCTTGTTGACTCCGAGTATCAAACCCGGCACATCCACTGCATAATCACCTTTCAGCACATTGTCTGTCTTGAATGTACGGAGGTTGCTACTGCCATACTTCAAACACTCCCCCTCGTACAAAACCGTTTCAATCCCGTCACTGAAAGAAGTTTCTCCCTCCATCCGGTAAATCTTGCACGTGTGCGGAAAGCTTGGATTATTTACTTTCGCCATATCCTCATCCCCCTTGCAGTCATTCTTATAGTAGAACCAATCGTATTCTCTCCATACCTTCTATAAATGTCGTTTGCCATTTGACGCAGGTTACGTTTATCAAAAGCTGAACTTTCAGTTCCTCCTTCCTTGTGTTTCCAAACCCCGTGACTGTCCTCCACGCTTCCCTTTACGCTCGGAGTGCTTGCGCACCACATATAAAGATCGGCTTTGCACAACTCTTTCGCCCGTTTGTCAAGTTCAGTCACATCTGTACCAGGAAGTAGCCCACGATCTATAAGTATGCTGCTTATGGCACTGTCATCGACATCAAACCCGACACAACCACGGAGATATCCTTCAATGGTCGTGTCAAGTGTAACTGTATTTTGAGAATTGCTTTTCATTTCATCTCACGTTAAGCAGTAACAGTATAGATGCACATGTACTGCGGAATTTGCGGTACACAAAGAACCGCCATCTCGCTTTCTATATACATCGTTCTTGTCTTGCTCTCGTATCTTTGGGTAAGAAGGGTGCGCCCTCCATCGAACCATGCGATGCGCTCTGTCGGGTCATCCGCTAGCACAATAGGCTGTACGGACTTGATGGTTCCAAGTTGCCCGTCCGGGATAAACGACACGTTCAATGGATCAAAGTTCTCGATGTTCACAGGTTTGATTTCCTTTGCGTCCTCATCGAATTTTTCCACAGCCGCAATACTATCTCTCGGGACAATAGGACAACCCACCAAGGTTTCAAAAGCGGATTTTTTTGCTTCATCACTCATGTTCTGGGCATATTGCGCACCTACTGTATCAGGCTTGGTAGCACTGGCCGCCTGCGGATACAAGGACAGCCCTATACGAGACAATACCTTGGTATGCGTCAACAAGTCATCCCACAGGTCACTGGCAATCTCAAAATGACCTTGTGGAAATCCCTTCTTTCTCATTTCCTTTCTCTTGTTCTTCAAGAAAAGAATGGGATCGGAAGCGGATCCTTCGTTTGCCGGTACATGTTCCGAGGTAGTCCACCACCTTGCTGTCCCGCTCAAGGTTTCCTTGTTTGCGGCAGGAATACCAAAGTCAAAAGTCAGCCCTTTTATACCTCTTGGATTATTTTCCAAATCAATGGTAAACTGTCCCTTGGAAGCGATGCGCATACGCTGGTGCGTCAATGCGTTTCTGTTACCAGCGATCAATTTGTCGGTACTGTCAAACATTAGGTTTCGGATGGAGTATCTAGCTCCCTGTGTCATGGCGGCTTCTCCAAAACGCTGGATCATTATCATCTGCTCACGCAACATTTTGGCACTGATTGGGTAGCGATGTCTCTGGGTAGGTATCTTGTTAGACCCAATACTGAATTTACCAAAACTTTTATCAAGCCCTTCGGATGCTTCGTCAACATATACGGGAAGCGTAGCAATATTCAGGGAGCTGATAAGCTGTTCATAAGTATAATCAAGTTGAATTTCATTATCCCAGTCGAATCCATCCACATTCAGAACATTGTATTTATCGTTGAAACGATCTACAAAGCTTTGGAATTGGGCGTTTCCAAGTCCAAAAGATAACAGGTCATAATAGTTTTTTACATTCGTTCTCATGTCTATCTGCCTCCTTATTTTTCGTGAATGGGAACAATCATCGGCAGTACGGACAGCACCTCATCGGGTATCTCTTCTGCCAGACGGTCAATATAAATCTCTCCTGCAAAAACTACCGCACCCGTAGCGTATGGGGACTCCAAATCCGCGTCTACATACACGTCGTGGTACAAAAGCCCTTTTATGGTAGAAGGCTCTACGGTACCTCCCTCTTGCGTAGCAGTCTTTACTTCGCTCGCCTTGACAATGGTTATCTCACCTTTTGTCTGGTCGAACTTACACATTGAACCGGAAGGAATGACAGAACCTACATAGGTAGAGATATTGGTAATCTTTCCACCTACCGGAAACTGCCCTTTCACTTCATGCCAAATGTTCTTGCCGCCCCCATATTCTTTGGAGGTCTTGCCAAATACATTTCCTAGTGTACTCATTTTCCTTAATGATTTTAGTTTTACTTCTTTTCAGGGAACTTCCCCTCTTGCGCTTTACGGCTGAAAAAATCATCAAGCTCCTTTTCATACTCCTTGTTATCCGGTGAGACGGTTTTCCCGCCACCATAAGGAGCCGCACCTTCTCCGAAATAGGATTTAAGGCGTTCCTCATATAGTTTCTTGGCTGTTTCGGTCATCTGGCTGTCATCCATACCGTCCGTTACTTCCACCATTTTTACTACATCGTTCCAAAGTGGCTTGTTTGATACTTTCAGCTCGTCCCCCTTTCCTAAAACCGTATTTCTAAGCATATCCACGGAAGATTTTTTCTTCTCGTCGGCAAGCGCTTTTTCCAAAGCTTCCAGACGCTTGGTTATCGCATCATCAGCCACAGGATCAGTTTTTGGATCGGGATTTTGTGGGGTGGCAATGTTTTTCTTTGCTTCTTCCACGGCTACGGCAACATCATGGTTGTATTGTCCTTCAAGGGTTTTCAAAATTTCCGTATGTAATGCCCAATAAGCATCGTCCGGCTCTGTTCCCTCTGAGGGCAAATGTTTATCCACGTATGTTTCCAGTGTTTTCTGCGAAAAGCTGGTTTTTCCAAGCTTCTCAATCAGAGCGGATAAGATTTTTTCTTTTTCCATAGTTTTTGAATAAAAAAATAGAGCTGCATCAGAGGTTTTTCCTCTAACACAGCTCTATCGGCTTTATGTATTTAAATCTTTATTTCGTTCCTGTCACATCAACATTTATATAATTCCTGCATCGCCTGCATTGGACTCTGAGCATTATTACTCCGTTTAAGTATTTGACTTCTCCCATTTTCTGTCCACATATAGGGCATGTAACCATTTGCGACATTCCCGACTTTACAGAAAAATTATCCAACGAAGTCCTTACTTTTATCATACATTATTGATTATGTTGCAAATATAAATACCTTATTTCATATTTCAAACAAAAAACTGGTATATTTTCTATGAAAATTTAGATTTTATACATATATTTGCGGATATAACCAAGCCTAGAGCTGTATTAGCGTGAATTGTCATGCGCTAATGCGGCTCTTTTTTCGTATATGGAGGTAATAGACAACAAAGCCACTACAAAGGACGGTTGCGAAGTACTTGATTGTGATTACGTGCAGTCCCTTCGTGATTCGGACAAGAAACGTCCTAACCACTTAAAAATAATAGCTCAATTGGGAGGGCAAGAAAAGATGCTCAACTCAAGTGCGGATATTATAATCGGGGGAGGATGTCGTGGAGGATCAAAATCTTTTACTTTATTAATGGAAGCTTTGAAAGATATTAAAAATCAAAACTTCCGGTCTGTAATTATGCGGCATGAGATAAATGACCTTTCAGACCTTGTTGAAACATCATATAAATTGTACAATCCTTTTGGAAAATACAATAAGTCTAAGAATGATATGACATGGAACTTCGACAAAGGGGGATTTCTTGAATTTTCCTATCACGCTGATAGCGTGGAAGATTTCAAGAAACGCTTCCAAGGTCACCAATACTCTTATATTGGCGTGGACGAAATAACCCATATGGACTACACAAAGTTCAAATATATGGTTACTTGTAACCGTAATGCTTATTCTATACGAAACCGCATAATTGGTACCTGTAATCCCGACCCTGACAGTTGGGTAGCCAAATTCATAGACTGGTGGATTGGCGAAGACGGTTTCCCTATATCGGAACGTGACGGAATAGTGCGATATTGCTTTATGGACGGAGACAGCACAAGCGGTATTTATTGGGGGGATACAAAAGAAGAAGTATATCAGCAGTGCAAGGAAACGATAGACAAATATTGGAGACCGGAATATGAGCAATACGGAACACCGCAAGACTTGTTTATAAAGTCAGCCACATTCATTGAAGCCAAACTATCGGATAATATACAATTGATGCGTTCCGACCCTACCTATCTAGCCAACCTAGCCAACCAGTCCGAAGAACAGAGAGCCCGTGACCTCGACGGGAACTGGAAATACCGTTCCGTAGGAGACGATATGATAAAGCTCCAACACATGGAAAATTTCTACCATGCTCCCTACAAGCAGGGAGACAATGTACGCAGGGTATCATGCGACGTGGCTTTTGAAGGTGGAGATAACATGGTAATGGTGTTATGGGTGGGAAATCATATACAAGACATATATGTATGCCAGTTCAATTCCCGTATGGCTGTCAATGCCGTAAAATCAAAGCTTAATGAATGGCATGTGAGGGAAGAGAACTTCACATATGACCTCAACGGACTTGGGCAGACATTTAAGGGATTTTTCCCGAAAGCGGTACCGTTCAACAACCGTGAGGCTGTTGCGGAAGAATTTAAGGGAATTTATGCAAACCTGAAATCCCAGGCTGCGTATATGTTTGCCGATATGCTTATGAACTGCGAGATATCAATCAATGAGGATTTGGTAGACAAGAAATTTAAAGGAACTCCCTTATGTCTTATACTGAATAAGGAGCGTAAGGCCATACGCCAAAACATCAACGAAGCCGACAAAGGGTTCTCTCTTATAAAAAAGCCTGAAATGAAATCTATCGTAGGGCATTCCCCTGACTTTATCGAAGCCATGTTTATGTTTATGATATTCAAAATAAAGAAAACAACACATGTAAAACCCCGATTTGCTAGAATAGTAAAACCGTTTAACCGTTATAGAAGATGAATATAAAAGAAGTAAAAACAAAAAGACCTTGGAAGAAAATATTGCCTAACGGTAATTCACATGGTATTTTTACGTCATCCACAGAAGTACCAATGCCGTTTGACGATATGTCTTTCAATATTGTCACGCAAGCGGATTTCCTTCGGGAATACTATCCAAGCGGGCATTCCATAAATGACCCGAATATATATCCAGACATAACACGGGTAGAGGAGGTTCCCATATATGACGCAGAAGGTAACGATACAGGAACTACAAAAAACCGTTATTATACAGAGTTTGTACCAAGATACTCATTCGCATTCCAACAGATAATCAAAATAAAACAAATGGTACATCTGTGCGGTAACGATATACAGTTTGAATTAAGTAGCCCTAAGCCCTCTCAGAAAGAACAGGACATATTTAATGCATACCGTGAAGGATGGTTGAAAAAGAACATGGAAATAGCTTTTTTCGATGCCGCCAGTTCTGTAAAGACTACCGGAGATACGGCCTTTGTGGGATATCTGGACAACGGTGTGTTCGGGTATAAGGTGCTGTCTTTCAAGAACGGTGATACGTGCTATCCACACTATGGGCTTAACGGGAAACTCCGTCTTTTCGCGCGTTCGTTCAATGACATGGACGAAAACGGAGGAGTGGTTACGGAGTGGCTTGAAATATGGGATGACAAGTATTTCTACCGATATAGAAAGAATGGAGAAGCCGCCAAAACAATCAAGGACAAGATACTCGGCATTTTCGGCTTGGACGGATATTCGCAGGTCGGAGAAAGAGTGCCACATGGGTTCCCGCGTATTCCGGTTGCGTACCATCGGGATGAAGATGGGGCGTGCTGGAGCCCTTCCCAAGACAGCATAGACGCTTACGAGATGTCTTTCTCCCAAATGGCGCATAACAATCAGGCTTTCGGGGAACCAACCCTTGTTTTTCAAGGTGAAGGAAGTAACCTTGACGCCCAATATGATGCCAACGGTACAATTAAAACTCTTTCAATGGGAACGGATGACAAGGTGTCCTATTTAAGCGCCCAAAGCGCATCGGAAAGTTACATGAAACAGCTCGATACGCTATACAAGATGATATTTACGCAATCTTTCATTGTTGAACCTCCCGAATTGAAATCAGGGGATTTACCAGCAGCGGCACTGAAAATCCTATATTCTCCGGCTGTGGAGAAAGCCATGAATGACGCTTCCGAATATCAGGGTTTTCTCGATGATATGGTAGATATATTTTCTTATGGATATGGGGTTGAAATGGAAAAAACCATTGACTTTACCAACCTTAATATGAAATGGTGGATAGAACCTTATGTACACGTAAATTCATCTACTGTAATTTCCGACCTTGCTTCAGCCGTACAGAATGGTTTTTGCTCCAAGAAAACAGCATCAGAACGCATAGAAACCTTGTACACGACCAATGGTGAATGGGACAGGATTGTAAAAGAAAAGAAGGAAGAACAGCAAGCCGACCTCCTTTTCGAGTTAAAAACAGCCGAAGCCAATAAGCAAGAAGGCAATAAGGTAACTGTGGAAGAAGGAATAAAAGAATGAGGTATCCGTCGGATAAGGAAATAGAGGAAGCAAAGGAGTACATCCGTAAGCGCCTTGAAGCGGAAAATAGCATAAAAAACAATCTCCGTGCCGCCATGCTCCGTGCCGCTGAAAAGATAATATCCATATCTCGTAAGTACAGCATTCCTCCAAGGATGTTCCGTTTCTCCCAAGACCGGAACCTGAAACATGAAGTGGAAGCTGTTATTGCTGATTTACGTGCCACAATAGAAGATTATACATACACTCTTGCAGTAGCCACCCACAATGATAAGGAAGATGAGGTATTGGCATATATCACCCGAAACTCATACGGTAAAACATTCGGTGAGCGTAACGCTATATATACCAACCGATACAAATATGAGTTAGAAGCTGCCATAGCCGCATCCATGCTTGCCGGAACATCTAAGACGGATACACTACAGCTTATATCCAATAATTTGGATCACCCCTATGAAAATACCGATTTTATAGAAGCCGTCAAAGCAGGAAACATGAATGCCACGCGCATTCAGACCGATGGCGTAAGCTACGGAGTCGGGCGTACAAACAGCAGTTTTACGGCTCTTTCAGGACTTACCGTATTTGCGGTAGCCGAAGGATGGATGAGATACTCCTATCTTCTTGGTGAAGAAAACGGAGCAAAAGGTTTTATAACTTTTAGAGCCAGCAGTTTTCCTTGCCATATATGTGATGAATATGCCATACGTGCTCACCCGATGTCAGACCCGTATCCTCCGCTGCACAACCATTGCGTATGCGGAATGGCATTTATCTATTAACCTAAAAACAAGAAAATATGCTTAAATATTCAAAGCGATTTACTAATGAAACCAAGCGGTATGACATATCCGTATTGGAACGTGCAATGGCAGATATGATAATGATGGGCTGGGATGCAACCGAAGCGTTTATAGCTACCGGACAATACAAACCCACATTAAGCGATGAGTGGAACAAGGAGCAGATAGATAAGATCATAAATGATCCCAATATCCTTACATATATGCAGTCCAAGCAGAAGGCAATCCGCTTGGGACGTTTCAAGAAAATACCGACCTCGTGTGATAAAGACGATAAAGAAGAAACCGAAGACGACTTTACCGGGAAGTTCCGGGACAAGGACGAGGTGCTAAATGCCCTTGCCGCCACAGTCAAAGACCTAAAAGGAAAAGAACGCGCCGATGTCCTTATGAAAATAGCCGATCTCCAGCAAATGAAAAAAGAAGAAACAATAGAAGAGGATAACACCGTCCATTTCTATCTACCGATTTCCTGTAAATCATGCTCCCTATACATCAAAGCACGCAAAAAATCCCTTCCCAAAGTAGAAGATGAAAATGAAGAATAGCTTATCCGTAACCGGAAAAAGTTTAGGGGCACGGCGTACATAGAATACTCCCGTGCCCTTTTATTTCATGATATAAAAACTGACTATTGTCTTAAAACAGCCGAACATCCAACAAACAGAGTCACTAAAGCAATCACGGCCGCTGTTATAGAAATGAAAATACAACCATTTTAATATCAATGGGATTTGCTAAATTAGGATTTGAGCATATATAGTGTTTGCCTTCCTCTGTAAGTTTTGCTCTCCATACAACCTTCCGCCTCTTACGAAATGAGCCTTTACAAGACCTTTCCTTTCAAGAGAACTTATACAAGCATTAAATACGTGAGCAGGATAAGTGGAAGGACATTCCCCACCAAATTTTGATACCATCCTAAACACCTCTTTTTCTTCCTTAGACAGTCTTATCCGTTTCATTTCACTTTCATAGTTTAACCGTCATCTCCACTACATACCGAAAGCTAATTTCATTTCCCATATCATCGAAGACAGACTGCCTAACAAACCCTATATCACCCACCACAAGCCCCGTATTTCTCTCATAAGTAGCCAACATACCGGAGATGTCCTTCTCAATCTCCGCTTTCAGGACTTTCGCCTTCTCTATTTCCCCCATCTTCTTCCTCCATTTCCTTTTTTATCTCATACTTCGCCCGTTCCTCCGCAAGTATCTTGGCATCTTCCTCGTCACTGACAGGCTTAGATTTTACCCGATCGAGTACTTTTCCAATGGCTATCATCACATCATGTTGAAACCCCGCATCTAACAAATTGGCGGTCGCAAGAACATTATTTAGTAGTACTTGTATCGCCTCCTTTTCCTTCATGCTCACAGAGTCTATAGCCATGTACATCATGCAGTCCATGCGGTACATAATCCTAAAGCCACCATCCGTCGTGCGCACTTCCATGAAGTCCACACCATCCATTTCTACCTTTTCGGCAATCCAGTTGCCAATCTGTAACTTTTCTCCGTCTTTCATAATTTAATATTTTATTGTTCTTCAATCCTATCCGGTGCTGGCATTTCTAACAGCCTGATAGCTTTTATTGTCTCTTTCCCTTCCAATATAGCTTTGCAAAGCCTATGATAACCGTCAGCAATCTGTCCCACTTCATCCAAAATAATAGGATAATCAAGCGAACATTCACTCACCCTTTTCATTTGAAAGATAAAGCTATGAATTTGACTACACTCAAAAGGTTCAATAGTCAAATCTATATTCCACATAGGCATATCCATAACCGGATATTCCCTTGCCTTAGCAAAATCATATAATGTAGAAGCTTTCCAAATTTTACCACCTCTATTATATTCGCTTTCTTTAAAAGTCATATCATCTATTGGAACTATCATATCTTGTCTATTTAAGAGTCTTACATATCTATAATAAAATGATTTATTCCGGTAGCAGGACTTGCACCTGCACGCTCTGCTTATCGAATTTCAACGCTTTTGAAGAACTCAACGGTTTTCTGTTGTTCCGACTATCTTTAGTGTCTCTCATTGTTCCACCATACCGGAATATTAAAAAATCCTACATATCCTCCGCATCATACTCCACGTCCCCGTTATACCCGTCAAAGTCCATATCCATGTCTGCTACAATAGGGACAGGGGTCTTCAATTCCTCCTCGTTACATCCGAATACCTTGTATATGATACCCCTTGAGTCCCGTCTCCTGTTCATCTTGCCAAACCCAAGTTTAGTGAGCTGCCGCCCGAAGTCCTGAGTACTCACACTTTCAAAACCGTTTGCTTCCGCATAGCGTACCATGTCGTCATACATGTCAGAAGCCCTTATCCATGTGAACAGTTCCCCTTTCGTATTGGCGGAAGGTCTTACCCCGCGCGCAAACGCCCAAGAAAAAGTTATGTTGCTTTCACCCATAACGACAAGCTTCTGCTTCTCGCTGTTTTCGCTTTTAGGGAATACGAATTTCCTCTGTTTCAAATATTTGCCACCCCTTATTATCCAGTTAAGTATCCCCGGATATTCCTGCTTCAAATCCTCCGCAAGGTGCTTGTTCTGCATTTCCTCAGGTATTACATTCTCAAACATAACATACAGGAAACGCCTGAAATACCCGTAGCTAGTATCGGAAGCCTTAGGAAGGTTGTTCATATTGAATATCATCCAAGGTACATTCCTCACCTCGTATACATTGCCTCCTATATTCCTGCCATATACCATCTCACCGGAACAGAGCGTCTTGAAAGCGTCCTCATACCCGGAAATATCCCTTGCCTGTATCTCTGGACACATGTTAACCAACTTCCCGTCTATACGGGCTATATTCCTCAACCTTTCATCACCTCCCTTGATAAGGGATAACAATCCCATAGATGAAACGTTTTCCCTGCCAAATATACCCGTGATGGTGTCATAAATAACAGACTTCCCATTGCTTCCCGTGCCGAAAAGCATAAGGCAGTTTTCAACCTTGTCAACCATTTTCCCACGGTCGTAAGTGCATAGGCCAAGATACATCTGCAATATGAGCCTGCTGTCACGTTCAGGCAATACGGTTTTAAGGAAAGACTGCCACATAGGACATCTGGCAGAAGGATCGTAATTATACGGATGCTTGTATATCACATGGTACTTGGCGTCAAAAGAACGGAGGATGCCATCCGTAAAATCCACAACACCGTTCTTGTAAGCCTTGATATGGAATACCGGACAAAAAGGATTGTTTATACGGATAGAAAGCCTGGCTTCATCCTGGAACTTCTTGCTGGAGTAATGAAGAACCTTACTGCTGACACGCATCCGTATTAACCACTCCTCGACAGCCTTCCCTATAAGTTCGGGATTGACAGGCTCGTAAATCTCCCCGGTAAACAGGTAATAACATCCATGTACATAACGAAAATCACTTGATGCCATGACATTGAACACAAGACCCTTGATATTCATGGAAGCTTCGGCATAATCATTACCAGAGCATGAACGGGCAAATAACCCGTCATCGGAAAGGGTGCATAAATTAGTGATGATCAAATGCAATATGCGGTCATAATAACTATTCATAAGCAAATATTTGTATATCAGTTATTTATATTACAACAAATTGATAATATGTATAAAACAGGACGCTCTATAGAATATATATTCACATATACATAGTATATTTTCTACAAATATATAGATTTTATACATATCATACAATATAATTCATAATATATTTTATCTCAATAGAATATAAAGTGTAGTATACAATAATTAAACTACAGAGAATGAAGGATAATAATACATCGGAAAAATATAAAAACAACGGGAATGCAAAGGGGCAAAAGCAGGCAAATAGACTAATGGAAAGTGGAGGAAAATAAAAAAATAAAATAAAAATTTTGAGCAGTAATGAATGACTAAATATTTACATATGTAATATCGGGGGGGGTGGGTATATTAAATATTATACTAATAATATTTTGATATATGCATAATAAATCAATGTGTATCAATGTGTTACAAATACTTCATCCAAAATCCGATCATAAAAAGCATATGTTTCATAACATAGAAATATATTTAATAATACAG
>ULTO01010264.1_pt1 | contig 47095 bp, 44 predicted proteins | sample 1957601 | NCBI WGS metagenome assembly ULTO01 (sample SAMEA4835734, study PRJEB28245) | human gut metagenome | biome: gut microbiome; material: fecal sample | place: Denmark | collected 2008 | reverse complement strand
CCTTTGCGACGCCCTTTCAGATGTTTACAGGTACTGATTTGGCACAGGTAACGCGTTATATTTATGCGGCAGCGGCGGAAACTTTTGTTTTCGGCCTGGCAGAGCTGTTATTGATAAAGATAAGGAGGTCCTTTGCATGAATTTTTTATCGCTTACCGGCATTGAATTTAGGAAAATAAAACGCTCGAAGATACTTTTCATTCTGCTCGTGGCAACAGTTATCCTGTGGATACCGTCCATTTTAAACGCACATATGAATTTCAAAATGCAGGCGGAGGGGATTTCTCCGGAAAATAATTTCTTTATTCAAGGTTTTATGGGAATGGCATGGTTCATGTTCCCCGCAAGCATGGTAGTGGGAACGGTCCTTCTAAGCCAGACGGAAAGGGCGAATAAAGGAATCCTGAAAATGCTGGCGCTGCCCATTAACACAGCGAAGTTTTGTCTGGCAAAGTTTTTTGTATTGCTTTCATTGGCGGCAGCACAAATTTTGATGATGACGGGTATGTACTATATCAGCGCTGTAATTTGTTCCAAAACCCAGGCTTATAATTTTTTCCTGTTGCCGGTGTTTGTCGGGAAAGAAGCTGCTATGCTTTTTCTGGCCGCTATCCCCATGATTGCATTTTTCTGGATGCTGTCTGTGTGCATTCAGACTCCGATTTTTTCCATCGGTATAGGCCTGGCATCCATCGTGCCGTCTGTATTGATGATCAATACAAAAATTTGGTTTGCTTATCCCATGTCATATCCGTTTTTTGTCATCACTTCGGAATATGGAAAACTTGCGGCAAATCTCAATACGGCGCAGGTAGAATTAATACCGTGGATACCTGTCGCCGTTGCCATTACAATTGTATGTTTGACTGTTTCCTGCATCCGATTCGGGCAGGCTGAAAGGAGATAATGATTATGAAAAACAAAATTTTAACTGCTGTTAATGCTCTTATGCTTTTTGTACCGTGGACTATTTTGCCTTTAAGGTCTTTTGATTGGGCGCTTGAATCGCCTGCCGCCGAGATCATGATTTCCTGCTACGCTGCATTTATGATCTTTAGCGGCGTGTTTACACTTCTTTCCTATGTCAAGGCAAAGGCGCAGAATAACGTAATGAAGGTCTGCCTGATTATAAACGGCCTTTATGCGATCGGCGGCGTTTGTGCATTTGCAATGATGGCTAATACTTATTTTACAAAATAAACAGTTTTACAATTTTTCCGTAATTTATTAAAATAGTACTGTAAAGATACAAACGTGACGTACCCGGGACAGTTTTAGTTTACGGTTTGTACTCAGCAGACCCGGTGGGGAAATTGGAAATGGTATATGCAAAGGTGGTCGGATGAAAGTTCTTTCGGTAAGCGGATGCCCATATGAGGATCATGAAGGAGAAGTTCTTAATCTGCATGTTCAGCTGGAAGATGGGGAAATTGTTACAAAAGGCAGTGATATAAAAATCCAGATGATGGATGACAGTTTTATTGAGCGGGAAGTGAAGATCATTAATCCCAAAAGGGCGGGAGACTATGCTGAAGTTTCAGAAAAGATGAAAAACAGCGGGAATAAGCCGTCTAAAAGAGTTGTTAACGAGGTAAAAGGTAAGTGCATTTGTGATTTAGTGGTGCTGAATGTGAAGTATCATGAAGTGAAGACTGATGAAGAAATCAGAATCAGGAGATTTATGGAAGAACTTCGAAAAATGGTCTGCATCACTCCATACAAAGAAATATGCTGCGGAGATGAAAGCATTTACCATAATGTGGAAGACGGATATTTAGTGCCTGATAAAGTAATTGCATATTTGCGCATAGGAAAACCATATATGATGAGTCCCGGAATATATGTACACCCGTTCAAAAAGGATATGGATCTGTTAGGGCCATATATGTATACGGACGGTCATTTTTATTGGGATAGGGACACCTGGAAGTATGTGGTAAAGTATGGGTTAAAGCTTCCTCAGACTTTTATAGACCATGTTATGTCGGAGGAAGGAACGCAGTTTTTGGAAAGTTGTAAAGCTGATAAGAATGATAATGGTTCATGGTCCGACGTTATAAAAGACTGGAAGAAGGAACCGGGTTGCTGGCTGCCGGACAATGCCGGGGATAAAGAGTTGGAAGACTTTTAGAAAAAGTAGCCCATGTATATGATAAGGAGTATTTTATGCAGATTCTCATTGACGCCGACGCCTGTCCGGTAGTAAAAATAACAGAAAAGACAGCCAGGGAGTATCAAATCCCCGTTATCCTATTGTGTGACACCAACCATATTCTCCAATCCGATTACAGTACGGTAAGGACCATAGGAGCCGGAGCAGATGCGGTGGATTTTGCGTTGATAAACCTTTGTAAAAAAGGGGACATTGTGGTAACCCAGGACTATGGAGTTGCTGCCATGGCCCTTGGGAAAGGGGCTTACGCCATACACCAGTCCGGCAGGAGATATACCGATGAAAATATGGACAGACTTTTAATGGAACGGCATTTATCCAAAAAAGCAAGGCGTGCATCCGCTAAAAACCATTTAAAAGGGCCGTCCAAACGGAGCAGGGAGGATGATCTGGCATTTGAAGGAGCCTTGAGGAGATTGGTGGAAGAGTTAAGAGAAATTAATAATCAGTCAAAATCGAATTGTTGAATGAATAAGGATGGAAAGCTTATGAAAAGTGTAAAGATCGTATTAGGGATCGTTGTTCTGTGCGTTTGTCTTTGCGGATGCAAAAATACTGATCCCAGGCGGGACGATGAACGCTATAAAAATGATTGTGAGGAGATGTTTGAAAAGGTACTGGCAGCGCTTGATGAAGAGGATGCGGATGCGCTAAAGGGCCTTATGTCCGATAATACGGTGGAGCATGTTGAAGACCTGGATGAATGGATCGATGAACTGATGGAATTTTATGAAGGGAGATCGGAGGAATATCAATGCAGCGGAGGCGTAGAAAAGGGCATGATCACATCTTTTTATGAAAAGGAGTTTATCGTGACTACTGATGAAGATGTGTATTGTATAAGCCTCGGATATACGTCTCATGATCCGGAATTTGAAAAAGAACATCCCCATGAGATAAGTAAAAACGTGGGCATAAACAGTATGATCATATTGAAAAAAGATTTAAAGGATGAGATCGGGTTTACCCAATGGGCCGACGGAGAAGGGGATTTTTCAATCTATTATACGGTAGATGATGTTCCCCGGGATTAAAAGGCTTGTAAAAGGCCGATATAATAAATGAGGAAACGTAAAAATGAAACTGGACAGAAGCTTTTATACCTGCGGCGTTTTAGAGGCGTCGGAAAAACTGCTGGGAAAAATACTGGTGCACCGGACCGAGGAAGGCGTTACCAAGGGAAGGATCGTGGAACTGGAGGCTTATAACGGAGCCATAGATAAAGCGGCCCACTCCTATCCCAGCTTGTGCACTGAGAGAACGAAAATACAGTTTGGGGAAGGCGGTTATGCCTACGTTTATTTTATATATGGCATGTATTACTGCATGAACATTGTAACCGGGCGCAGTAAAGAGCCGGAGTCTGTGCTTTTGCGCGCCATAGAGCCTGTAGAGGGTATAGAACTGATGAAAAAAAGGAGAGGCACGGATAAGCTTCGCAATCTCTGCAGCGGTCCGGGAAAGCTTTGCCAGGCAATGGGGATTACTAAGGATCAGTACGGAATGGATCTGTGCGGGGATATTCTGTATCTGGAGGATGCAGAGCCGGTTGCGCCGGAGGATATTCTTAAGACTAAACGAATCAATGTGGATTATGCAGAAGAGGCAAAGGATTTTTTGTGGAGATATGTTATAAAGGGCAGCCCATTTGCCTCTGTTAAAGGAGAATAGAAAATTTTGAAAAGAGCAAAGGAGCAGGAAATATGGCGTTTTCAATGACTACAAGAAAACAGGCAGTTGATTTCTGCATGAAATTTAAGGATACCTATGAGGATTATCCTTTCCATGATGCAAACTGGACGTGTATGCGCATAAAGTCCAATAAGCGTATTTTTGCATGGATCTATGAAAGAAATGAGCATATCTGGGTCAATGTGAAATGCGACCCGGAATGGAGGGATTTTTGGAGAAGTACCTATGGATCCGTGCTTCCCGCCTACCATATGAATAAAGAACACTGGAATTCCATAATTTTGGACGGTACGATTCCCGATGAAGAGATCCACAGGATGATAGGGGAAAGCTACGATCTGTGTATCGGAAACAAGGATGCCCCTAAGGATAAAAAACGGAAGCCAAAATGAATGAAAATAAAGAAAGCGTCATAAAAAAGAAAATCTCCCCAAAAAGGAAAACTATCCTTTTGGGGAGATTTTCAATCATACTTTGATCCATCCCATGGCTTCTGAAATAGCAAAGGCTAATATTAAAACCAGACAGATGGGTGCGATCCATTTCAACATAACGGTATAAAATTTTTTCATCTTAAAAGGACCGTTTGTTTCTATCTCATCATAAATGACCTGGGGTTTAATAAAATATCCGATGCTGATGCAGGTCAGGATCGCTACAATAGGCATGAGCACGCTGTTGCTGAGGAAATCAAAGAAATCCAAAAGTCCCATTCCGATAATCTGGATAAAATCTAAGACGCCAAAGCCTAAGGATACGATTGCGCCTACGATCAGAACGTAGACGGTTACGATGATCGTTGTCTTCTTACGGCCCCATTTCAGCTTGTCATCCAAAATAGATACGTTGGTTTCCATTAATGAAATGGCGGAGGTCAGCGCAGCGAACAGAACCAGGATAAAAAATACCGCTCCGATAAAACCGCCCAGCTTCATGCTGTCAAATACCTTGGGAAGGGTAATGAACATTAAGGATGGTCCCTTGCTCAGCGCTTCTTCGTTTCCGCCGGAGAAAACGAATACGGAAGGTACGATCATCAGACCGGCAAAAAAAGCGATTGCCGTGTCAAATATCTCGATCTGGCGTACGGATTTTTCCAGACTGACATCTTTTTTCATATAGGATCCGTAAGTGATCATAATTCCCATAGCCAGGGACATAGAGTAGAATAGCTGCCCCATTGCCGCCAAAACCGTTGTGGGAGAAAAATGATTAAGGTCGGGAAGCAGATAATATTTTACGCCTTCCATTGCCCCGGGCCGGGTAATGCAAAATACGGCAATACCGATGGTCAGGATGACCAAAATAGGCATAAGGATGCAGCTGGCCTTTTCAATTCCCTTTTCCACGCCGATAATAACTACCAGAGAGGTAAGGAGAACAAAAACCGCAAACCAGACTACCGGCTGTACGGGTTCCGTAATGAATCCGGTAAAATATTCATCGCCTGCAGCGGCAGTCACGTTTCCGCTGATAAAGGTTATCAGATATTTGATGACCCAGCCGCCTATGACGCAATAGTAGGGAGTAATGATAAACGGGACCGCACAGGCAAGATAGCCCACAAAGCCAAAACGTTTATCCAGTTTTTTGAAGGCGCCTACAGCGCTCAATCTTGTGTTTCTTCCAAGGGCAATCTCTGTGATCATCAGAGTAAAGCCAAGGGTAACGGCGAGGATCAAATAGATCAGTATAAAAATACCGCCTCCGTATTTTGCGGCCAGATAGGGGAACCTCCAAAGATTTCCCAAGCCTACTGCAGAGCCGGCAGCCGCAAGAACGAACCCCAGCTTATTGGAAAATGCACCTCTCTTTTTTTCCATTTTTACGTCCTTTCTACATTACATATGTCTCTTTTTCGTATATGAATGTAATTATGCCATGACGTGACCCAAAATACAAGGGAAAAAATCAAAAGAGGGCAAATTGCCTTGTTTTGCAGGGATTTCTATAGTAAAATAACACCTATAAATTACCAGTCCTTCAATGCGGCATATTCTGTCTGTGCCAACCGGGAAGAGGTAATTTGGCAAAATCAGAATTAAGAGGGAGCAACAATGAATATTAAAGTACAATGCTGCGGGATTGTTCTGATGCTGGTTATTTTGTACTTTTACGGCCGACAGAAAAAAATCCGTCTGAACACAGAAAAAGTATTTTTGAGAATGTTTTGCATTATCATGACAGGGCTGGTTACGGATATTCTTTCTCTGGCAGCTCTTACCCATATGGACAGCCTGCCGCTCTGGCTGGTTGATTTCTCATGTAAACTATATATTTCCACTCTGGTGCTGGTAGCATTGAGCGGTGTGCTGTATGTCTGTGTGGACATTTATAAAGAAAGCTCCCGCTATCGGAAAGTGACCGGAGCTTACTGCATTGTGGCGGCAGTCGGCATTGTGCTGATATTTATTCTGCCGATTGACAAAACCTGTCTAAATGAAGATGTCATGTATACTTCAGGCCCTAGCGCCCTTGCTACTTATGCTTTTACACTGTTCTTTTTTGCGGCGACAGTGGTTTTGATGGAACGGCACAAAAAGGAGATGAATCCCAGAAGGCGGGAAGCGGTACATATCTGGATCGCCCTCTGGATGTCAGCGGCGTTTATCCAGTTTCTGTTTAAAGAACTGCTTATTGTGGGTTATGTAGGCGCTGTTGCGGTCATGATCATTTATTTATTGCTGGAAAATCCGGAAACCAATCTGGACCGGCAGACGGGACTGTATAATCAGAACACCCTGCAGCAGTATACGGCCGAGCTTTATGGGAAGAGAGCGGAGTTTTCTCTGTTGTCCCTTATTTTTTCACGTTCCCGTGTCAGCAATATGACTGCGGAAGTGGAACAGCAGGTCAAGATGGAGGTTATCATTTTTATTCTTAGTATTCCGGAGACTTATGCTTTTAAAAATGCAGAGGATGAAGTCATTATTCTATTCCGGGACAGGGAAAAGGCGGAAAAGTGCCGGGAAATGTTAAAGAACCGGTTTGAATTCGGCTGGGGAGAAGAAGGAGATATTTTTGTGAATCCTTCCTGGATGTTTCTGCCGGATGCTTATGTGGTAAATAAACCGGAGGATATTTCATATCTTTTAAGATATGCGAGGCAGAACAGCAGGGACTTTGCGGAGGATAATACAGTGGTTCTTGATAAGACTCTTGCAGGGCGTATGTACGATGAAAGGAAGACGGAACAGCTGTTGGTAAATGCCATAGACAATGACAGGGTGGAGGTTTATTATCAGCCGATTTTTGCCACCGGGGAACAGCGTTTTACTTCAGCAGAAGCTTTGATGAGGATTAAAGATGCGTCAGATCAGATCGTGCTGCCAAATACTTTTATCAATGTGGCCGAAAAGAACGGGATGATCATCCGGCTGGGAGAGATCGTATTTGAAAAGGTGTGCGGTTTTTTACAGGAAAATCATCCCAAACAGCTTGGACTGCATTATATAGAGGTTAATCTTTCTGCCGTACAGTGTACCTACGAGCATCTGGCCGAGAGTTTTATCAGGATCATGGAACAATATGAAATCGATCCCTCCTGGGTAAATCTGGAAATTACCGAGTCTGCTTCTGTCAGCTCCAAGAAAATTTTTTTGGAGAACATCAGAAAGCTTATGGATTACGGGATCACATTTTCCCTGGATGATTTCGGGACAGGGCAGTCTAATTTAAATTATATTGTGGAAATGCCCGTTAACATTGTAAAATTTGACCGAAGCATGATTTCTGCTTATTTTGAAAACGGTAAGGCAAAATATGTCATGGACGCGGCGATGCATATGATCCATGGAATGCGTTTAAAGATCGTGGCGGAAGGAATCGAAACCAAAGAGCAGTACGATACGATGAAAGATCTGGGAATAAATTATGTTCAGGGCTATTATTTTTCCAGACCCCTTCCAGCCGGGGATTTTGTGGGATTTATTCAACGCAGCAGGCGGCAGGAGAGATAACGCCCGGGATGCTTGCAAGAATAAAAGAAAATTGATATCGGGGAAATCATACAAAGAGAAAGGATGGAATCAATGGGATTTATTTTTAACCGTAAAAAGAAGGTCTCTAAAGACGGAACAAAGGTGGATGTTATCAGCTATGGAGATGAGGAACGCAGGGAGTGGACGCCGCCGGCTCAGGCTGGCGTATATCTGGATGAAATTCAGGCCCATATCGATAAGATATATCCATGCAAAGAAAAAGAGCCTTATGTTTATCATGAAATAGTTTCCGATATTGTGCATATTGATGTAAATGTGATACCGCCGGAAGGGGAACGGGATTATTATGTGCTTTGGACCAGCGGCATGAGCGATCTGCCCATGGATCTCCCGGACGGGAGCCGGAACCCGAAGGAGTATAACAGGGCGGAGCTGTTAATGTATCTGCCGGGAGACTGGGAACTGGGGCAGGTAGGGGAAGATCCTTCCCAAATCGGACAGGAATATTACTGGCCCATTTACTGGATAAAGTTTCTGGCAAGGTTTCCCCATGTATATCATACCTGGCTGGGAACGGGGCATACTCTTCCGAACGGTCCGGAATATGCGCCTTTGGGAGAGGGGACAAAGATGAGTGGATTTTTCTTTCTCCCGCCGATTCCCTTAGGGCCTGCTTACCCCGGCGTAGATAACCTGATCTGTAAGGACGGGACTAAAATTAATTTCCTCTGGGCAATTCCCATGTATAAGGAAGAGATCGAATTTAAACTGGAGGAAGGCTTTGACGCCATGATGGAATTATTTTCCGAGAAACAGTTTCCGAGGGTTTTGGACCCGAAGCGGGAAAATTATAGATAAAGAGGAGAAAAAATATGTTATTTATACAATATCCCAAATGCACTACCTGCCAGAAGGCAAAAAAATGGCTGGATGAAAAGAAGATCGCTTATGATGAACGCCATATAAAGGAAGAAAATCCCGGCTGTGAGGAACTTAAAAAATGGCATAAGCTCAGCGGACAGCCATTAAAGAAGTTTTTTAATACAAGCGGTCTGCTGTATAAAGAAATGCAGCTTAAGGACAAGCTTCCCGGCATGAGCGAGGAGGAGCAGTACCGCCTTCTTGCCTCGGACGGCATGCTGGTAAAAAGGCCGCTGCTTGTGGGCGATGATTTTGTGCTCATTGGATTTAAGGAAAAGGAATGGGAGGAAAAGCTTTAATGCAGCCTGTTCAGATATTAAAGAAATACTTCGGCTATGATTCCTTCAGGGAGGGCCAGGAGGTGTTAATCCGGGGCATATTGGAGGGAAAGGATGTGCTGGGCATCATGCCTACCGGAGCGGGTAAATCTGTCTGCTACCAGATTCCCGCCCTGATGCTTCCCGGCATTACCATAGTGATCTCTCCTCTGATCTCCCTTATGAAGGATCAGGTCAGGGCATTAAACGAAGCCGGCGTTCATGCGGCATATATCAACAGTTCTCTAACGGAAAGTCAAATCTCAAAGGCTCTTTATAATGCCAGATGCGGACAATATAAGATCATTTACGTGGCGCCGGAACGGCTGGAATCTTCCCTGTTCCGTGATTTTGCCGTGCACACGGATATTTCCATGGTAACTGTGGATGAAGCCCATTGTATTTCCCAGTGGGGACAGGATTTCAGGCCCAGTTATTTGAATATTCTGAAGCTTGTCCGTTGTCTGCCGCGCCGCCCCGTTATCAGCGCTTTTACTGCCACAGCGACGGAAAAGGTAAAGGAAGATATCATAAACGTTTTAGGCCTGGTAAGTCCCAAGGTGCTGGTTACCGGTTTTGACAGGAAGAATCTGTATTTTGAGGTAAAGGAATCCGGAAAAAAGGATGCAGAGCTTCTTAATTACCTGAGAAGACATGCCGGGGAAAGCGGTATCATTTACTGCGCTACCCGCAAAAATGTGGATGCGGTCTTTGAACTTCTCGTGAAATATGGATATTCCGTGGCAAAATACCATGCGGGAATGAATAATGAGGAACGAAAGAAAAACCAGGATGATTTTATTTTTGATAACAGGCCTTTGATCGTTGCCACCAATGCTTTCGGAATGGGGATAGACAAATCAAATGTCCGCTTTGTCATTCATTATAATATGCCCCAGAGCATGGAAAACTATTATCAGGAGGCGGGAAGGGCCGGACGGGACGGAGAAAATGCTGACTGTATTCTTCTCTATTCTCCCCAGGATGTGGTCGTCAACCAGTTTTTGATCGACAGTAAAGAAGTAAGGGCGGAAATAGACGAAAGGGAGGCTTATGCCCTGCGGGAGCGGGACGCCTTGAAGCTACGGCAGATGACGGATTACTGTATGTCAAAGGACTGCCTGCGGGGGTATATTCTGCGGTATTTTGGCGAAGAAGCGAAGGATGGCTGCGGAAACTGTTCCAACTGCCTTAGGGAATTTGAAGAAAAGGATGTTACCAAAGAATGTCTCCATGTGATCAACTGCGTCATGGAGACCCGACAGCGTTTTGGCATTAACATGATCGTGGGCATATTGCGGGGAGAAAAAAATGCAAAACTTCTCTCCTATCACTTTGACCGCTTAGACAGCTATGGGAAAGAAAAGGGAGCGAATAAGGATTATCTGAAGCAGATCATTCATCAGATGATCATTTCGAATATTGCCTGTACCACAAAAGACCAATATCCCATACTGAAGCTGACCGGTGCGGCGGAAGACTATATATGGGGCGGAGAGCATTTGACCATGAAGGTGCCCAAGGTTTCGACCAATATTGAACAAAAGCCATCAAAAGCGGGGGCAAAGGTAAAGAGCGGAAGCCCCGGCTTATTTGAAAAGCTGCGTCAGCTCCGTTTAGAGATCGCCAGGGAAGAGCATATGCCGCCTTATATTGTCTTTTCCGATAAAACATTGGTGGATATGTGCGCCAAGCTTCCCGGGACGAAAGAGGAGATGCTTGCCGTTATTGGAGTCGGGGAAGTGAAGTACCTGAAGTACGGGGAGCGGTTTTTGGAGGTTTTGCAGAAGGAAAGAGCTTAGTAATCCGTTGATAATGTCAGAGTCTATGGCGGATAAGCTGTAGGCTCTTCATTTATTTTATGCAAGGTACTTGACAATACCAAGTAGTAGGTATAATATAATTCCAGAAGGGAGGGAATCCGTTGAACGCGCAATTTAAAAAAGGCGTACTGGAACTGATCGTTCTGGAATCCGTCAAAAATAAAGACATGTACGGTTATGAACTGGTGGAGGAGGTCTCAAAGGTCATTGATGTCAATGAGGGCACGATCTATCCCCTTCTTCGCAGACTGACCAATGAACAGTATTTTGAAACCTATCTGGTAGAGTCCAGTGAAGGACCTCCCAGGAAATATTATCATCTGACCGCAAAAGGAGTATTGTACAGCAATGCACTGTATAAGGACTGGGATGCATTTCAGGCAAAGGTAAATGAATTTTTTAGAGGAGTAGAAGTATGAACAAAGAAGAATTTATAACACAATTGAAGCGCAGCATCAGTATTCTGGATGATCAGGAGCAGCAGTATTTCGTGGAAGAATACACCCAGCATATTGATATGAAGATGAGTCAGGGGATGTCTGAGGAAGATGCCGTAAAAGAGATGGGACCCGTTGAAGAACTCAGCAAGGAAATATTGGAATCCTATCATGTAAAAATTAATGCTTTAGAGGATCAAAAGGCAAAGAGCGTTGATTATAAAAAGTTTTTCGGGAAAATCAAAGGCCAGGCTGATAAAATATACGGAAAAATGGCTGCAGGCTGTAAAAAAATCGCTTCGGGAATCAAAAAGTTCCTGACTGCATTAGTGAGCCTCTGTCAGAAGCCCTTTAAAAGAAATCAAAATGAGAATGCAGCAGGAGAAGCTTCAGAAAGTGCAGGCAGTCCAGATAGCACAGGCGCTTTGACAGGTGCAGATAATCCGGCAGGCAGCGGGGCGGTTTCAACAGAAAGAAAACAGAAAGGGTTCTTTGGAGGAATCGGCAGACTGATAAGAGGATTTTTCAGAGGCATCAAGGAATTTGTAAAGGGATGCTTTAAGGGAATGATATGGCTGGCGGGCAAATGCTTTTATATTGCCCTGTGGTGTATGCTCATTATGTGGAATGCCTTTTGTATCGGCGCCGGAATAATCGGGATTTTCTTTACGGCAGTATTTGTATTTTTTGTAGGATTATTCCTTGTTATGCTGACTCAGGGATATCCCACGGCAGGTTTTACCCTGTGCGCTTTGGGGGCTTCAGTTTCCGCAGGTTCGTTAGTAGCAGGCTGTTTCATTTTAACGAGGTGGAAAATTACAAAGGATGAGAAGCCGGAAGGAGGAGAGGTAAATGTTTAAAAAATGGATAATCTTGGCCGGTTGTTTCTTTGGCGGGATCCTGTTCTGCGGATTGGGAGCAGGGGTAAGCTTTGTTGAATTCAGCGGACTTTCCTATGCGGGAGACAGGCAGATGGGGACGGTCAGGGAAACGACCTTGAGCTGCCAGCTGTATGAATATGAAAAGGCGGATACCTGCTTTATCAATTACTATAACGGCGACGGAGAAAGAAGGCCGGAGATGGTTTCCGATAATTCCCTGCCTGCAGGCAGGGTGGAAATGGACGTGGAATACAATGACGACTTTGAAAAACCACGCCTGTACCAGAGCGATCTCTACGGCGAGACCGAGGATGGGGAAAAATATGTAGAAGAAGTGGGAATTCATATTTCCCTGTATTCAGAGCCGGTCAAGCTCATAATGAAATATAAGGATATTTTTCTGGAGGATATAAAAAACGGACAGATAGGTTCTTATTACGATGACGGTACCTATTTTAACATCAAGCAGATCAGGTATAGTCCGGATCTTGAGGAGAAGATCAGGATAATCTATTAAGGCGTGGCGATTGATAAAAAGGATAAGGGCAGAGGGTATGAAAAACAGACGGAATACAGTGGAAAAAATACTGTTTCCGTCTGTTTTATATATCTTTCTGCCGTTGAATTTTGTTCCTTCAACTGTTAAAATGGTAGAAAAGCCCTATATATTTTGAATAAGGAGAGAAGAGCATGAAAACTTATAATCACTTATTTGAAACATTGGAAAAGTTTAACGATTTTTTAGACGGGATCGAGCTGGACCGGAGCAGGCAGGTGCTTTTGCGGATCCACAGCAATATTCATACTGCCGATATGATGGAACAACTGACGGCGGAGCTAAAGGGGATCTTACCAAGTGCCGTGATGATCGGATGCAGCACATCCCATGTGATCTGTGAAGGAAAGATATTACAAGGCGCATGCCTGATCTCCCTTACCCTATTCGAGAAATGTGAGATCAGGATCGGCATGTTTAGCTGTGAACAGGGAAAGGGAGTAGAAAAAGAGGGGGAAGCTTTAAGCAGGGAAGTATCCGAAGGGCTTGTAAAAGGAGACAGAGGTCTGATGCTGACTTTTTTCCCCTTATCTTATTATAAGACGGCAAAATTTGTGGAGCACATGGACCGGATGAACAAAGGGCTTCATATGATAGGCGGCGTTGCCTATGTGGCGGACGGCGCTTACAGCGAGGCGGGAGAAAAAGCGTATGTAATAGGGCAGACAGAGGCGTCCGTGACGAAAATGGCGGCGGTCATGCTGGTATCGCCGCAGCTGTCCATCTATGAAAGTGTTATCTGCGGTGCGGAAAGTGTGGGCAGAAGCTATGAGATCACAAAGGTTCACGAACATTTTGTGGATGAAATAGAAGGTGTTGACGGGGCCGGATGGTATCAGGAAATGCTCGGAGAAGAGGAGCTTCAAAAGGATCCTTCTCTGGCAGGTATTTTTCCCCTGGTGCAGGAAGAGACGCAGATCGCCTATAATCTGGTTTATGAGCCTGCCGCTACGCTGCCGGACCCATGGAAATCGGAAAACAGGGATCGTATCAATCTTTTCAGCGAGATTTCCGAAGGGATGCGCTTCGGCCTGGGGTATTTTGCTCCCCAGAAAATCGTGGACCAGTTAAGCGCCGCATACGAAAAATTAGGGGAGGAGCCGGTGGAGACCCTGTTTGCCTACGACTGCCTTTCCAGGATGTGGATGCTTCATGACTGCGCCACATGGGAAATAGGACAGTTTTATACGACAAATATAAGCGGGGCCATGATGGCTGGGGAAATCGGCAACATAAACGGGAAAAACCTTTATGGAAATTCCAGCCTTATCCTTGCGGGAATATCGGAAAACCCTGACGCACGCCTTTTATTAAAGGAAAAGGGTTTAAAGGATGTTTCCGGACTGCAGCATGAAAATATGCAGATCATTAACTATCTTCTGATGACGGGAAACAGGCAGTTGAGCGAACAGCTGAGCTTACAGCGGGATAAGATGAAGCAGGCAATGTTCTATCAGGATGTGTTAGGTATGGATAACCAGGCAAAATACATTTATGACAAAGACAGCCATCATCTGGATAAGATTGCGGTATTTTCCTTAAAAAACGAAAGGATGCTCCGGTTGTTTCTGGGTCAGGAGGCTTTCTGGTCGGAATTAAAAGATATTTATGAAAAATTGAAAAAGGCATTAAAGGAAAAAGAGAGGCTTTATGCGGATAAACTGTATTTTTACAGCTACGGGGAAAACGGACTTTTGATTGCAGCGGGAGAGTCTTTAACCGATCGCGGGGATTTTGTGGAGTGCATAAGGACGGCATATGATTTTCTTAACGGGATCGCCTGCAGGGATTTTAAGCTTTCCTATGAATGTGCGGTAGTCATCAGGGAGGAGGATGCGCTGCAGAAGGCTGATACGGCGCTTCAATACGGTGCAAAGAGCAAAACTTCTTTTGTGATCTATAACCAGATACAGGAAGAAGTAGCCGATATGAAGGAAGAAATGCACATTCTTCAGGTGGTCAGGGAGGCTCTGGTCCAGGACGGGATCGCTCCTTATTTTCAGGGAATCTATGACAACCGCAAGGGAAAGATAGAAATGTACGAGGCGCTGATCCGCATAAAGGACGCCCAGGGCAATCTGTATTATCCGGGACAGTTTTTGTCAATTGCCAAGGAGTACGACCTTTATGAAGCCCTTTCCGTGATCATGGTAAAAAAAGTCATGGGAATGTTTCTTCATGAGGACGTGAAAGTGACTATCAATTTAAACGTGCAGGATATTTATGATGAGGATATGATCGAGATGATCTTCCATTATTTAAAGCAGGCGTCTCATCCGGGGAATTTTGTGTTTGAACTGGTGGAAAGCGAAGAAGTCAAGGATTACCAGTATATCGAGCAGTTTGCGGAAAGGATCCATGAGCATGGGGCGAAGATCGCTATTGATGACTTCGGAAGCGGCTTTTCCAATCTTTTACATATTATCAAGATCAACGCGGATATTTTAAAAATCGACGGAGAGATCATCAAGGTAGTCTGTCAGGATGAAAACTGCCGTGAGTTCGTAACGATGATCAATGAGTGGTGCAGAAGCACGGGAAAAGAAGTGGTCGGCGAATTCGTGGAAAATGAAAATATTCAGCGGATCATGGAAAAGATCGGGATCGCACATTCCCAGGGGTATTATTTTGCAAAGCCTGTAAAATGGGAAGATATAGAGGACAGATAAGGCGGATAGATAAAACGGGGAAAAATAACCGGGATATCGATGAAGGGATAATGAGGGGCAAAGTGGATAAAATGGATTATAAGATCTGGAAGTATAGAAAAGGCAGATCTATAAAAAGATTATTTGAATTAAGCGATATCGGTTTTCAGTTTTTGGGGATCGCCGTGATCATCCTGTCAGTGATAGCGATGGCTGTTCTGGAGATAGTTGTACGTGAAAATGTGGAAAATAAAACCGTCCTTGAACTGCTGCGTTGGGGAATTACCATAGCGATCATTGCGGTTCCCACCTTATATTTCTTCTTTGCATCCCGTATGTCCGCCAGAGTTTCGTCTATGAAGCTTACTTTTGCAAGGGACGGAAGCGGCTGCCTGTATGTGTTTGACTATGGCTCGGCGGCTATGCAGAATTATGCCGCGGGATGTGGGATGGCGCAAAAACAGATAATTTCGGGAAATGCCTTAAGTCTTGCTGTCGGGAACTGGAAAAACAGCCGGAATATGTCAAGGTTTATAGAGCTGATTGATAAGAACCAGATGATAGAAGGACTGTTAGAGCAAAAAAGAATGCTGGCTTATGGAAGACAGGTCGTTTTAGTCAGGCTGATCGAAGAGAAGGGAAGGATTTGCAGGCTGTATTGCATTTTACAAAACAGGGAAGGCAGAAAGGAACATAAAGAACTGGTTTTATCAAAATCCTATGAGGATTACGAGGATTTGATCCGTGAATTCAGAAAATTAGAGGATCCTTTAAGCAAAGACAGCATAAAATACTGTCCATTCTGCGGGAATATGCTGGTCAGGGATTTTTGCCCCAAATGCCAGTCGGGGAGTCTGCCTCATGACGCCACAAAGGGGGATAAATGGAGGAATTGGGATCCGAAGCTCAAAATTGCAAACAGGGTTTTATATGTACTGGCCCTTCTTTTCCTGATAGGATGTATAGCGGTCCGGGTATATTCGGAAACAAGTGTGGAATATTCATATGAAGAAGTAACTGCGATCGTGGCCGAATGCAGGGAAAGCTCCTATAAAGGTCATACGAAAACGGAGGTAACGGTGATTTATAATGACCAAAAATATGACCTGATCAATGTAAAGTCCAACTATCCTCCATATATAAAAGGATTTGTCACGCAGGCCTATTTTTGCGATGGAAAGATGTATGCCAACGTAGACGGGGTAAAAAGCAACAGCATTTGGGGAAAAAGATATTTTTGGCTTTTGGGAAGCGCCATGGTTCTAGGATTTGCAGGCGTCGCCCTGACTTCTGTCAGAAAAAGCATGAAAATGAAAGAATGACCGGAGGTATAATTTTACTCCCTTTTTCCATACTAATCTTGAAGAGTAAAAAAGCTCTTGAGATATTAGTTTCGAAAGTATCACGATTGCCGGAAAAATAAAAAGGAAAAGGGAGAAAAAATGAGCGATACGATCAGTCTTTTGAAAGAGGTAGATTCGGGATGTAAAATGGCCATTGACAGCATGAACAGAATCGGCAGCTACGGCATGGACGGGAAGTTGTCCCATGTCATCGACCATTATAAATACAAACATATGGAACTGCAAAAGCAGACGGACGGGATGCTCGGACAAAACGGCGCGGCAGGGAAGGAACCCGGGGTCATGGCGGCCGCCATGGCAAGAATGACTACCGGTGTCAAGATGTTCGTAAAGGATGATAACAACCAGGTGGCAAAGATCATGATGGACGGCTGCAATATGGGCATTCAGTCCATAGCAGAAAGCATCAACAAATACAAGCAGGCCTCTAAGGAAAGCGTCGGTCTTGCAAAAAGCCTGATCAAGGCGGAAGAAGATTTTATGTGTGATTTAAAGCAGTTTTTATAGTATCTGTCTATAAAGTATGGCAGGTAGGATCGGATAAGCCGTTTGGGGAGGCCCGGGCGGCTTTTGGCGTATCAGGATCATCTTTAGCCGGGAGAAAAGGGTATTGCGGGCGCCCATATCCCTGTTATAATAAAGGGGTAGGAACTTATTGTTTTTTGAAAAGCGGTAAAATCATATGTTTGGTAGGAAAAAGAAAAGCCCGGGCTATAATAAAGAGACGCAAAAGCCGGTAATGCGGGTAAGCATCTGCACGGGAGAAAAGGTTGCCGGTTTTTTAGATAAAGCAACGGGCAAATTTACAGATGTGATGCTGATCCGAAGTGAAAAGGATCTGGCTGTGTTTTGTGAGGAATACGGAGTGGAAAAAGAAGACATAGGGAAAGTGTGGTAGCGGCTTATGGAAAAGCTGTTTCGTTATCATTCGGGAAAGTGAAGCATATCAGTCTTTATTTTCATATGTTATAGTAAATCCGCCGGTAAGTGCGGCGGAGATGTTAATCAGGAGGTGTCTATGTACGATATGATCATCATCGGCGCAGGACCGGCAGGGCTGTCTGCGGCGATTTATGGCATCAGGGCGGGAAAAAGCGTCCTGGTATTGGAAGGGAAGACCTACGGAGGGCAGATCATCAATACGCCCGAGGTAGAAAATTACCCCGGCATTAAAAAGATGTCCGGCTTCGAATTTGCAAAGGGACTTTATGAACAGGCAAAGGATTTGGGGGCACAGATCAAAATGGAAAAGGTGGTTTCCGTGGAAAAATCCGATAATAGGGAGGTTTCCGATATGGAGGCGGCTCAGTCCGACGGGAATGAGGAAGGCGGCGGAAACGATGCTCCGGTTTTTGTGGTAAATACATCAAAGAACTCTTATGAATGCGGGGCGTTGATTTTTGCCACGGGAGCGAAAAATCGTCTTTTGGGGCTTGCGGGAGAACAGGAGCTGACGGGAGCGGGGATTTCCTATTGCGCAACCTGCGACGGTATGTTTTACAGGGATAAGGTCGTGGCGGTCAACGGAGGGGGAAGCACTGCTTTGGAGGACGCCCTCTTTTTATCCAACTATTGCAAAGAGGTCTATCTGATCCACAGAAGGGATGCTTTCAGGGGAGAGCAGAAGCTTGTGGATGCCCTTGAAAAAAGGGAGAATGTTAAGTTTATTTTAAATTCGGTTGTAACGGGACTTATGGGAGAAGGAAAGCTTGAGAGCATCAGCATAAAAAATAAAGATGGAGAAGAAAAAACATTAAAGGTAGACGGTCTTTTTATCGCCATAGGACAGGAACCGGAAACCGCTGTCGCAAAGGAAATGGTGGCTATGGATGAAAAGGGATATATCCAGGCGGGAGAAGACTGCAGGACTACGGTTCCGGGAGTATTTGTGGCAGGAGACTGTCGGACGAAAACGGTCAGACAGCTGACCACAGCGGCAGCCGATGGGGCGGTTGCTGCGTTGATGGCGGTGGAATATCTGGGGTAGCAGAAAAATGTAAAACAGGTCTGTTAAAAAACGAAATTTACAGGAACATTTTTAATAGAAAGAGGAGCATTTAATGAGAAGGTGCTTCTCTTTTTCTGTATTCTGTAGGTGTCATGCCGTTAACTTTTTTAAAAGTACGTATAAAATGCTCCACATTTTCATAGCCTACCTGTAATCCGATATTCTGCACGGATAAATTGGTATCAACCAACAGGAAAGAAGCTCTTTCAATCCGTACTTTTTGCAGAATGCTTTTATAATTCATACCGGTTGCTTCCTTAATCAGTTTGGAGGTATATTCCGGCGTATAGTGAAATTTGGAGGCAATCATATCTAAATTGATATTCATATAATTATCCTGAATAAAACGAATCAGTCCAAATCTCTGGGCATCTATTCTCTTGGAAATTGTAGGCAGTTCTGCGCTTTTTTCGTAATTGCGCAAAAGCAGTCCGAAAATATTCATTGCCGTATTGATCATCATATTCTGCCAATAGCTTTCCCTGTTAGTATTTTCTAAAAGAAGCATAAGCACGGCAGTTTTAATATGATAATCGCTGCCGGAATGAAAAATAATATAATCGTTAACATTCTGTGCGTAAATGCTGTTGATAAAAAACATGGAAAGAATATTGTCGCTGGTCAAAAAATTTGAAAAAATCCGCATTAAAGTATTGGTTTTTACGGGAATCTGTATAATAACGCTTTCGTTAAAAACGGAAATGGAATGCAGTACGCCCGGCGGAATAACCATGAAATCTCCTGTACGGATTTCCACATCCCGGCCGTTTATTTTTTGCTGACAGTATCCGTCATAGACGTAGGTCAGTTCAAAGAAGGTATGGTCATGGGTAATGGCAGGGGTATAGCAATTGTGCTTCAAAGCGGTAATAGGCTGTCCTACATCAAAAATCCAGTAATCTTCATAAATCAAAGGAACCGTTTCAGGATATTCAGGAATAATCAAATGGTGTTTCTTGATATATGCAATGTCCAGATTGGCAAAGAATTTCTGATAGGAATATTCCTGCTGCCTGGCATAGTAGTACTTTTGATAAAATAATTCTTCTTCATTTAATTCATAAATATTTTTTTTCAAAGTGTCAAAATCCATTTTGGAATCTCTCCCCCATTTAAGATTAAAAATAATCAAGAGATATGAATAAATATTAATATATATATTAAAAAAAGTCAAATAAATTGATTAAGATAAACAATTGTAGCGGGGGAGAAAAGGAAATAGAATAAGAACCATAATCAACAGGATATAGTACAAAAACAAATTATTAAAATTATAACAGAAATCGGATGGGAAGGGAAAGGCAGGACAAAATGGAGAACAGAGTGGTGGTTGAAGTAACTAATATGACAAAGATGTTCGGCTCTACCGTAGCATTGTCTGATGTCAGTATGGTTGTCCGGACAGGCGAGATTTTGGGGTTAATCGGGGAAAACGGTTCGGGAAAATCTACGGTAACGTCTATTATTGCCGGAATGCAGAAGGCTGATGACGGAAAGATGACATATAAAGGAGAGGCATGGGAGCCTGCATCCATGATTGATGCCTTAGAGCATGGGGTGGGCATGATTGTTCAGGAGAGCGGCACTGTTCCCGGTATTACCGTTGCGGAAAATATATTCCTCGGGGAAATGGAAGCTTTTAAAAATAAGCTTGGTCTTGTTGACAGAAAGGCAATGAATCTGAAAGCGGAAGAAATTCTGACGGATATCGGTATTGACCATATTAAAGGGGCTGTGATTTGCGGCAGTCTGGATTTTCAGGACAGAAAGCTCATAGAGATTGCCAAGGTTATGAGTAAAAATCCCGAAGTGCTGGTTGTGGACGAAACGACTACAGCCCTTTCCCAAAAGGGCCGTGACATTATTTACGATATTGCAAAAAAGATGAAGAGTGAAAACAAGGCGGTTATTTTTATTTCCCACGATCTGGATGAAATCATGAATGTGTGCGATTCCCTGACGGTCCTAAGGGACGGAAAGATTATCGTGACCTTCAGCAAGGAAGAATTCGATGAAGATTTGATTAAAACCAGCATGATCGGAAGGGAATTAAAAGGCGATTATTACCGAAGCGATTATGACGGAAGCTATTCGGAAGAGGTGGTGCTGGAAATTGTTGACGGGAATCTGGATAATCAGCTGATTGATTTTAACCTCTCTTTACATAAAGGAGAAATCCTGGGAGTCGGCGGTTTGTCCCATTGCGGAATGCATACTCTCGGAAAGGTTTTATTCGGAGCCATGGATTTGCAAAGGGGGAAGGTTTTATGCCATGGAAAAGAGATTAAAAATGAAGCTGATGCCATGAGGCGCAAAATCGGATATGTGTCCAAGGACAGAGATGTGGAATCTTTATATTTAAATGCCAGCATTAAGGACAATATTTCTGTAGGCGGTCTGGATGCATTTGCAGTTAAAAGGTTTCTGATTCTTTCCGGCAGGGAAAAGAAATATGTGGAAAAACAGATTCAGGATTTAAGTATCAAGTGTGGAAGTATGGAGCACTATGTATCAACTCTTTCGGGAGGAAATAAACAGAAGGTGGTATTTGGCAAGTGGATAGGAAGAGGCAGTGAAATACTGATTCTGGACTGTCCCACAAGAGGCGTGGATATCGGCGTAAAGCAGGCTATGTACCAGTTGATGTACAAAATGAAAAAAGAAGGAAAATCCATTGTTATCATTTCGGAAGAGATGACGGAACTGATCGGTATGGTTGACCGCCTGGTTATTATGAAGGATGGAATGCTTACAGGGGAATTTCAAAGAAGCAGCCGGTTAAATGAAACGGATATTATTCAATCCATGATTTGAAAAAGGAGAGCGGATGATGAAAAAACTGAATCTAAAACAACAGATGATAAACCTGACACCCTTTATGGGGCTGCTTTTGCTTTTTGCCACATTCATGGTGCTTGGAACCGTAAAGGACATCAACATTGCATATGGGATGAAAACAATTATCAATCAGTCCATTGTGGTAGCCATTGTAGCAACGGGCGCGGTCTTTATCTATACCCTGGGTTCTTTCGACATCAGCCTTGGTGCCAGTGCGGCGGTCAGCGCATTGACGGGAGGCATGGCGTATAACGCCACGGGAAATCTTTTTGTGGCATTTCTGGTATGTATCGGTCTGGCGGTTGCCATTTCCCTGTTTAACTCGGTTTTAGCATCAGTATTCAACCTTCCGGTGTTTGTAACCACCATTGCCATGCTGAGTGTGTTGAATGCCCTGGTGCTGGTACTGATTAAAATTAACGGAACGGGAGATGAGATCGCAGTTCCTTCCCAAGCGGTAAAATCCTTGGATACCATCGGTTTTAAACTTGCCGTGTTAATAGTTTACTGGTGTCTCTGTGCATTTATCTTCTGCTTTACCAAAATCGGAAGAAAGCAGAAGATGCTTGGAGGCAATCCGGTATGTGCCAAGTTAACAGGTATTTCTGATAAGAAGATGGCAATTATAGCCTTTGCCATGGCGGGCATCGGAGTGGGGCTTGGAGCATTTGTGTCCATTGTGTATGCGCCTACCCTTACAAGGAATACGGCTTCCAGCGTAGGTATGGACGTTATCATTGCAATTGTTTTCGGGGGAATGCCCGTATCGGGAGGCGCAAGAAGTAAGATACAGTCTGCAGTTATCGGGGCATTTTCCATGACGTTTTTAAGTCAGATCATGACAATTTTAAATTTGAACTCGGGAATCGGCCAGATGGTAAAAGCGGCAATTTTCCTCTTGGTTGTATTTGTGGCAACCTTTAACCAAAGGAATAAAATGCTTCCCAGATAATGGTATTTTGTCCACGAAGTAAAACGGACTTTATACATAGAAACTCATTCATTTTAAAAGAATTAGGAGGTCAAATATGAAAAAGGTATTAGCATTAATGCTTTGTTTTGCACTGGCGTTCGGCTGCCTTACAGGCTGCGGAAGTACACCTGCAGAAGAGGGAGCACCGGCTGAAGGACAAAATGAAGCGGAAGAGCAAAAAGAAACAGAAGGAGTGGAAGCTGCTGAAAATGAAAATGCAGGTGTAGAACTTGATATGAGTAAAACCGTTAAAATCGGCGTACTGGTTTCAGATTCTACGACGGCAGAGTCTCTGGCATTCCAGAGTTATTACAAGGATTACATTGCAGCAAACTACAATGTAGAGTTGGTTTATTCTGATGAGTTAGCTGACGCAGCGGCAGAAAAATCAGCCATTGACACATTTATTACCAATAATTGTAAAGCGGTTATTTCATTCTCATCCTTTGACCGGATGGCTCAGTTAGATCAGTGTGCAGATGCGGGCATCTATTATGCTGTTGCTACCGGTACGCTCACAGATGAAGAATATGAGCAGGTAAAAGAAAACGAATATTACGTAGGCGCCATCGGACCTTCCCTGGAGGTTGAATTCCAGACAGGTTATGACATGGCAAAATATTATCTGGACCAGGGCAAAACAAAATTTGCGATTTTCGGAGGAGCAATTCCTTATTATACAGAAATGCACATTTATCGTGCGGCAGGAATGCTTACAGCCATGGTTGAAGTTGGCGGCGGAGATTATCAGGGTGCATCCGATAAAGATGCCATCATTGGAAAATTGTTTGAAACAGCTGCTATTGAAACCGGTTCCATCGGTTCTGTTGAAATCGTAGGCTATGTAGGCGGTTATGACATGGACGACGCATGGTTTGCAAAATGTGGACAGATGGCACAGACAGAAGGGTTGGAAGTAATTCTGGCCGTAGGAAACGGATCTGACTTCTTCGGAAGCAGTATTGCAGGAACAGATGTAAAAATTGCCAGTGTTGACGCTTATGCCACAGCATATGGAGAGGCTATGGAAGGCGGTATGCTGGATTATCTTGCAGGTAAATTCTCTGCCAGCATCGGACCGATTTTTGCAGCGACCTACAGCGCAACATTGGGAGCGCCTATCCGTACAGAAGAGGGTTATGCGCTGGCATTGAGCCAGGGTTACTGGGTAGCTACCTCCTCTGAACAGTTTAATGAATTCTATGCGGTAGACAGTTCAACAGAAGCGCCGGCATATACAAAGAGTATGCTGGACACACTCTTAGGCGCAGACTATGCAACATTTGAAGATTTTGTCAGCAAATACAGCTTTGAAGAGATTCAGGCAATGCAGTAAAACAAAAGCGATATGAATGAGTAAAAGGGATGAAAGACAGGGCTGCCGTACCGGAGACGGTATGGCAGTCCTTTTATCAGGAAGTGTTGTATTACATTGGGAAAGGCATGGTATAGGACATGAAAAACGGCAAAAAAATAACAACAAAGATACTGGGGATTGCTACAATTCCTACAGTAACATTTATCATTATGGTAATTTTATGTGCGGTTAATGGAGTTAAACTGTTTGAAACCACAGGTAACTGGATTGCATTTTTCAGAGCAGTTACCTCAGTCATGTTAACGACTTTTGCTTTGTCCATTAACCTGAATTCCGGAAGATTTGACTTTTCAATCGGTTCAATCGCCTTGTTATCATCCATTATCAGTTCCACAATCTGCATAAAGGCAGGTCTGACAACCCCTTTTATGCTGTCCGTTTCACTGGTATCCGGAATCGTTCTCGGAGCGGTATCGGGACTTGTGTATGTATTGATAAAGCTTCCGCCCATTATCGTATCCTTAGGAATAGCGCTGTTTTATGAGGGCTTGTCATTTGCCATTACAAACGGGTACGGAGTCAGCTTTGTTGCAAATGCAGAATTGATTTCCTTTCCCAGCGTGGCCCATTATCTGGAGGTTATTGTAATCGTACTGTGCGTCATTATTATTCTCTTTGATTATACCCGTTTCGGATATAACTACAGGGCGCTGCTTTCGGGGCAGAAGGTATCGGTCAATACGGGAATTAAAGAAATACCCAATGCCATAGGCTGTTATGCTATCGCAGGCGGCCTTATGGGAATCGTAGGGTTTATCAGCGCCACAAATACGGGAAATATTCAGATGGCATTGAATTTTGGCTCCATCGGGGTAATGTTTACGGCATTCCTCCCCATGTTCATCGGCGGCTTTATCGGAAGATTCTGTAATGAAAGAATCGGGTATGTATTGGGAGCGGTCACTACGGCGCTTATTTCCCTTATGTATGCAAGACTGGATGTGGATTCTTCTATCCAACAGATTGTGACGGCATTCATACTGGTTGGTTTCCTGATTTACCTTAACAATGAAAACAAATTAAAAGTGTTGTTATTGGGAAGGCGGGGAGAACAGAGATGAAATATAAAGCTGTCATTTTTGATCTGGACGGGGTAATCTGCTCAACAGATCAATACCACTATCAGGCATGGAAGAGAATGGCTGATGAAATTAATGTTCATTTTGATGAAAAAATCAACAATGGTTTAAGGGGAGTCAGCAGAATGGAAAGTCTGGAAATCATTTTACAGAATTCCGAAAAAATTTATTCTCCCCGGGAAAAGGAGAGGCTGGCAGGGCAAAAAAATGAATATTATAAGGAACTGCTGCAAAATATGACTCCGTCAGATTTGAGCGGGGAGGTTAAGGATACCCTTGATGCCTTGAGAGATATGGGCTTAAAGCTTGCAATCGGATCATCCAGCAAAAATACAAAATTTATTTTAAAGCAAATCGGATTGGACGGATATTTTGATGAAATCAGCGACGGCACCAATATCGTTAACTCAAAGCCCGATCCGGAGGTGTTTTTAAAGGCGGCACAGTTTCTCGGGTTAACCCCTGAGGAATGCATGGTAGTGGAAGATGCAAAGGCGGGAATAGAAGCTGCGGCCAGAGGCGGTTTTGAAAGCGCGGGTCTGGGAGAAGCGGCAAAGAGCAGTCTGGTAACGTTTCCCATAGAGAAATTTGCGGATTTACTTTCTGTTGTATAGGGAGGATGCTATGGATTTTGATAAAAAACCATTTTATTTAAAAAAAGAGGATATAAGGTGGGTTGAGGAAACCTTTAACAGTATGAGCCTGGAAGAAAAAATAGGTCAGTTATTCTGTCCGATCGGTTATTCCACCGAACCGGCATATTTACAGCATGAACTTCTGGATAAACATATCGGCGGTCTTTTTTTCAGGGACGGAGTCGGGGAAGAGATGTATAGTACATTCTCCTTTGCCCAGTTACATTCCCGGATTCCGCTGTTGATTCCTTCCAATCTTGAGGCAGGCGGAGACGGAGCCGCTACCAACGGAACAGCTTACGGAAAACAAATGGCAGTAGCGGCAGCGGATCATGCAGAGTATGCTTACCGTCTGGGAAAGATTGCCTGCAGCGAAGCGTCTGCATTGGGTATTAACTGGGCATTTGCTCCCGTTGTGGATATCGACAGGAACTTCAGGAATCCCATTACCAATGTGCGTACATACGGAAATGACAGGGACAAGATCATTGATTATGCCAAAGCATATATGAGGGGAGCGGCAGAGTCAAATGTGGCAGTTTCTATCAAACATTTCCCAGGGGACGGAGTGGATGAAAGGGATCAGCATATTCTGACCAGCGTCAATTCCCTCTCTATGGAAGAGTGGGATGAAACCTACGGAAAAATATACAAAGAGCTTATTGAAGAAGGCGCATTGACGGTTATGGCGGGACATATTGCCATGCCGGCATATCAGGAATTCTTTAATCCTGAAATGAGAGGGAAACTGGTTCCGGCAAGCTTATCCAAAGAATTGCTGCAAAATCTTTTGCGGGAAAAGCTTGGATTTGAAGGTCTGATCATTACGGATGCCACCCCTATGGTAGGCTATACAGCAGCCATGGAAAGGAAAAGGGCTATCCCTTATGCCATTGAATCCGGGTGCGATATGATTTTATTTAATAAGGATCTGGATGAGGATTACGGATTTATGATGGAAGGGTATAAGAACGGAATCCTTTCAGAAGAAAGGTTGAATCATGCAGTTTTGCGCATTCTGGCCGCAAAGGCAGCTCTGGGTCTTCATCATAAAGCAAGAGAAGGAAAACTCATGCCTCCTAAAGAGAATCTTGAAATTTTACAATGCGAAGAGCATGTGAAATGGGCGCAGGAACTGGCAGACAACGCAATTACCTTAGTAAAGGATACCCAGGATTTACTACCTGTTTCTCCACAGAAATACAAAAGAATTCTTCTGGAAATTTTGGGCGATTTTCCCTCCAATGAAAGAGTAAAAAAGGGCATTTCGGAGGAATTGAAAAAGCGTGGATTTGAAGTTGTTTTGTATGAGCCGGAGGATTTTTCCAAGGGTGTGGACAATGTATCCATGATTAAGGAGAAATATGATCTGGTGCTTTACATAGGAAATGTGGAAAATGCCAGCAATAAAACTACCAATAGGTTAAACTGGTATACCTTTTTTGGACAAGGAAATAATGTTCCCTGGTTTGTAAAAGAAGTTCCCACTTTGTTTGCCAGTCTGGCAAATCCCTATCATCTGTTTGATGTCCCCATGATACAGACTTATATCAATTGTTATTCAAACAACGATTATTTTTTAAAAGCTTTAATTGAAAAAATATGCGGAGAAAGTGAATTTAAAGGGAAAAGTCCCATTGACCCTTTTTGTGGGAGAAAAGAATTGGCATATTGAGGAAAAAGTATGAAAATTGACAGTTTAAAGACAAACCATATAGAAAACCCTGTAGGATACCTTTATGAATACATCCATTTAACATGGAATGTATGGGACACGGAGGAAAAGACAGACCTGTGGACCCGGATTCAGATTGCGGGAGATAAAGATTTTTCGGATATCATACTGGATACAGGCAAAATGAGTCATTATGGAAGGCGTTTTTATGATGCTGATATGGCGCTTATGCCTAAGACCCGGTATTATTGGAAAGTTATGATAGCAGGGAAAAAGGAAGAGGCCGAAAGCCGGATCGCTTATTTTGAGACGGGTAAGATGGATGAACCCTGGAAAGCTGATTTTATTTCTACCCGGGAAGAGGGAGCGGCAATGCCTTTTCTTTATAAAGAGTTTGAGATTTCTAAAAGGGTAAAGAAAGCAGTTTTGTATTGTATGGGACATGGTCTATATGAACCCTATTTAAACGGCAGGCATGTGGGAGAGGAATATCTTCTGCCGGGATATCATGCTTATGACCTTATGTGGGAGTACCAGACATTTGATTTGACAGAGTATCTGACGGAAGGAACCTGTGTTTTAGGTTTTCTTTTAGGGGAAGGCTGGTATAAGGGACGTTTTGTTTTCGAAGGGGGATATAGAAACCTATACGGGGAGCGGAAAAAGGTAATCGGGGAGCTTCACATTACATATCAGGACGAAAGCTGCCAGATTATCTGTACGGATGATTCCTGGAAAGCAAAGGAATCCGGAATACAGGAAAATAACATTTATGACGGGGAAACAATTTATATGTCAGCAGAAAAAAAGGAATTGAAAGTAGAGAAGATAGAAACGGAAAAGTCTCTGCTGACGGAAAGGATAAATCCGCCTGTTCATAAGGTGGGGGAAATCCCGGTAAGAGAAATCATTACAACGCCCAAAGGAGAGTGCGTATTGGATTTTGGGGAAATGATCACAGGCTGGGTGGAATTTTATCCGGGAAAAGATACGAGAGAGGAAATCAGACTGCTCTTTGGAGAGGTTTTACAGGAGGGCTGTTTTTATAGGGATAATCTGCGGACGGCAAAAGCAGAATTTGTAGTTAAGGGCTGCCATGCAGGGAAAATCCGCCCACACTTTACCTTCTTTGGATTCCGTTATGTAAAGGTCGAAGGAATGGAGAATGTAAAGAAAGAAGATTTTCTGGCAATCCGGTTAATGTCTGATCTGGATATTACGGGAAGCGTTGTGACCGGAAATGAAAATGTTAACCGGCTGATTGACAATACCCTTCGTTCTCAGAAGTGTAATTTTTTGGATATTCCTACGGACTGCCCTCAACGGGATGAAAGAATGGGATGGACGGGGGATATTGCAGCCTATGCGGATTCTGCCAGTTTCCATATGTATGTGCCGGGATTTATTCATCATTATATGGTTAATCTAATGCTGGAGCAAAAAGAGCTGGGGGGATCGGTGCCGTTCTTTGTGCCCAGACCCAAGCCTGCTTATCATGAAGGAATGAATCCTTTTCTTTACACTTCAGGAGCCTGCGGGTGGGGAGACGCGGCAGCAATTCTGCCCTGGACCGTATATCAGCATTACGGGGATAAAAATATGCTGGCAGGGGAATATGAAAGTATGTGTGCCTGGGCGGATTATGTGACAAAAAGAACAAAGGAAAATAAAGTTCCTTTTTTGTGGCAGAACGACAGGCAGTTAGGAGACTGGCTGGCTCTTGATAACGGAGACATCCGCAATCCCATCGGAAGAACGGACGCAGGACTTTTGGCAAGCGCATATTATTACCACTCTGTATGCCTTTGTAAAAAAGCGGCAAAGGAATTGGAAAAAAGCGGGGATGAAAGGAAATGGGAAGAGTTGGCGTCTCATATAAAAAAGGCGTTTCTTGAAGAATATCTGGATGAAGAGGGAGAAATAAAGGGAGAAAAAACCCAGACGGCCTATGCCCTGCTTCTGATGTTTGGATTATATGAGAACCATAAAAAGGAAGTTTTGGCAGCCGGTTTAAAAAGGACCTTGGAAGAATACGATAATCATTTATCAACCGGTTTTATAGGGACCGGCATGCTGTGCCCGGCACTTTCGGAAAGCGGAATGAACGAATTGGCATATACGGTGCTGTTACAGGAGGATTACCCCGGCTGGTTAAGAGAGGTTAAGCTGGGAGCAACGACTGTATGGGAACGTTGGAATTCCCTGGATGAGGATGGAAAAATTAGCAAAGAGGGAATGAACAGCCTCAACCATTATGCTTATGGCAGCATAGCAGGGTGGATATATCGTTATGCCTGCGGATTTCGCTGGGATGAGGAAAATGAGTTTTTTATCAGTCCCATGCCGGATGTCAGGATGAAAAGCATAAAGGGAAGCTTTTGCAATGCTTCCGGACAGTTTACCAGTCAATGGGAGACGGAAGAGAACGGCAGGACTGTTTATACGGTTACGGTTCCTTTTCAGGCAGAGGTGCCTTTTATACTGCCGGACGGGAGCCGCCATATTCTGGAAACAGGAAAACATGTATTTATAGTTGATTCAGATAATGAATAGTACACAAAACAGTACAGAGGGAGAAAGAGAGGATAAAAATATGAAAATGAAAAAAGTCAGAGAAATTCTGGTAGGCGCAGTATGTATAGCAATGCTTGCTTTTACTGTAGCGGGATGTGGAAATCAGGAGACGGAAACACCGGAAACGTCAGAAGCGCAGCAGGAAGAAGCAGAGGAAGTAACAGGAGATGAAGAGGCAGGAATGGTAATCAATATCCATACTTCCGGAAATGAGCTTTATGAAAGAGTTATGCAGTTATATCCCGCATATCAGGATTTAGGAAATGGGAAAGGTATGATTGGGGATGTCCCTGTAAATTGGATCATCACACCTAATGACGGCAATGCTTATCAGACCGCATTGGATGAAAAACTATCAAATATAGAGGCAACTCCGGCTGAGGACAGAATCGATTTATTTACCATTGAAGCAGATTACGCCAAAAAATATGCGCAGACGGCAAACCTTATGACCATGGAAGAAATCGGTGTTACGGAAGAAAATATGGCGAACCAGTATGCGTATACAAAGGAAATTGTCCAAAATGCAGAGGGAGAAGTTTGCGCTTCAGCATGGCAGTCTACACCGGGATTCTTTATGTACAGAAGGTCTATTGCGAAGGAAGTATTCGGAACGGATGAGCCCGATGAGATTCAGGAGATATTATCAACATGGGAAAATTTTGATGACGCAGCAGCAAAATTGAAGGATAGCGGTTATATGATGTTTTCAGCATATACGGATTCTTACTATCCTTTTAACGCAAATAAATCACAGCCCTGGGTGGATGAAAATCTGGTCATTCATATGGATGACCATGTAATGCAGTGGGTGGAGCAGACAAGGGAATATACGGAAAAGGGATATAACCACCGGAATGTAGAAATTTCCGATATTATACTGGATTTAAGGAAAGATGGGAAGGTTTTTGGAGCCTTTGCCGCACCATGGTATATGGATTATGTAGAATTTAGTTGTCTGGATGACCCTAATGCTCCTCTCGAATTGGGAAATGGCTCTTATGCGGACTGGGCTGCCTGCACGGGACCGGAAAGCTATTATTGGGGCGGAACCTGGCTTTGTGTACCGGAAGGCTGTGATAATGTAAGCGAAGTCAGGGATTTAATCTATGCTTTAACCTGTGACGAAGCCACGATGAAAAAACTGGCATTGGATAACGGGGAATTTGTCAACAATGAGAAAGTAATGAAGGAACTGGCAGCCAGCGATTATGAATGTGCTTTTCTGGGCGGACAAAATCATATTGCATTTTTGGAAGAAGCGGCAGGAAATATTGATATGTCCAATCAGACCATGTATGACCAGGGAGTAGGCGATGCCTGCAAGGAAGCCTTCAGGGATTATTTTGACGGTTATATCAGCAGGGAAGAAGCGTTGGAGGCATTTTATAAAGGCGCTGTTGTAAAACATCCGGAGTTGAAAATACCGGAATAATCCATAGAAGCGATTTGTGAAACGGAAAATTATTAACCGGCAGACAAAAGAGAAAAGGAGCAGCGGAATGAAAGAAAGCAAGGTTTTAGAAGCGTTAAAATTAGTATTGCCTTTGATAAAACAGTCCTTGGAGCTGGATATGCAGATATGTCTTTGTGACAGGGAAAAAACCATTGGTGTGTGGTATGGGAACAGCATTCATCTGGAAATTGAAGAAGGAACCAGATTTGATCCGAATTCTCCTGCTGACGGACAGATGCTTCATGTTATGGAGATAGGGGAGAGAATAGAAAGCATACTTCCATCCCAGGTATATGGTGTGCCGGTAAGAGGAATTCTAAGTCCTGTGTATGACGAAGGCGAGGTAGTGGGAATTATCAGCTTTGCCATTTCTATACAGGAACAAAAGGAACTTGAATCTTCTGCAGATAATCTGAATCAGAATATTACGCGTACCAATGAAAATTTTCAGAGAATTGCCCAGACTGCATCGGATTTGGCAAAAAAGGCCCGGAATATTAACCAGCATACGGAAGAAATCAGCGGACTGACCGAATCTACCTCCCAAATTGTAGGACAAATTGAAAAGAATGCGAAACGCTCCAATATTCTTGCACTAAATGCTGCTATTGAATCGGCAAGGGCAGGAGATAAGGGAAAGGGATTTGCGGTAGTGGCAGGAGAAATGGGAAAATTATCCAAGGCCAGCGGAGAATCTGCTAAAGTGATCGGAGAAAAATTAAACGATGTGTTTGAAAAGCTGAAGGGCATTACGGCAGAGCTGGGAGAGATTTCCAATATAGTCATAGAGCAGGCGGAAGGTGTAAACAGTATTGATGATTCCTTGAAAAAAATTGAAAGCGAGGCTTCTGCGCTTTCCAATGCCGTAAAACTAAGCTCTTAATATTCGGAGGGAAAAACATGAATCATTATTATCTTGCAATTGATATCGGGGCATCCAGCGGAAGGCACATGCTGGGATATATGGAAGAGGGAAAGCTAAAGCTAAAGCTGGAAGAGATTTACAGGTTTCCCAATGAAATGATTAAAAAGAATAATCAGCTTTGCTGGGATTTGGAAAGGCTGTTTGCAGAAATACTAAACGGTATGAAGAAGTGCTTTCATTTGGGGAAAATTCCCAAAACCGTTGGAATTGATACATGGGCGGTGGATTTTGTTTTATTGAATAAGGAAGGGCAGCCTATTGGCGATTCTGTTGCATACCGGGATAGCCGAACCTTGGATATGGATAAAGAGGTAATCAGATACATTGATGAAAAGAAGTTATATGAAAGAACCGGAATTCAGAAGCAACAGTTTAACACTATCTATCAATTAATGTCGGTCAAAGAGAAAAATCCTGATTACTTAGATCAGGCAGAGACCTTTCTTATGATACCGGATTATTTTCATTATTTGTTGACAGGCAGAAAAAGCAATGAATATACAAATGCTACTACCACCCAGCTTGTTAGCCCGGATACCAAAAACTGGGATTGGGAATTGATTGAAAGGCTGGGCTATCCAAAGAAGATTTTTGGAGAAATTGCTTTACCGGGAACAAAACTGGGGGGATTGAGGGAGGAAATAAAAAAGGAAGTAGGTTTTGATTGTAAGGTAATTCTTCCTGCAAGCCATGATACGGCATCGGCTGTTATGGCAGTACCGGGTAAAACAGAGGATATCCTGTATATCAGTTCGGGAACATGGTCTCTTTTAGGAACGGAGCTGTCAAAGGCTGACTGTACGGAAGAAAGCCGGATACATAATTTTACCAATGAAGGCGGCTATGGTTACAGATTCCGGTATCTGAAAAATATTATGGGGCTGTGGATGATCCAGTCAATAAAAAGAGAAATTGGACAGGATTGGAGTTATGAGAATATTTGTTCTGCGGCAGAAAAGGAAAGAATTCCTTCTACTGTTGATTGCAACCAGGGCAGATTCCTTTCCCCGTCCAGTATGGTAAAAGAAATACAGGCAGCATGCAGGGAATCAGGGCAGCAGGTGCCGGATTCTCTGGAAGAAACTGCATCGGTCATCTATCAAAGTCTGGCGGAAAGCTATGGAAAAGCCGTGCGTGAGCTGGAAGAACTTACAGAGAAAAGCTACAAATGCCTCCATATTGTAGGCGGAGGTGCAAATGCAGAATATTTGAACAGAATGACTGCAAAGGTATGCGGAAAAAAGGTGTTAGCAGGGCCTATGGAGGCGACTGCAATAGGGAATCTGCTGGCGCAGTTGATCAGTGAAGGAGAATTGGCAGACATAGAAGAAGGAAGGATATGTGTTTATGAATCATTCCCCATTCAATGTTATGAGCCGGAATAGAAAAGGAGGATTAAAATGACAACAACGGAAAAGTACCAATATGCAAAGGAAGTCTATGGGAAAATAGGAGTGGATACCGATAAAGCCATTGAAGCTTTAAAGAAAATACCGGTATCGCTTCATTGCTGGCAGGGAGATGATGTGACCGGTTTCGACCATGAAGGATCTTTAACGGGAGGAATCCAGACAACGGGAAACTATCCGGGAAAGGCCCGCACGCCGGAAGAACTGATGGCGGATTTGGATAAAGCCCTGTCATTAATGCCGGGAAGAAAAAAGCTGAATCTTCATGCCAGCTATGCGATTTTTGAAAAAGGAGAGCATGCAGACAGGGATAAACTGGAGCCGAAACATTTTAAAAAATGGGTGGCTTTTGCAAAGGAAAGAAATATGGGATTGGATTTTAATCCTACATTTTTCTCTCATGATAAAATAAAGGACGGATTGACGCTTTCAAGCCCTGACGAGGTAACCAGAAAGTTCTGGATTGAACACGGAAAAGCGTGTATCAGAATTTCGGAGTATTTTGCAAAGGAGACGGGAATGCCCTGTGTTATGAATATCTGGACGGGGGACGGCATGAAGGACATTCCCGCAGATCGTTTAGGTCCTCGTATGCGCTACAAAGATTCCATAGAACAGATTCTGTCGGAGCCCTTTGATAAGAATCTGGTTAAGCCCTGTGTGGAATCCAAAGTATTCGGAATCGGAGTAGAATCCTATACGGCAGGCTCAGGGGAATTTGCCTTAAGCTTTGCAGCAACCCATGAAGGCTGCCTTCCTCTTATGGACAACGGACATTATCATCCCACGGAAGTGGTATCGGACAAAATCCCTGCCCTGTTGTGCTTTTTTCCGGAAATCGCATTACATATTACAAGACCTGTACGGTGGGACAGCGACCATGTAGTATTATTCGATGATGAAACAAAGGAAATGGCAAAAGAGATTGTCAGGAATGATGCCCTGAACAGAGTTTATATGGCATTGGATTATTTTGACGCAGGCATTAACAGGATTTCCGCATGGGTAGTAGGCTTTAGAAGCTGGCAGAAAGCGCTGTTGTCTGCTTTGTGCACTCCTGGAAAGATGTTAAAGCAGTTACAGGATGATAACCGCCTGACGGAGCTGATGGTTATGCAGGAGGAATTAAAAACCTATCCTTTTGGGGAAGTGTGGCAGGAATATTTAAGACAGTGCGGATTAAATGATGACCTGAAATGGTTTGAGCAGGTCAAGGATTATGAAAAAGAGGTATTATCAAAACGAGCTTAGCAGGAAAGGTGGCAGTTGTCAGATGAAATTTTTGGAAGCGGAATTTGTGAAAGGCTTTATCCGTATGGCGGCAGACGGATGGGAACAGGGCTGGCATGAGAGAAACGGAGGAAACTTGTCTTATCGTGTAAAAGATGAAGAGGTGGAGAGTGTAAAGGAACAGCTAAAAAAAAGGGAATGGATGCCCATAGGAACGGCTGTTCCGGGATTGGCAAAGGAGTATTTTTTAGTTACGGGGAGCGGGAAATATTTTCGGAATATTTCTTTAAATCCGGAGGATTCCATATGTATGATTGAACTGGATGAAAAAGGAGAAAACTATCGGATTGTATGGGGAATGATAAACGGAGGAATGCCTACCAGTGAATTGCCCTCACATTTGATGAATCATGAGGTTAAAAAGAGATCTACGAACGGCAGATATAGAGTTATATATCATGCCCATACAACAAATATTATTGCCCTTACATTTGTCCTTCCTCTTAAAGATGAAGTATTCACAAGAGAACTTTGGGAAATGGCAACGGAATGTCCGGTTGTGTTTCCTGATGGAGTGGGAGTTGTTCCCTGGATGGTTCCCGGAGGGAGAGAAATAGCAGAGGCTACCAGCAAGCTGATGAAAACTTATGATCTGGCAATCTGGGCGCATCATGGAACTTTTGCAGCAGGAGAAGATTTTGATTTGACTTTCGGATTGATGCACACAGTGGAGAAATCTGCAGAAATCCTTGTCAAAATGCTGTCTATGAGACCGGATAAAAGGCAGACCATAGAGACGGAAGATTTTAGAAAACTGGCAGAGGGATTTCAGGTAAAACTGCCGGAAAGATTCCTTTACGAAAAATGACCTGATAAGAAGTAAAGGTTGAAAAATGTTGAAAGATTTTTGTGGGAAAAATGGCTTAAACAAGCTATAATAAGAATAGCCGGGAACGGCTGTTAATAAAAACATGTAATAAGGTTATGTAATGAAAAAGGAGGAAAGGTATGGCAAACAGATTTGTACTGAACGAGACATCCTATCACGGAGCGGGGGCGATCAATGAAATAGCCGGCGAGGCCAAAGGAAGGAATTTTACAAAAGCATTTGTATGTTCCGATCCTGATCTGGTTAAATTCGGGGTAACGGCAAAGGTATTGAAGGTGTTGGATGATGCAGGGCTTTCTTATGAGCTCTATTCCAATATTAAGCCCAATCCCACCATTGAGAATGTGCAGTCCGGTGTGGAGGCATATAAAAAATCCGGCGCGGATTACATCATTGCCATTGGCGGAGGATCATCCATGGATACCGCAAAAGCAGTGGGCATCATTATCAATAATCCCGACTTTGCGGATGTGAGAAGCTTAGAGGGAGTGGCGCCTACCACCAACAAGTGTGTTCCCATTTTTGCAGTTCCTACAACGGCAGGGACCGCGGCGGAGGTTACCATCAACTATGTTATTACCGATGGGGAAAAGAACCGCAAAATGGTATGCGTAGACCCCAAGGATATTCCTGTAGTGGCATTTGTGGATTCGGAAATGATGTCTTCCATGCCTAAAGGGTTAACAGCAGCTACCGGTATGGACGCGCTGACCCATGCCATTGAAGGCTATATTACCGCAGGCGCATGGGAATTATCTGATATGTTCCACTTAAAAGCAATTGAGATCATTGCCCGTTCCTTAAGAGGCGCAGTCGATAATACGCCGGAAGGAAGGGAAGGCATGGCTTTGGGACAGTATGTTGCAGGCATGGGCTTTTCCAATGTAGGTCTTGGTATCGTTCACTCCATGGCGCATCCTTTGGGAGCTTTATACGATACGCCCCACGGTGTGGCAAATGCCATTATCCTGCCTACGGTTATGGAATATAATGCAGAAGCTACCGGAGAGAAATACCGTGAAATTGCCAGGGCCATGGGCGTTAAAGGAGTAGATTCCATGAGCCAGGAAGAATACCGCAAGGCGGCAATAGATGCTGTTAAACAGCTTTCCGTAGATGTGGGAATTCCCGCTGATTTAAAAGAAATTGTAAAGAAAGAGGACATTCCTTTCTTAGCGCAGTCTGCATATGACGACGCCTGCAGACCGGGCAATCCTAAAGAGACCAGCGTGGAAGATATTACAAAGCTGTACGAGTCGTTGATTTGATCTTGTTGCGTATATAGGGATCATTAAATATTAAAAGGAACTGTTGTTGGTGGATAACAGTTCCTTTTAATAATCTCTTTTTAAAGCTTTTTCAAAGATTGAGTTTATTTGGTCATAATTTTTCAAAAAAGATTGAGAACTTGCTTTTATCATATCGTCTTGAGAAATTTCGCTAAAATCCAGATAATAACCCAATCTTTGGGCAAGTATTGAAAAATATGCCCTCTGCGTTCGACCATTGCCTTCTGGTAATGATACGATAGGAATATAAAAGATATTCATAAACTTCCCAATAGCCGTCTTTCCAGTCTGTTTAATTCCATGTGAATCTCATTTCTATTGAAAATAGGTATTCAATATCGAATACCTTTGAATACCCACTTTGAAAAAATTATTATTAAGTTGTTGGAAGCTTGTATAGCTTTTGGTCATAATAATTTTTCATTCCATCCAAGATCCCTGTCAAAAACAGTATTACTTCATCTTTAATGTTTTCTAAATCACTAATGGTTAAATCTCTTGCACAATCGCTAAAAGAAACATCTCCATGTGCCAAGCTATTCCGTTCCCTTTTAACACGTTCTAAAGATTCTCCTGGAGTTGAAAGACGATAACGTATTCTATGTTTATCACAAATGTCTTTAATTTTTTTTGCATTTAGGTTACCGCTAATTCCCAACGCGTCTTTTGAAAGAATAATTGGTGCATTAGTTGTAATATCCCGAATAATTTCTTGAACACGATTTTCATAGGCAACTCGTTCTGTGGCAGGTCCATATATTTCGTTTATTTTATATTTCGACCAAATATCTTGAATCTCACGGATTACTTGATTATAAGAACAATTGTCGTTTTTCAAATCTTCGTAAATTTCCATCATTCCACTAACAATGCATGCCTCGACCAAATTATATAACATTAGCAAAAAATTAGATTTCATAATCTTATAGAAACGTGTATTGTCAACGGTCTGTATATTAGGATTCCCATTATCAATTTCAACCATAACAGAAAAATAAAATTCAATTTCTTGCTTTCTGTCGGCAAAAATGCTCAGTGTATTTTGCATAACTTTATCCTTTTAATAATTGATCTTTCACATATTCAACACGCAATTTCAATTTTCCTTCATTATTGCTGGCATCTGAGGTCGTGTATTCTTTAAATTCATCAGAATCAAGCCAGTCAACATTGCTTATTCTTAAATCTGTTTTTTCTCTTAATGCTAATGCAACTCCAACAGAAATTGCTTCAAAACGAACACGAGGAGTTGCTTTCGCTTTTTCAGTCTTAGCAAAGCCAAAAGGAAAGTTTTCTTTTACAAAAGAAACCATACGTTGAAAATCTGCGTAAAAAGTATCTTCATCAAAATCCACTAGATTATTAATGAGATATTCGTCTAAAAATTCATTAACGGTGTGTCCAAAGTTTTCATAGTTATTTAAATAGGCAAAGAAACGGAGAACAAATTCAAATCGTTCATGCCTCTTAATTCTATCTTCACTCATAGGGCAGAGCGCAACAAATGTCTCATCTTTAGAACATTTTTCAATAAAGTCAGTAAATGGACCAGGATAAGAGCCACGCCGTACTTCTGAATCATTAGCCTTCATTCCAGTTGTATTAATTCGATAGAAGAGATCCTGTCTGGCTACAGTAGGTGTATCTTCCTCCAAAACAATGATCCTTAAGGTTTTATTCAGAAATTTACGTTGCTGAGCATCAGACAAGTCTTTAAAATAAAATCCATTAAGTTTGGTTAATTTTTTTAAGCCGCTAAGTTGCAGTTTGTTATTGTGGAACTCGACAAGAGTCTGCATGCGTTGAGCACCATCAATTACCTCTTGTTTACCATTATCACAATCTGCGAAAAACATAAACGGAATGGGTAAACCAAGAAAGATTGATTCCAAAAAAAGAGTTTTATTTTTAGTTTGCCATACAAAGTTTCTTTGATATGGCGGAATAAAAAAGTCTTTCTTTTTAAATTTTGCAATCAAAAGTTCTATGGTAAAATCTTTTGTGTCATAATCAATTTGTTTCTGCATTTCTTTGATTTGCAGATCAGCAGCTTGTTTTTCATCCGTAGAAATAATATGTTCTTTTTTAGTTCGCGGCATTTTCCTCTACCTCCTGTAAATGTTGTTGAATGCTGATCCCTATAGCTCGCCCCAATTCAACAGGAACGGCATTTCCTATGTGTATTCCTATTTCGCGTCGGTTTGATGGATGATCATTGTCAATAAAAACATAATCTGGGGGAAACGATTGCAAAATAGCTCCTTCTCTTAATGACAAAGCTCTATCTTGCTCAGGATGCCCAAATCGTCCATTTCCGTATCCATAAAACTGTGTTGTTATAGTTGGAGAAGGTTCATCCCAGGACATCCTTCCATATACAGAAGGATATGTTTTTCCACTTTCTTTTTTATGACATTCTAATTGTAGCTCTTCATCCCAATCGCGCCATGTACCCCCAGGAGTAGATTGTCTTATTCTTTTCAAGTTAGTGGGTGAAAGCCGACAAGCACGATGAAGCAAATCATTGGTATCTTGTTCTCCATCTTTTAATGCAGACAAATTTCCTATGGCTTGACGTACCGTTGGATAATGTTCGGAATCATACAACGGAGGAATTAGTTTTATTTCTCCTAAGCGAGAAGCCAATAAAACCAGTCTTTTTCGATTTTGAGGAACGCCGTATTCCGGACAATATACAATTTTCCAGTCAACACAATAATTCAATTCTTTCAGAGTAGATACAAAATCGGTAAAGACTTTTTCACTCTCTAATTCTGGTACATTCTCCATAGAAATTATTTCAGGGTTTACTTCCTGAACTAGCCTTGCAAAAGAATATAATAATTTCCACTTATCATCAGTTGGTCCATCTTTTCGATAGCGATTAGTATATTTAGAAAATGGTTGGCAAGGTGCACATCCGACAAGTATTCGGGTAGTGTTATCAGGATATAATGCCTCTAATTGTTCTCCTTTTAACGAAGTAATATCACAATTTATGAATTGCGCATTATTATTCTTTTCATAAGCAAAACGGCAAGAATCGTCAATATCTATACCAGCTTGCACAGTTATACCCGACAGAGATAATCCTTTTGTTAAGCCACCAATTCCACAGAATAAATCTATTGCGGTAGAAGGCACTAAACCTCACCTCCCTTTTGATTGGAATTTTCTTGATCAATAAAAAGTAAATACGTGTCTATTTGTAATGCGTCAGCAATTTTTTGTATATTGTCTAAAGAGATACTTCGTTTTCCACATTCTATTGCACTAATGTATGTTCTATGCAATCCTGCCTTTTCTGCAAAATGTTCTTGAGAAAGACCTAATTGCATACGATATGCTTTTACATTTTTTGAGAATACCTTAATTACATCCACGCTAAATTCACCCTTTTCTAGTATAGCCGAGTGAATACAATAAGTCAACATACAATAAGTCACAAAAGACTGTACTCTTAAAAATAAGTACAAAAAGGACATCCACCTAAATAAAAGATAAAATGTCCTTTGGCATATACGCTATTCAATTTTATGTACAAAGCAGTCTGCCGCTGTTACGCCGCTTTCTGCTGGTGTCTCTGTGTTACATTCCCATCCCTAAAGGGATGCAACGCATTGATTTCTGAAAAGTAATATGCCATTTTAACATAAAGCTCGTTGGCAGATAAATCCTGCAAAAAATGTTCCTTCTTTAGGTTGTTAAATATTTCAGTGGCATTTGAATAGATAAACCTGCTATTGCAAAACATATTGCCTTTTGCAATGTCAACCGTTCTGATTTTACCTGCCCAAGTGTAGATATCCTGAAACAAAAACTTATGAATCTTTAAAAGATAATTAAAATTCATTTCGCCCTTAGGAATGTTTTGAAATAGTTCAATGTATCTTAAACCTGCTATTTTTCTTTCCTTTTCTTCTAAAAGTTTAGAATCGCAGATGCCTAATTTATTTTTTAATACATTGCTGCTTTCATAACAATAGTACGAATCATGGGCATATTGATAAGAATTACTCATTTATTTTCGCCTGTTATGATCTTTTTAATCTCTTTTGAAATGTTTCTTTTTCCGGAAGCACATTCTTTTAGTAAAATAATTTCGTCCTCAGTAAAAAACATACCTTCCAAAGCAAAATTTGCAATAACGTCTTTTACAATCATTTCATTACTTGCCATAAGTGCCATTTTAAATTAGAGTCCTTTCTGGTTGTGTTATGTTGTTCTCCGCAGTGCACATTCGGAAAACCTCTGGTTTTCCTCATTCGCGGGCTTCGCCCTATGAAAACCGGTATGAGCAAATACGTCTGCAAGCAGCCGATTTGCCCCTGCCGGTTTTCGCACTGCTCATTGCCTACGCGTACATTATATCATATTTTCTTCTTATTCCGCAAATAAGGCTTCTGCCAGTCTGCAAAGTGCCTCCTGGTCCCTGCAAGCCATCAGTTCTCTTGCAGAGTGCATGGATAAGAGGGGGACGCCTGCATCCACGCAGGGGATGCTTAATTTTGCGGAGCTGATGCTTCCCAAGGTGGAGCCGCCGCGGATATCCGAACGGTTCACATATTTGGCGTAGGGAATATCATGCTCATCGCAAAGGGATTGTATGATACTCACATAGTAAGAATCAGTTGCATATGCCTGCCTTGCGGAAAGCTTCAGGGCAATGCCGTCTCCTAAGCATAGGTGGTTTGTTAAATCATTTTTGTCAGGATAGCCGGGATGCATTGCATGGGCAACGTCCAGAGAAAGGCAAAGTCCGCCGCTTATGGTACAGTAAAGTCTTTCCTTTTCAAAGCCAAGATTTTCAAAGAGCCGTTCCAGAATACCCATGGTCAATCCTGAGTCGGCTCCCTGCTTGGTGGAACTGCCGATTTCCTCGTTATGATAAAAAGCGGACACGCAGATTTGATTTCCCTTAGTGTCTGCTTTTAAAATGGCCTCCAGAGCAGCATGAACGCCGGAACAGTTGTCAATGCGGGGAGAAGAAAACAGTTCTTTATGGATACCTGCATAAGCCCCATCATCGGCATTATACAGGCAGATTTCATAGTCCAGAATCTCATCTGGGGAAGCCTCTGCTAACTGTCCCAGATAGGAAAGAAAGAAGTCCTTGAGACTCTCCCCGTCTTTATTGAGAAAAAGAAGGGGCAGCATATGAAGCTGGGGATTCAGTTTTAATTCGTCATTGACCTTCTGGTTCATATGAATGGCAAGGCCGGGAATGACAGCCACAGGTCCTTTGGAATCAACAAGTTTTGTGATGGGGTGGAAGGGATCTTTTCCTTTTAGACATACCTTTCCTGCAATCCCCAAAGGACGGTCAAGCCAGCTGGCATAAACAGCTCCGCCGTAAGGCTCGGTATTCAGTCTGCCGTATCTGTCGGAGGAGATTTCAGGATCGGGCTTTATGAGAAAAGTGGGCCAGTCTGTGTGGGCGGTCAGCATACGCAGCCGTGAAACGGACTTTTTGGGCAGGACATCCTTTCCCACGGTAAATGCGATGCAGGTGCTGTCATAAACGTTGATATAATACCTGCCCCCCGGTTTTACGGCAAAGGGTTCGGTCAGCTTTAATTCCTGAAAGCCGGAGTCCTTTAAGCGGTCACGGCAATACAGGCAGCAGTGATAGGGCGAATGAGCCTCGCCAATCAGTTCGGATAAAGCTTCAATGGCAGCATCGGCCCCCTGTTTCCGGATGTTTTGGTCTGATTTTCGGGTAGTTGTATTTGGCATTTTATTGTCCTCCTGTTATCATTTTAGGCAAAGCAGTCAGGGATTATTCACGCTTCACTGTCTGTGGGGCGTCCCTTAAAGAATAATATTGTAAGTAATCGCTTGCTTCCTTTAATGGAATCTTATCATCTATTTCCATGACCGGTCTGGTTTCATCATATAAACTGATAAATACCCGGCTGTAATTTCCTGTTGCCCAGTCGCTGTTGGAAGCTAAGGGAAGCAGTAAGGTTCCGTCTCCCAGATCGGTCAGAAGGCAGCTTTTTCCTTCCCAGCTGATGGTAATGATGGTGTCCTCGTTCAGTGTGCTGCCAAAGTGCGCCCTTAATGCGTCCGTATTGATTTCAGCATAAAGAAATTCTGAAGGTCCGTCAGAGGTAATGAGGGCAGAAGCGTTCAGATCTTCCAGGCTGTGTCCCAGAGACAGAGGACATTTACTCATATAAAGGGGAGCCGCCCAGGGAGAATCGGAAAGGTCTGCGGAGGCATAACTTTCTTCTCCGTACATGGAAATATAAAGGGCTTTTGGAAGATAGAACTCTGTACGGCTGTCATAAGCGTAGCCTCTTATCAATAATTCACGGTAAATGTAGTAATTATTTAAGGGGCTTAAGTCGCTTCCGATAACAGTGTGTTCGTCAATAAGGGCGATTACCGCGTCTGCCGCGCCCCTGCTCTTGGCAAGGGAAACCTTTCCCGAATAGAGGGCGCTCTCATTTAAGAGAAAATAGTACATCTGCAGCTTATCCAGTGCCAGGATCTTCAAATCCTTATCTGCATTGCGAAGGATTTTCAGGTTTTCGCCATATTCATAAAGACGTTCCTTCACGCTGTTTTCCATAAATCCGTATCCTAAGGAGGGAAAACAGGCGGCATCCTCTTCGGTAACGGAAAGGGCCGAAGGAGAGACGGAAAAGGGCAGGAGGTTAGCCGTGTATTCCCCTACACATGCGCAGTCCGCGTTTGTGGTTCCGTCTAAAGAAGGGAACTGGTAATCCCCCATTTGATAAAAGGTAAGAAAAGGAATGCTCAAGGAAAAAGCGATACAGACTGCGGCAGATGTTTCCTTTTGGAAGATCTGTCTTCCGAATCGGATAATAAGGATGGGAAGAAAGATGCCTAATATCCAAAGGTAAATGTGGCTGCTGCGGGAAAACAGTCTGCTGACCCAGGTCTCATCCATAATGACCAAAGTGTATGTATAGCATACGGGAAGGATGAGAAACCCTGCGGACAGTCCCAGAAAAGCAGGCAGGTGGTAAGGCTTTTTATCCTTGTTTTTGTAGTAAAAGGACAAAAACAGTAGAAGAAAAAGCCAGACAGGGGGCATAGGGCCTAAAAAGCGGAGGGCATAGTAAGTCCCGGATCTGATCTTTTCAAAGGAGGATAAATAAGGCATAAACCATTCGGGAACGGATACGGAACTTAAGGACAATCCGTCGGCGAGAAGGGTCTGGCCGGAATAGGTCAGGATATGGGACGCCATTTTTATCAACATGGGAACGGATAAAATGATGGGGAGAAAAAGAATGAGCGTTTCCGGGTAAAATGATTTTTTCAAAAGTTCTGCTTTTATTTCTCTCTCCTTAAAAAAGGAGAACAGGCAGAAAAGTGCAAAGGGCATTCCGGCAACAATGAGCGCCAGGCCGAACAGGGGATAGTAAAGCCCGCTTAAAAAACCGCAGAAAACATAAAGATACAAAAAGCGCCTTTTGTTACGAAGGACAACAGGATGCAAAAGCAGAAGCAGCACAGGCAGGATGACCCACGTCCGGCAGTAAACGGGCATATGGAAGAGAAAGGCAAAAAGAAGCGCCCATTCCCCTTTTACATGAAAAGATATCATGACAACTGAGAGTACTGCAAACAAAACAAATAGTATGACAAAGGCGGCGCTGTAGGAAGAGGCCTTCCCATGGAAAAATAATTGATTGATACCGCCGGCTAACACAGGAAATAATCCCGATACCGGAAAATAGTCTTCGTAAGGGGAATTTCCCAAAACAAAGATCTGCTGCCACGGAAGCATCTGTTCGCCGTAATGGTGCATATCCGTAGGGATGATTAAGGCCGGGGGTATATAGGAACCGTATAAAAAAACGGAAACTGCCGAAGAAACGAAAACGAAAGGCTTCGGATCTTTACCGGATAGGTTAGAAAAATGATGTTGAAGAAAAAAGCCTGCGTACAGGGCAAGTATTAAGGCGGCTATAAAGATCAGATACGCTTTGGGGAAGGAAAGATGCAGGATCTGTCCTTGATAGCTGTAGGAATTTTTCAGATACAGGATCAATAAAAGGGGCAGGGGAAGCTGGCTTATAAAAAAAATCTTATCAAATACCCCGTAAAAATGAAAATAAAACAGGAGTGCAAAAAGAAAGATAAGGGCCGCGGCCCCGAATATCAATAAATCCGAGTGAAGATACCTTCCGGTAAAAAATGACGAAACCAGATTGATGACGTGGACATCAAAGTAAAGAAAGAGGAATAATGAAATCCCTTTTGCACAGTCTTTTTTTAAAATAATGATCAAAAGGGCAAAGATAAGGGAAAAAAGCCAGAGATACAGGGAAGCTTTTCCATAGCATATCAGTTGTATGGCAGGGGGAAAAAAGCATAAAACGCATTTTAATAAAAGAGGGACCTCTTCAAAGGAATAAGAAAAATTCCATGAATAAGACAGATCCCGAGCAGATGAGGGCTGTGAAGCCGATAAAACGGGGGTATGAGACTTTCTATTGGGGGCAAAGAGATTTCTTTTGATCAGGAATAATCCCAAAATACAAAAACAGCCCAGCCAGAGAAGACCCCAGAAAAATTCCCATTCCCCGGTTTTGTTGCTGCCATCCATGGCAACCTGGTCGATGATCAGATCAGACATCCGGGAAAAGCCTTCAAAGTAATTATCCTTAAACAGAAGATAGAGGATAAAGATCAAAATGCAGGGCAGAATAAAAACTGCCGGGAGAGGCAGTCCCTTTGGGGGATTCCCGGCATGAGCCACTGATATGGTATTTTCTTTGTCATTTGTGTTCTGACCCATTTCCAAATAGTTTCCTTTGTTTATTTTGCAGGCAGGCGCCCTAAAGCGTGCAGGTTGAGCCGGGAGAATGTTCCGGCATCCATTGGACGGATGTTCTGTTAGCGGAAGTAAATCCGCACCGCAAGAAAAATCGCCAGGTACATATGATGCTTCATAAAAAACAGAAACAGTTTTTCCGCTATAGTAAGCTGCGGCATATTATATACCTTTAAGGCATGAAGTACGTCCGGGTCGTGACAGATTGATTTCATGTCGCTTTTATGCTCTTTATAGGGGGCTTTTTTCTTTTTGTAAATGCCGCCTTTTATGTGAAGAACGGTCAGACATAGAAAATCATTCCAGATCTGTGTGCTGAAATCATAGCCGCCCTTCTCTTTGCTGATCCGCAGCAGGTTTTTATTTAAAATCTTGATTTTTTCCATATAATGACTGTCATACTTCATAGTCATGGAGCTATTGTTCATGTAATAATAGTAAGGGAAATAATCCTTTAAAACCACTACTTTTTTGGCGTCTAAAAACATGCAGAGGGAAAACTGGAAATCTTCGCCGATAGAAACCTCATCGCTGCACAGAGGAAGGTTTTTCTGTACAAGAGAAGTCCTGACTAACTTGGTTACACGGTTGGGATGGAGCTTTCTGCCCATGAAACTGCCGTCGTTAATGAGTACCGGAAACATTTCTTTTTCTAAGGCAGCAGGTTCAAATACATCTGTGGGAAAATCCATCTGGTCGTCCCATTCCTCATGACTGCCGTCCTCATAAATATGGTGCAGACCGCAGCAGGCAATATCCGCGTTTTCCTCTTCAATGCGGGTAAACATTCTCTCATACATATCCGGGAGAATAAAATCGTCGCTGTCCACATAGCCGATATAACGCCCCTTTGCTACGGCGCTTCCGGCCTTCCAGGCAGAGGTCAGTCCGCCGTTTTCCTTGTGAAGGACACGGATCTTTCCGGGATAAGCGGCGGCATAATCGTCGCACATGGTAACAGAACGGTCGCTTCCGCCGTCATCTACCAGGATGATCTCTATATTTTGAAGGGTCTGGGCAAGAACGCTTTTTACACACCGGTCCAGATAGGCTTCCATGTTGTATACGGGAATGACCACTGATACGTCAAAAATTTTTTCAGACATTGTTTTTTCTGCCTTTCCATGCATTGTCAGATCCTGAACCTATTATATAAGAAGGAAGGGGAT
>ULTO01043794.1_pt1 | contig 50200 bp, 44 predicted proteins | sample 1957601 | NCBI WGS metagenome assembly ULTO01 (sample SAMEA4835734, study PRJEB28245) | human gut metagenome | biome: gut microbiome; material: fecal sample | place: Denmark | collected 2008 | reverse complement strand
GTCTGGAAAAGGCTATGGATGACAGGATAGAGAGGATGCGCCATAAGCTGGCGCTGTATGCAGGGCGTCTGGACGGCGTTTCTCCCTTAAAAAAACTGGGAGGAGGCTTTGCCTTTATTCAGGATAAAGAAGAGCACAGCGTAAAAAGCGTGGAGGCACTGCAGTGCGGGGAAGATATTTCCATTCATTTTATTGACGGCTGTGCGAGGGCCAAAGTAACTGAGATCATAAAAACCGGGTCATAGAAAAGGAAAATGAAAAATATGGCAAAAAAAGAAATAGCGGCGGAAAAACCGGAAAATACTAAGAAGGAAAAAAAGAAACCGGAAATTACCATAGAAGAAGCTTTTTTGAAGCTGGACGAAACCATTGAAAGGCTGGAATCAGAGGATATTTCCTTGGAGGATTCTTTAAAAGCCTATGAGGAAGGCATGAAATATATTCATTCCTGTAATGAGTCTATCGACAGGGCGGAAAAAAAGGTTCTGGTGATCAGGGAGAATGGAGAACTGGATGAATTTTGAAAAGGTCAGAGATGAAAAGGCGGCGGAAATAGAGAAGATACTGTATGCCTATCTTCCCAGGCAGGAGGGACATCAGAAAAAGGTAATTGAAGCCATGCATTACAGCGTTATGGCAGGGGGAAAACGTTTACGCCCCATGCTCTTAAAGGAAGCATATGTGCTTTTCGGGGGGAAGGGAGACGGTGCAGACGCCTTTATGGCGGCCCTGGAGTTCGTCCACACCTATTCCCTGATCCATGACGATCTGCCTGCCATGGACAACGACGAGTACCGCAGGGGACGCAAGACGACCCATGTGGTCTATGGGGAAGACCTTGCTATTTTGGCAGGGGACGCTCTTTTGAATTATGCTTATGAAACGGTAGCGGGATCTATTTTGGAGCATCCGGGAAACGAAGCTTATGTGAAGGCGTTTTCCGTTTTTGCAAAAAAAGCGGGGATTTTTGGCATGGTAGGCGGCCAATGTGTGGACGTGATGAACGAAAACAGAAAAGAACCTCTTACCATGGAGGAAATCTTATTTATCCATGAAAATAAAACGGCCGCATTGATCCAGTGCGCCCTTATGTGCGGGGCGCTTTTGGCGGGAGCGGACGAAAAACAGGCGGCAATGATGGAACAGGCGGGCTCTGCCATCGGCCTTGCATTCCAGATCCAGGACGACATTCTGGATGTGACCAGCACCTTTGAGGAACTGGGCAAGCCCATCGGCAGCGATGAAAAAAATCAAAAAGCAACTTATCTGTCTTTGACAGGAATGGAGCGTTCCAGGGAAGAGGTAAAACGGCTTTCGGACAGGGCGGTATCCATATTGCAGGGGCTTGATGAAAGAAATGAGTTTTTGGAGGATCTGGTGCTTTCCCTGATCTCCCGCAAAAACTGATAATAAGAGGTATTTTATCTATGATTTTGGAACAAATACAAAAGGAGAACGATATAAAAAACATATCTCCGGGGGATTACGATCTGCTGGCGTCTGAAATACGGTCTTTCCTGATAGAGAAGATCAGCGAGACCGGAGGGCATTTAGGCTCCAACCTGGGTGCGGTAGAGCTTACCATGGCGCTGCATCTGGTGCTTGATATGCCCGAGGATAAGATCATATGGGATGTAGGGCATCAGGCGTATACCCACAAGCTTTTGACGGGCAGGAGGGACGGCTTTGATTCCCTGCGCAAATACGGAGGCATGAGCGGCTTTCCCAAAAGAAAGGAAAGCAATTGTGACGCCTTTGACACGGGACACAGCTCCACATCCATTTCGGCGGGGCTGGGACTTGTAAAGGCAAGGGATCTTTTGGGACAGAAGCATACGGTGGTTTCCGTGATCGGCGACGGCTCCCTTACGGGAGGCATGGCATATGAGGCGTTAAACAACGCATCCAGAATGGGTTCCAATTTCATTATTGTACTAAACGACAACAATATGTCCATTTCCGAAAATATCGGCGGCGTTTCCCAGTACTTAAACGGCATCAGGACCAGCGCCAAATATCTGGATTTAAAGGACAGTATTTATTACGGACTGTTGGATATGCCCGGATTCGGACAAAAGGTGGTAAAGAAGATCCAGAATGTGAAAAACGGCTTGAAGCAGTTAGTCATTCCGGGCATGTTTTTTGAAGATATGGGCATTACCTACTTAGGGCCTGTTGACGGACACGATATCAAAGCCCTTACGAAGGTATTAAAGGAGGCCAGAAAGGTAAAAAACGCCGTGGTGGTCCACGTCATGACAAAGAAGGGCAGAGGCTATGAGCCTGCGGAAAAGCATCCCGCAAGGTTTCACGGAGCGGAGCCTTTTGAAGTGGAAACAGGGCTTCCCAAATGCTCCAAGGAAAAAGCGAATTATACGGACGTATTTGCTACCGTTATGAATAAAATGGCGGAAAAGGATGATAAGCTGGTTGCCATTACTGCGGCAATGCCTGACGGAACGGGACTGAAACGCTTCAAAAACCGGTATCCCGACAGGTTTTTTGATGTGGGCATTGCGGAAGAGCATGCGGTTACCTTTGCGGCAGGCCTGGCGGCAGGCGGCTTAAAACCTGTTGTGGCCGTTTATTCTTCCTTTTTGCAAAGGGCTTATGACCAGATCCTCCATGACGTGTGCATTCAGAACCTTCCCGTTGTTTTTGCCATTGACAGGGCGGGGCTTGTGGGAAGCGACGGGGAGACTCATCAGGGAATTTTTGACCTGTCCTATCTGTCATCCATTCCCAATATGCATATCATGGCGCCCAAAAACAAGTGGGAGCTGGCCGATATGATGGCCTTTGCCCTGGATTTTGGCTGTCCCATCGCCATCCGTTATCCGAGAGGCGCCGCCTATGATAAACTGAAGGAGCAAAGGGATCCCATTGTTTACGGAAAGGGAGAATTATTATATGAGGGCAGCAGGATCGCTTTGTTAGCTGTGGGAAGCATGGTAAAGACCGCTTTAGAGGTCAGGGAAATGCTCAAAGAAGAATCGGGGCTTGATGTAACGGTAGTCAACGCCCGGTTTATCAAGCCCGTTGATACAAAGATCATAGAGTCCCTGGTTGAAAGGCACAGCCTGTTCGTTACCATGGAGGAAAATGTTTTAAGCGGCGGATACGGGGAAAAGGTGCTTTCCTATCTTACCAAAGAGCATCCGGGAAAGCAGGTCATCAACATTGCCCTTCCCGATACATATATAGAGCATGGAAATGTGGAAATACTAAAAAAAGAAACGGGTATCGACGCGCAGTCCGTTTTTGAAAAAATTCAGAGAGAGATACAAAGATCATGAAAGAAAGGCTGGATGTTCTTCTTGTAAAAAAGAATCTGGCGCCTTCGAGGGAAAAGGCAAAGGCCCTTATCATGTCCGGCATCGTTTATGTGGACGGACAAAAAGAAGATAAGGCGGGAGCGGCCTTTGATGAGGACGCGGCAACCATAGAAGTAAGGGGAAATACCCTGCCCTTTGTCAGCAGGGGGGGCTTGAAACTGGAAAAGGCTTTTTCCGTTTTCCCCATTGACGTAGAGGGAATGGTCTGCCTGGATATCGGCGCTTCCACAGGAGGCTTTACGGACTGTATGCTTAAAAAGGGCGCGGCAAAGGTCTATGCGGTGGACGTTGGGCACGGACAGCTTGACTGGAAGCTCAGACAGGATCCGCGTGTAATCTGTATGGAAAAAACAAATTTCCGCTATGTGACAAAGGAACAGATACCGGAGGCTATCGATTTTGCGGCAACGGATGTATCCTTTATCTCCCTGACCAAAATACTGCCGGCGGCAAAGGCTCTTTTAAAACCCCATTCCTATATGGTCTGCCTGATCAAGCCGCAGTTTGAGGCCGGCAGGGAAAAGGTAGGGAAAAAGGGCGTTGTTTCCGATTTCAGAGTCCATGAAGAGGTCATTGAAAAGATCGAGAGCTTTGCTTCTTCCATCGGCTTTCTGGTGGCAGGGCTGGATTTCTCGCCGATCAAAGGACCGGAAGGCAATATAGAATATCTTTTATACATACAAAATGCAGGCGGGGAGCCTTTGAAGGCGCCTGTTGAACAGATATCCCGGGTCGTGTCGGCGTCAAAAGAGGCGTTGTCCCATAAGGGTACGGGAGCGGAAAACTGATTTTTAGTAAACGGAGACAGGATGGAGCATTTTTACATTATAACCAACAAACCGAAAGATGAACAACTGCAGGTTACGAAAGAGGTGGCTGATTTTCTGAAAAGCCATGGAAAGGAATGCAGTATCTGCTTAAGGGACAGGGATGCGGAGGAATACCGCAAGGATCCGGATGCCACAAGGGGCGAGGTCAATGTGCCAAAGGGCACCGACTGCATTCTTGTTTTGGGAGGAGACGGCACCCTTTTACAGGCGGCGGTGGATACCATGGATGAGGATATCCCCCTTTTAGGCATTAATTTAGGGACTCTGGGATTTATGGCAGAGGTGGAAAGGACCAATATCGAAAATGCCTTAAAGGCATTGATCGAAGACCGGTTTGAAGTGGAAGAACGTATGATGTTGGACGGGCAGATCTATCATAACGGGGAAATGATCAAAGAGCTGCATGCATTGAATGACATTGTACTGACGAGGAGAGGTTCGTTAAAGATCGTCGCCTATGACGTCTATGTAAACGGCCGGTTTTTAAACAGCTACCAGGCGGACGGCATGATCCTGTCAACGCCCACAGGGGCTACAGGCTATAATATGTCGGCGGGAGGACCTATTGTAGAGCCTAAGGCAAAAATTCTTTTGCTGACGCCTATTTGTCCCCATACTTTAAGCGCAAGGAGCATTGTTTTAGCTCCCGAGGACTTGGTCGAGATCAGGGTAAGGTCCGGAAGAAACGGACAGGTCCAGGAAATGGAGGTCAATTTTGACGGCTCCTTTACAAGGCATCTGTCCACAGGGGACAGCATCAGGATATGCAGGTCTGAGCGGGTCACGAAATTTATCAGGCTGAGCAGGGAAAGCTTTTTGGAGATCCTCCACAAGAAACTCAGCGAGTAACGGGAGCGGGAGCAATGAAAAATGAAAGGCATCAGGCCATTGCCTCATTAATAGAAAAATACAGGATCCGTACCCAGGAAGAGCTTGCAAGAAAGCTTCAGGAAAACGGTTTTGAAGCGACCCAGGCCACAGTGTCCCGGGATATCAGGCAGATGAATTTGAAAAAGACCTCCGAAGGCGGGGGCGGATCCTATTATACTATGGCAAAGGAAGAGGTACCGCTTAACGGGGCCTACGGAAATGTTTTAAAGGAAAGCCTTGTTTCCGTAGAGGCGGCAATGAATCTTCTTGTCTTAAAGACACATCCGGGCATGGCAATGGCAGTGGCGGCGGCAGTGGACGCCCTTGCCCTTGATGAGATTTTGGGGACCATAGCCGGGGATGATACCGTTATGGCGGCGGCCGGGACCGTAGAAGAGGCAAAGAGAGTACAAAAAAGATTTCGGGAGATATTATCTGCGAAATAGATGTGTCTGGAGAGGATGCAGACATAAGGAGATAAGAATGTTAGAAAGTATTCGCGTAAAAAACGTGGCGCTCATTGACGAAGCGGAAGCGGAATTTCATAAGGGCCTTAATATCCTGACGGGAGAGACCGGCGCAGGAAAATCCATTTTGTTAGGCTCTGTACAGCTGGCTTTAGGTGCAAAGGCGGATAAAGGGCTGATCCGCCGGGGAGAGGAATCCGCCTTCGTGGAGCTTGTCTTTTCCCTGGATGAAGAACAAAAGGAAGCCCTTTCGGAATTTGATATTTCTCCGGATGAAGAGCTTCTCATTTTACAGAGGAAGATCTATCCCGGAAAAAGTATCTGCAAAATGAACGGAGAGACGGTTACCCTAAAGACCATGCAGAATGTGGCGGAGCTTTTTATCGACATCCACGGGCAGAGAGAGCACCAGTCCGTTTTAAAGGCGGCAAAGCAGGAAGAGATACTGGATGATTACTGCAAAAACAAAATTTCGGATTTATTGGAAGAACTGGAAAAAACATACAGATCCTACAGGGAAGAGGAAGCTTTGCTAAAAGAAGCGGAGAAGATGGATGGCAGCCATATAAAGGAGCTGGAGCTTTCCAGATATGAACTGGATGAGATCGAAAAAGCGGACCTGAAAGAAGGAGAAGACGAAATTCTGGAAGGACGGTATGAACGCCTGTCCAACGCAAAGAAAATACAGGAAGCCATAGGCGGCGTGGAGAGCATTTTGCAAAACGAAAACGGGAGCGGAATCCTAAACGGGATTTCACTTGCCATCAGACAGTTAAAGGAAGCGGGAAATCTGGATGAAGCGCTGCAGGATGAGATGCAGCAGCTTTCCGATGCGGAGACGATCTTACAGGAATGCAGCCGCAGCCTGGACCGGTATCTGGACGGCTTTTCCATGGAAGAAGAGGATTTGGGCGCGGTGGAAGAACGCTTAAACCTGATCAACCGTTTAAAGGACAGATTCGGAAGAGAGATCGCCGATATTCTGGAATACGGGCGAAAGCTTTCCGAAAAAATAAATAAATTAGAAAATTTTGAGCACTATAATGAAGAATTAAAAGAAAAACATGAAAAAACAAAAGCCGCTTATTTTAAGCTGGCGGCAAAGCTCCATGAGATCCGGAGCTCGGAAGGGGAAAAGCTTAAGGAGGAAATGGAAAAGGCCCTTAAGGATCTGAACTTTGAGCAGTGCGCGTTTTTGGTAAAGACGGAATATGATGAAGGGATGATGAGCAAAAAGGGATGCACCAGAGTGGTTTTTCAGATATCATTAAATCCCGGAGAGCCCTTAAAGGATCTTTCCGCAGTTGCCAGCGGGGGCGAATTGTCCCGTATCATGCTGGCCCTAAAGAGCATTTTTGCCGATAAGGATCATACGGGAACCCTGGTTTTTGATGAAATCGATGCGGGGATCAGCGGAAGGACCGCATGGAAGGTTTCGGAAAAACTGGCAGTGTTAAGGGAACGGCATCAGGTTTTGTGCATTACCCATCTTCCCCAGATCGCAGCCATGGCGGACGCCCATTTTTGCATTGAAAAAACGGTGGAAGGGGAAAAGACGAAGACCTGCATCAGGCTTTTGGAAAAGTCGGAAAGCATAAGGGAAATAGGCAGGCTTTTAGGGACGGACCAGTTGACGGATGCGGTTTTAAAAAATGCGTCTGAAATGAAAGATTTGGCAGAACAGACAAAACAATCCCAAAGTAAAATTGAATTATAGACACATAATAAGAAGGACGTAAAGGTCCTTCTTTTATTGTGTGGAGGTTCAAAATGAAAAAGTATAAAATAAGTTTATATATTGCCCTTGTCTGTTCCGTGATCTTAGGAATCGCAATTTATGAATATGGGTTTTACAGGCAGATTCCCGATACGATCTATCTGCAGAAGGGCAAAAGGGAGGAACTGGAATTTTCCCTTCCGGTAACGGGAGAAATGGTATCTAATGAAGATTCTTATATTGAAACATGGGAAAACGGACAGAGCGGGATCAAAGTTTCCGGGCCGGCTTTAGGGGAACAGTATATATGGAAGTTAAAGCTTTTCGGAGTCATACCTTTAAAAGACGTTCAGGTTGAGATCATTGATGAGGAAAGCGTTTATCCTATCGGCGTGCCCATCGGCATTTATGTAAAAACGGACGGTGTGCTGGTGGCAGGACTTGGAAATATCCGCATGGCGGACGGAAGGGAGGCGTGTCCCTGCAGCAACATTCTCCAGATAGGGGATTACATTCTTTCCATTAACGGGGAAAGCGTTTCCCTAAAGGGAGAGGTCATCGATAAGATCAAGGCCTGTGAAGGGGAATCCGTTATTATGACCATCAGAAGGAACGGGCAGGTCAGCAGTGTAAAAGTCCTGCCTGTTTTAAATCAGGAGGGGGATTACCAGATCGGGGTGTGGGTCCGGGATTCCGCCCAGGGGATCGGGACCCTGACCTATATAGATGAAGAGAATGAATTCGGTGCTTTGGGACATGGGATCAATGATATTGATACGACAGACTTAATGGAAATCAACTACGGAGGACTTTACGAAACCCAGATCATCAGTATCAAGAAAGGCGCCAGCGGGGAGCCGGGGGAAATTTCCGGGGTCATCCGGTTTGTGGAGGAGGCCAGGGAAGGAATCATCAGGTTAAACACCGTAAACGGAATTTACGGCATTATGGATAAAAGTCCCGGGGAAGCGGGGCTTTCCGAAGAAAAACTTTATCCTGTGGTCCTAAAACAGGATATCAGGTTAGGAGACGCGCAGATTCTGTGTACCATTAACGGGGAAACAAATGCTTATGATGTGCAGATAACGGAGGTCGATTACAGCCAGAGCGAGGGAAACAGAGGCCTTGTCATTCAGATCACTGACCCTGTTCTTTTGTCCCAGACAGGCGGAATCGTTCAGGGCATGAGCGGCTCTCCCATTGTTCAGGACGGAAAGTTCGTAGGAGCAATAACCCATGTGTTTGTCAATGATCCTACAAAAGGCTATGGAATCTTCGCAGAAACCATGCTGCATATGGCCAAGGAATAAAACCGGTACCGGAAATGGATAAACTGTTGCCGGAAAAGGAATAAACTGTTGCTGGAAAAAACCGGATTTATGCAGGGAAAAGCGAAAATGATGCCGGTAAGGAACACAAGTCATGCAGCATATGGAATAAAAGGAAAAATTGTGCTAATATAATGAGTGGCGGGTGCGGCGCTGCCCCATAAAGAGATGAAAGAGTGCCATAAGGAACAAAAAGGATGAAAAGGCTGTCTTTTTTATAAGCCCCTTAAACATACGAGAAAGAAAGTGATTAAATGAAAAACAGAACGATGATGCAGTTTTTTGAATGGTATCTGCCGGAGGACTGCGCACATTGGAGACGCACCTGTCTTGAAGCGGAGAAACTGGCGGCGGACGGCGTGAACATGATCTGGCTGCCCCCGGCATATAAAGGCGCCCAGGGAAAATATGATGTAGGATACGGCGTCTATGATACCTATGATCTGGGCGAATTTGACCAGAAGGGAAGCATCCCTACAAAATACGGGACAAAAGAGGAATATTTACAGGCAGTTTCCGACCTTCAGAAGGCGGGTATAGAAGTTTTAGGGGATATTGTTTTAAACCACCGCATGGGAGCCGATGAAAAGGAAAGAACAGAGGCTGTGGAAGTAGGGCAGAATAACAGATATCAAGAGCTTTCGGGTCCCATGGAGATTGAAGCCTGGACCAAATTTACCTTTCCCGCAAGAGGCGGCAGGTATTCGGAATTTATTTGGAACGCTTCTCATTTTGACGGAGTGGACTGGGATGATTTGGGAAAGAGGAAAGGCGTTTTCCGTTTTAAGGACAAGCAGTGGGATTTAAGCGTTGACGGAGAAAATGCCAATTACGATTATCTCATGGGCGCGGACCTGGATCTGGACAATGAAGAGGTAAAGGCAGAGCTTGACCGGTTTGGTAAATGGTATCTGGATACTACGAAGGTGGACGGATTCAGGCTGGATGCGGTAAAGCATATGAACGCCGCCTTTTACCGGGATTGGATCAGAGCCATGCGTACATATACGGGAAAGGATATGTTTGCTGTAGGAGAATATTGGAGCCCGGATTTAAATAAGCTTAAGAACTATATCAGCCAGACGGAAGGCGTTATGAGCCTTTTTGACGTGCCCCTGCATTTTAGGTTTTTTGAGATTTCCCACGGAAACGCTTCTTTTGATATGTCTAAGCTTTTTGAAAATACCCTGACGGGAACGGATTCCTGGCATGCGGTAACCTTTGTGGACAACCATGACACACAGCCGGGACAGGCTCTGGAAACTTTTGTAATGGATTGGTTCAAGCCTCTTGCTTATGGGATCATCCTGCTGCAGGAAAAGGGAATCCCTTGTGTGTTTTACGGGGATTATTACGGCATTCCCCACAACGGGATATCGCCGGTCAAGGAGCTGCCCGCTCTTATGAGACTGAGAAATTCCCATGCTTACGGCATGGAGCACGACTATTACGACCACTGCGACATAGTGGGCTTTACAAGAGAAGGGACAGGAGAAAGGGACGGACTTGCCGTCTTAGTAAGCGACGGCCCCGGAGGCAGCAAGACAATGTTTGCGGGAAATGCCCATAAGGGGCAGATTTATATTGACGCTCTTTGCAACTGCAAAGAAGAAGTAATGATAAAGGAAGACGGAATGGGAAGCTTTAAGGTGGAAGGCGGTTCCATATCGGTCTGGATTCCTAAGGAATAATTCCTTGCTATAGGAATGATTTCATATTATGTAGAAGGAATGTAATTTACTTATATCATAAGGAGAAATGACCATGCGCTTTCAGACTGTTAACGCATTAAAACTGTTCAATTTTGAAGAAGTTATCCTGAAGGAATTTGATATGAGAGAGGATTCCCTTACCCTGGTAATGGATGCTTTGATCGTAAAGGGAAACAACCCTGCCAACGAGGAGTGCACGGACCGCTTTGCGGATACGGCTAACCTTTGTTTTAAAGGGGGAAAGATCACAGAGGTTTGTAAAGAGGGCTATAAATATTATGATGCCATGGACAGGCTCATAGAAGAGGTGCCCGATGAGAAAATTCCGCCTTCGGAATATAAAGCTTTGTTAAAGCTGTGTAAGGATGTGCCTCTTTTTGATATCATTGCGGTAAAAGAGGAAGAGGATTCATATGAATACCAGATCGCCGTCGATCTTGACGAAAGCAGTACTTTCTGGTTTCATATAAGCTGCAGGGGAACTCTGGTGGAATGGGAAAGATTTAAAAACAGGGTCGTTTATTAGATATTTAAATTGAATGAAAAATCAAAAAAGGCAGAAAAGAGGTTTGAAAATAAAATTAATAGTTGAAAAAGCAATTTCTTTATGATAGAATAAGCATTGTTTGACATTAGGAGGGTCAGAAATGGGTACATTAAGATTGATACTTACAATTATATATATTATCGACTGCGTTTTTCTGGCAGTCGTCGTATTAATGCAGGAAGGCAAATCTGCGGGATTGGGTTCCATCAGCGGAGCCGCTGAAAGCTACTGGGGCAAGAACAAGGGTCGTTCCATGGAAGGGAAGTTAGTTACCATTACCAAGGTATCGGCAATTCTGTTCCTGGTGTTATCCGCTGTTTTGAACATCAACAAGTTTTAACCGACAGGCACTCTTGCAAGAGGGTGCTTTTTTTGTGTCCCTCCACCGGGAATCGATCACAAATACATTGCAGTAGGAGAATTATGAAAACATTTGAAGAAAGAAAAAAAACCATAGAGGATCTGGTTACCAGCGAAGCTTATGTTCCCATGAAGGAAAAGGAACTGGCCATCATGATGCAGGTAGAGCATGAAGACAGGCCGGTCTTTAAAAAGGCGTTAGAGGAACTGCTTTTGGAAAACAGGCTTCAGATTACCAAGAGAGGACGCTATGTAAAACCGGAAGAGAGAATATACACCGGGACCTTTATAAGCAATGGAAAGGGCTTTGGATTTGTAGAGGTTGAAGGGCAGAAAGAGGATTATTATGTTCCTGAGACCAGGGTACACGGCGCATTCCATCAGGATACCGTGCAGATCGTTCTTCTGCCGGGGCAAAGGGGAAGACGGCAGGAGGCGGAGATAGTAAAGATCATCAGCCATGGCATCGTGCAGGTGGTGGGAACCTTTGAAAAAAGCCGGAATTTCGGCTTTGTCATTCCCGATAACGGCAAAATAGCCAGGGATATCTTTATTCCAAAAGAATTTGTCAAGAATGCGGTAACCGGGCATAAGGTAGTGGCGGAAATAACCGATTACGGAAAGGACGGCAGGAATCCGGAAGGACGGATCGTTGAAATATTAGGACATGAAAATGATCCGGGAGTGGATATCCTCTCCATTATAAAAGGTTTTGAGCTGCCCATGGAATTTCCGGAAAAGGTATTGAACCAGGCAGAGCGGGTGGCGTCCCCCGTATCCGAAAAGGACAGAGAGGGAAGGGAAGATTTCCGGGATGTGATGATGGTAACCATTGACGGGGAAGACGCCAAGGATCTGGACGATGCGGTAAGCCTTACCATGGAAGGTGGTTTATATCGTCTGGGCGTGCATATTGCGGATGTGGCCAATTATGTGCAGGAAAATTCCGCCCTGGACAGAGAGGCATTAAAGCGCGGCACAAGCGTATACCTGGTGGACAGGGTCATTCCCATGCTCCCCCATACTTTATCCAACGGCATCTGTTCTTTAAATGCAGGAGAGGACAGGCTGGCTTTAAGTTGTATCATGGATATTGACAAAAAGGGAGAAGTGGTGGATTACCGGATCGCAGAATCCGTGATCCGTGTGGATAAGCGCATGTCTTATACAGAGGTTGCTGCCATTTTGGAGGATGAAGATGAGGAACTGACAGAGAAGTACAAAGAGCAGGTCCCCATGTTTAAGCAGATGGAAGAACTTGCAGGGATATTGAGAAAGAAGAGAAGGGAAAGGGGCTCCATTGATTTTGATTTTCAGGAGAGCAAAATGATTCTGGATGAGGAAGGGGTTCCCGTTGACATTATGCCCTATGACAGAAATACCGCTACAAGGCTGATCGAGGATTTTATGCTGATCGCAAACGAAACCATCGCAGGGCATTTCTTCTGGCTGGAGGTTCCCTTTGTCTATCGTACCCATGAAGCGCCGGATCCGGAAAAGATCAAGAAGCTTAATCTGTTTGTCAACAATTTCGGATATTATTTAAAAGCTTCCAAGGATGAGATCCATCCTAAGGAGCTGCAGAAGCTTTTGGGAAAAATTGAAGGGACGGAGGAGGAAAACCTGATCAGCCGCCTTACGTTAAGAAGTATGAAGCAGGCCCGTTACACGCCGGAGTGCACGGGGCATTTCGGACTGGCTTGTTCCTATTACTGTCACTTTACGTCTCCCATCAGGAGATACCCGGATCTGCAGATCCACAGGATCATCAAAGAATCCATAAGAGGGAGGCTGAATGAGGACAGAATTACACATTACAATGATATTTTAAACGGCGTATGCAAGCAGGCTTCAGATTTGGAAAGACGGGCGGATGAAGCGGAGCGGGAGACGGAGAAGCACAAAAAAGCCCAGTATATGGCGGGTAAAATGGGAGAAGTTTTTGAGGGCGTTATTTCCGGCGTAACCGGCTGGGGTCTCTATGTGGAGCTGCCAAATACGGTGGAAGGCCTTGTGCACATTTCCAAGATCCCCGGAGATTATTATATTTATGATGAAGCCGCTTATGAGATCTGCGGGGAAACGACGGGAAGGACCTTTAAGCTGGGACAGAAGGTTTCGGTAAAGGTAAATGATGTGGATACAGCTTCCGGTTCCATTGATTTTTTACTGGAGGAAGACGATATAGAATAAAGGGAAGGTCTGGGTTTCCCTTATAAAAAGAGAGGTGCGGGACATGGCAAAGGAGACCATGAAACTGGTCGCGAACAATAAAAAAGCGTATCACGATTATTTTATAGATGAAAAATATGAAGCGGGCATTGAGCTTCACGGGACGGAAGTGAAATCCCTGCGCATGGGAAAATGCAGTATTAAGGAAGCGTTCGTGCGCATTGAGAACGGGGAGGCATTTGTCTATGGCATGAATATCAGCCCCTATGAAAAGGGTAATATATTTAATAAAGACCCTCTCCGCATTAAAAAGCTTCTGCTCCACAAATCCGAGATCAACAAGCTTGCGGGGAAAATGGCAGAAAAAGGTTTTACCCTCGTGCCTTTGCAGGTCTATTTTAAAGAAGGCAGGGCAAAAGTGGAGATAGGCCTTGCAAGGGGTAAAAAGCTCTATGACAAAAGAGAAGATATTGCCAAAAAAGATATGCGCAGAGAGCATGAGAGGGAATTTAAGATTAAAAACTTATGAATGGCATGGCTGTAGCTATATTATACCTACGGTTCAATCTCTTCCGATTTATTCCGGCTTTGAAAAGCCGGGAGCCATCCCTTGATTTTCCTCTTTAATTAGGGTAGAATAAGCTAAGATAAAAGCTTGATGCCGGACAGTGCATTACGCTTTATCATATACAATTGAATATGGGGTAGTAAAGGTTTCGACAGGGGTCTTGCAGCTGGAGAAGCTATCCGTAGCAAAACGTCAAATTGCAAAACTAAAAATAAACGCTGAAGATAATTTAGCATACGCTGCCTAATGGCAGCTGTCTGACTTAAGGCACCTACACTTTAAGAACCAGGCATCGACTATGTAGGAAACGACATAACTTAAGCTTTGCGGTTATGGGCGTATGATGAAGCTACCAAAATCAGAAGGGTGTTAGTTCCCGTCTGAGGGAGGGAATGTCAAATAACTGACTATGATAGTAGAAGTACAGGGAATGGGCTTTTGGACACGGGTTCGACTCCCGTCTACTCCACTCAAATCAAAACGGTCGAACACCGTTTAAATCCGCAGTATTGCGGTATTCAAGAGTATGTTTGGCATCGTACTCGATACATCGGGGTATGATGCCGGAAAGAATGCTCCTGATTGATAAGGACAGCAAAGGAAAAGCTTGTTTTTAGAGGCATTTAAGGCGTTAGGCGTTGTATAGTACCGAGGCCTTTTTTGAATTCATTTGCTGTAAATTCACGTGTTAATTTCATTGCTATTTATCTGCGGATTACATATAATAAATGTAAAGGAGATGATGACTATGCCAAATATTAAACCAATATCAGATTTGAGAAATTATACAGAAGTATTAAAAGAAGTAAGAACAAACCAACCGGTGTATCTGACTCGGAATGGTCGGGGGGCATACGCTATTGTGGATGTTGATGAGTTGGATCGATTAAAAGCGACGATTCAGCTTTTGACAAAACTGGAAGAAGGAGAGCGGTCTGCTAGAGAAAAGGGCTGGCTAACAGCGGATGAAGTAGAGGCTGCGTTGGGATTGTGATATGCCGAAGCTGATTTATACACCGAAAGCGTTGGATGATCTACAGGGGATAAAAGCTTATGTTGCCAAGCAGTTTGGTAAAGACAGGGCAAAAGCTTGTGTCAAGGAGATTACATCAACTGCCAAACAGTTAGAGCTGTTTCCGGGAGAAGGTCCCCGCTTAGAGAAGTTGATAGAATATCCTACGAATTACCAATATTTGGTTGTAAAGCCTAATTATGTTTTTTACAGGGTCGAAGGGGATGCTGTAAGGGTTATCCGTATTTTGAATGAAAAGCAGGATTTTTTACAGATATTATTCGGAATTAGCAGTATATCTGAAGAAGGAGAAGATTACTGGCAAAGCTGAAGGAAAGTGGGTTCAGTACATTTGGAGGCGACAAGGAGAAAGCACTTGGATATCTTGAGGAACAGATGAAAAAGGTATTTATATATGAAGAAGAAGCAATCCGAGGCTGATGCCCTTTGACGATATTGACACCGGTAATATGCATACGGTGGAGAAATTTATCGGTCAGTGCAGGAGGGATATGTGCTTGACATATTTGTCGATAAGATATATGCTTATAAAGGAAAAATCGTTATTACTTTTTGCTTTAATACTTAGTCGATAATCCGCTTGTAGCGAAAATGAAGGAAAGCATTCGCAGGGGCAGTCTGTCCGGTCCTCAATACCGGAGAAATATAAATGCCTTTTTTTGGAGGATAAGAAAAATGGATGTTTTGGTAGTTGTGGATATGCAGAATGATTTTATCGACGGGTCCTTAGGGACCGAAGAAGCAAAAGCCATTGTTCCTAAGGTGGCAGAAAAGATAAAGGCATTTAAAGGCTTGGTCCTCGCTACCAGAGATACCCACGGCAAGGATTATCTGACTACCCAGGAAGGCAGAAAGCTTCCTGTAGAACATTGCATAAAGGGCACCGGCGGCTGGGAGATCAGAAAAGAAATTGCAGAGCTGATAAAGGAAGAGCCGATTGACAAGCCTGCATTCGGCAGCAGGGTATTGGCGGAGAGGCTGCTTGCGCTCGATGGAAAAGAAACGGTTGAAAGCATTACCCTCATAGGTTTGTGCACGGATATCTGCGTGATCTCCAATGCACTGCTTTTAAAGGCTTTCCTTCCGGAGGTTCCCGTTATCGTGGATGCTTCCTGTTGTGCAGGCGTTACAAAAGAAAGCCATGTACAGGCTTTAGAGGCAATGAAAATGTGTCAGATACAGATCAACTAAGATGGTATAGAGAGGATTTTCAAGGTATATGAACGAGGTTCTGGCTAAGATCATAGAAGATGATTCCCCTAAAAGTAAAGAAGAAAGAAAAGAGCAGGCAGTAAAGCTTCTTATATCGTTTTGTAAGGAGTTGGGAATGTCCGGCACCGATACAGCCAGAATGTTACAGAGAAAGTTTTATTTAAAAAGCCGGAATGTTAACGAGTACATGAAAAAGTATTGGAAGGAATTATAAAACCGGATAAAAACGCTGTCCCATTTATATATGAGACAGCGTTGCTTTTATTTTTGCTATAAAAAAGGTAAAAATTACTTATTGCAGTCACAATTGTTTCTGTTTCCGTCAAATTCCGGATTGTACTGGTAAAAGTTAACGGGATCAAGTTTTTCCTGAACCATCCGGAGCGCCTCGCCGAAACGCTGGAAGTGAACGATCTCCCTTGCGCGCAGGAAACGGATAGGAGCGCACACATCGGGATCCTTTACCAGACGAAGGATGTTATCGTAAGTTGTACGGGCTTTCTGTTCGGCAGCCAGATCCTCGAACAGATCGGTCAGCACGTCGCCCTTGGACTGGAACTGGCAGCTGTTGAAAGGAATCCCGCCTGCAGCCTGGGGCCAGAGGGCAAGGGTATGGTCTACATAGTAAGGGGCAAAGCCCTGTTTTTCAATTTCTTCCACGTTCAAATTTTTTGTCAGCTGGTAAACAATGGCGCCAATCATTTCAAAATGAGCCAGTTCCTCCGTACCGATATCGGTAAGCAGGCCGGCAACTTCACGGTAGGGGATGGTATAGCGCTGGGACAGATAACGCATGGAAGCGCTCAGTTCTCCGTCGGGACCTCCGTACTGGGTAATGATGATCTTGGCTATTTCTGCATTCGGCGTTTTGATATCGATGGGAAACTGCAGTCTTTTTTCATAATTCCACATTAATTACAACCTCCTTCCCAGGGGAGGGGCATTCTTGCCCATCTCCAGTCGTTGCAGTCGGAATAACAAGCGTCATAAATGCTTAAGGGGCCGTATAACGATGCATATTCCTGTCTCAGCCTGCATAATATGGTTATATACTGTTTGATATAGGCTACGGCGTCGGAATCATCGGGATGGGTGTCCAGATATTCGTTAAGATCCACGACGGCGAAATCGACCATTGAAATTTCTTTCAATAAATTATTTCTATTCATGTCTGCATTGTATTGTGCAGACATAGGCTGACGGTACATCATTGGCAGGGCCTCCTTCCGGTAAATGGTTTATTTAATTCAGGGAAGATCGTTCCGATCATAAATGCTTCTTCCAGATTTTCGTAAACGTTTTCCATGTGCTGCCAGGGAACATATGCCATGGCAATGGGAAATTCTTTACTACATTCCAAAAAACGATAATCGTTCATATTCGTCCTTTCTAAAGCTTCTTTTTTGTTAATATATGTAAAAAAAGAAAAAAGTTGAAAAATCAATAACAATTTGCACAAAATTTGCGAGTGATTTCTTGCATATTTTATATGGATGTGATAAACTTCTTCTATGTGAATATATAATATTTAAAAGATTTGACTTTTTGGATACATATTATGTAAAGTCTGCATAATCTTATTTACAAAGTTTGAGAGACTTATTATAATGTAAATAGAAGTTGAATCTTAATTAAGTATAGTTATATATAATATAGGCATAGGGAGTGGATTACTGATGAAATGTTTAATCTGTGGCGGCGAAGCTGCTGGTGAAGTATGTAACCAGTGTATAAGACTTGAGAAAGTTTTATTTCAAAAGGAATGGGGATTTAAAGCTGGTTTAATTGGTAAAAGTGAGGATCTGAGGGTGGCAGTTTCCAATCTGCGTATCAGCGGCAGGATGCCCATGTCCAACAATCCTAAGGGATTAAATACCAGGATCGATAATGTATCCCATTATCTGTTAAATGTTAAGAGTGTGGAAGAGACTACGTTTTCCGGCAAGAAAGCGGCAATGGTTACCATTGAAAATCCGGAGACCAAATTTATAAGATATCTGTATCTTCCCAATTTGGATGATATGGCCGGGTTTACTGCGGCTGTCAATGATGCAAAGACCAAGGCGGCATCTTTAACCGAGAGGATCCGTCAGCAGAAGGGACTTGCACCGGCTCAGACAGGTATGCCTTCAACCGCTTCGGCAGGAGCGGCGGCATCCGTAACAATGGCTCCGAGACCTGCTACGGCAGCATCTGCTGCGGCAGCGCCCCGCAAGGAGGAAGAAAACTTTGATACGGTTGCATTGTCAGGCATGGCAGACGATCTGTCAGAATTCGAGACAAAGATCAAGAAACTGAAAGTTTTGCGCGATAACGGTATTTTAAGTGAAGAAGAATATATAGCAGAAAAGAAGAAACTGGTTAGTATTTTCTAATATGGTGGAGATAAGAGCTACCAGGCATTGTTGCCTGGTAGTTTTGCTGTGCGTATATAAAGAAGGATTGGTTTATGACACTATATGAAGGAACAGCCGGAAAGGATTATGAGATTTCTGGCATTTATGTGGAAAACAATATTACAAGACGCTTAGAGGCTCTGGGACTGAACGACAAAACCGTTATCCATATGATGACCAAAAAGAAACACGGAGCCATGATCATAAAGGTGCGGGGGACCAGGCTTGCTTTGGGAAAGCATATTGCGAAGGCCATAGAAGTAAAGGAGTGTAAGGCATGAGCGAAAAGGAGATCCGTGCCGCTTTTGTGGGAAATCCCAACTGCGGAAAAACGACTTTATTTAATGCCATTACCGGGAGCAAATTAAAGGTTGCCAACTGGCCCGGCGTAACGGTGGAAAAAATCAGCGGGGAAGCTGTATATAAGGATTATCATCTTACCATTGTGGATACGCCCGGCATCTATGCGCTGACCTGCTATACCATAGAGGAAAAGGTTACCAGAAAGTGCATTATGGATGATGATATCGATGTGATCATCAATGTGGTGGATGCATCCAATCTGGAACGGAACCTGTATCTGACCCTGCAGCTGTTAGAGCTTGGAAAGCCGGTTGTCCTGGCGTTGAATATGATGGATATTGTAAAGGACAGGGGAATGGAGATCGATCTGCACAGGCTGCCGGAGCTTTTGGGGGACATTCCCGTAGTGCCCGTATCAGCGGCAAAAAATGAAGGACTGGACATACTGCTTCATGCGGCGGTTCACCATCATTTGGAAGGCCCCACAGGGAATGTCATGAATTATTCCGGAGAAATTGAAGAAAAGATCGAAAAGCTTGAAGTCATTATGGAGGCCAGGTATCCCGAGCATTCCAGCAGAAGATGGCATGCCATTAAGCTGCTGGAATGGGATGAGGACGTGAGGGAGGACCACCCGGTCAATATCCTGAATGTGGCGGATAAGAATTACGAGAAAGAAATTATCAGGCAGAAGTACAGATATATAGATGAGATCGTGGATGAGGTTTTGTTCCATAAACAGGAAAAGGCCGCCATGACGGACAGGGTGGACCGGATACTGACTCATCCCTTCTGGGGAGTCCCTATCTTTTTGTGCATTATTGCCTTTGTATTTATTCTGACCTTTGCGGTAGGAGACAGCTTAAAGGCCGTATTTGAAGTGATTTTGGATGACTTTTCCGCTCTGGTACATAATACTCTTGCGGCAGTCCATACTGCGGACTGGATGATTTCCTTAGTCTGCGACGGGATCATTGCGGGAGTAGGCGGCATTTTGACTTTCATTCCCAATATTTTTATCCTGTTTCTGGCCCTTGCCATTCTGGAGGACAGCGGTTATATGGCCAGGGTTGCCTATGTCATGGACGGTATCATGGGTAAGGCGGGATTGTCCGGCAAGGCGTTTTTACCTATGATCCTCGGCTTTGGCTGTACCGTTCCGGCGATTATGGCTACAAGGGCTTTGGAAACGGAAAAGGACAGGCGTAAGACTATGTTTGTAACGCCTTTTATGTCCTGCTCGGCAAGGCTTCCCATATACGTGCTGTTTGCGGATATTTTCTTTGGCAAGGCGGCGCCTGCGGCATGCTTTTCCATGTATGTGATCGGGCTTGTCGTGGCAATTTTGATTGCCAGGATCATCAATCTTTTTGATAAAGGCACAAACAATGAATCCCTTTTGATAGAACTGCCGGAGTACAAGAAGCCCAATGCCAAGACCATCAGGATCTATGTATGGAATAAGATTTCCGATTATCTGACAAAGGCGGGAACAACTATCTTTATTGCCTCCATCATCATCTGGTTCATATTGAATTTTGGCATGGGCGGCATGGTGGAGAATCCGGCGGACAGCTTCGGAGCCATGATAGGACGCTTTATGGTACCCGTTCTGAAGCCGGCGGGACTGGGTATGTGGCAGATCGGCGTGGCGCTGATCTCGGGGATTTCCGCAAAGGAAGTGGTGGTTTCCAGCTTTGCGGTATTATTTGGCATTACCAATGCCAATTCGCCGGAGGGAATGTCTTTGATCCTTTCCAATATCAGAAGCAGCATTCCCGGCTTTGGCCCGTTGAATGCCTTTTGCCTGATGCTGTTCTGTTTGTTATATGTGCCCTGTGCGGCTACCATCGGAACCATAAAAAAGGAGAGCGGTTCCTTGAAATTTACCATGAAAATGGTAATATTCCAGCTGCTTTTGGCGTATGCGGTCTCTGTATTGGTATTTCAGATCGGCTCCCTTTTTTTGTGACGTCTGATTGAGGAATGGACAAAGCGGCACGGATTTTGCGGCGTCTTTTGCTGAAGGCGGGGCTGTTGACTTTATCTGTTAAATATGTCAAAATATTAACGAACATAACAGGATAACATGAAATCAGTTTATATTAAGAGTTTATTAAGAATCAGGGAGGAATCCTATGAGAGGTATCGATACCGAAGTCCGGAAATCCAGAAAAAGAATTTTTAAGGAAATTGCCAATCTGGCATACAATTCCACCAATCTGACAGACGATATGGAAGCCCTTCCTTATCAGATCGTGGATTCCGTGGATCCGGACAGCAGAGATGATATTTACAGGGAGAGAGCCATTGTCAGGGAGCGTGTAAGGCTTGCCATGGGAATGTCCCTTCGTCCTGAGGATGCGCCTGTACATGTATCGGCAGGTGTGGAAGAGAGCAATATTGCGGAAAAGTATTATGAACCGCCTCTTATGCAGGTCATTCCTTCCGCATGTAATAAATGTCCCGAAAATGATTACCGGGTAACGGACCGCTGCATGGGCTGTACGGCGCATCCCTGTCAGGAGGTCTGTCCGAGAGGGGCCATCAGTATGGTAAACGGACATTCCCATATTGACCCCGAAAAATGTATCCGGTGCGGTAAATGTAAGGCAATCTGTCCTTATGACGCCATTTCCCATCAGGTGCGCCCCTGTGCGGCGGCCTGCGGCGTAAACGCCATCAAAAATGATAAGTACGGCAGGGCGTGTATCGACAACGATCTGTGCGTATCCTGCGGGCAGTGTATGGTAAACTGTCCTTTTGGGGCCATTGCGGATAAATCCCAGATTTTCCAGCTGATCAGGGCGATCCAGTCCGGCAGGAAGATCATTGCGCAGGTCGCGCCGGCCTTTGTAGGACAGTTTGGAGCGGGGGTAACGCCAGCCAAATTTAAGGCGGCGTTAAAGCAGTTAGGCTTTGCCGATGTCTATGAGACGGCTATCGGCGCGGATATGGGAGCCATGGCGGAAGCGCACCATTATGTGGAAAAGGTTACCACGGGAGAACTTCCTTTTCTGCTTACAAGCTGCTGTCCTTCCTGGTCCATGCTGGCCAAGAAATTTTTCCCTGAGACCATCGGCAGCATTTCCAATGAATTGACGCCTATGGTCGCTACGGCAAGAGTCATAAAGAAAGAGCATCCCGATGCGGAGATCGTCTTTATCGGGCCCTGCGCGTCCAAAAAGCTGGAGGCGTCCCGCAGGACCGTCCGTTCCGATGTGGATTTCGTCATTACCTTTGAAGAGCTTACGGGTATGTTTGAGGCAAAGGGCATTGTGCCTGAAGAGATAGAAACCGATGAAGAATTAGAAGGCGCTACCGGAGCGGGAAGAGGCTATGGCGTGGCAGGCGGCGTTGCCAGCGCCATTGAAGAGGTCATCAGGGAATATTATCCCGACGTTGACGTCAATATCGAACATGCGGAGAGTTTGACGGAATGCAAGAAGATGCTGATGCTTGCCAAGGTCGGCAAGAAAAACGGCTGTCTGATCGAAGGAATGGCATGTCCCGGCGGCTGTGTTGCAGGAGCGGGCACCAATATTGCCATACCCCAGGCTGCAAAGGCAGTCAATACCTTTAAAGCGGAATCCGATGTTAAAATACCGTCAATGGATTCCATGAAACAGGAGGAAATAGAGTGAGTAAAGTAAGAACCCGTTTTGCGCCCAGCCCTACGGGCAGGATGCATGTAGGGAATTTAAGAACAGCCCTTTACGCTTATCTGATCGCAAAGCATGAGGGCGGGGATTTTATTCTCAGAATAGAGGATACGGACCAGGTCAGGGAAGTGGAAGGCGCGGTGGACATTATTAACCGTACCCTCAAAGCCACAGGCCTGATTCATGATGAAGGGCCCGACAAGGACAAAGGCGCAGGTCCTTATGTGCAGAGTGAAAGACAGGCGCAGGGGCTGTATCTTCAATACGCCAAAAAGCTCATTGAGCGTGGAGAGGCTTATTACTGCTTCTGCGATGAGGAGCGTTTAAAAGAGTGTCAGCAGGTCATTGAGCTGGAGAACGGCGAAAAGAAGGAAATCAATGTTTATGACAAGCATTGTCTGTCTTTATCCAAAGAAGAGGTAGAGGCAAAGCTTGCGGCAGGAGTGCCTTACGTGATCCGCCAGAATAATCCCCGTGAAGGGACAACCACCTTCCATGATGAGATTTATGGGGATATTACCGTGGGGAACGACGAACTGGACGATATGATCCTCATTAAATCCGACGGTTTTCCTACCTACAATTTTGCAAATGTGGTGGACGACCACCTTATGGGAATTACCCATGTGGTAAGAGGAAATGAATATTTATCCTCATCTCCCAAATATAACCGTTTATATGAGGCTTTCGGCTGGGAAGTGCCCGTCTATGTGCACTGCCCCCTGATTACCGATGAAGAGCATCACAAATTATCCAAAAGAAGCGGACACTCCTCTTATGAGGATTTGATAGACCAGGGCTTTATTACCGAGGCGGTCGTTAATTTTGTGGCGCTGCTTGGCTGGAGTCCTTCGGATAACCGGGAAATCTTTTCTTTAAAAGAACTCATAGAGGTATTCGATTACCATCATATGTCCAAATCTCCGGCTGTGTTTGATTTCGGAAAGCTGAAATGGATGAACGGGGAATATATTAAGGCGATGGATTTTGACGCCTTTTATGAAAGGGCGCTGCCTTATCTGAAGGAAGCCATTCATAAGGATTTGGATTTGAAAAAGATTGGGGAAATGGTTAAGACAAGGATTGAAGTGTTCCCGGATATTCCGGGTCTCGTGGATTTCTTTGAAAAACTGCCGGAATATGATACGGCTATGTACACCCACAAGAAAATGAAGACCAACAGCGAAACCTCCCTTGCTGTCTTAAAAGAGGTACTGCCTCTTCTTTCGAAGCAGGAGGATTACTCTAACGACGCCCTTTATCAGATGCTTTGTGAGTTTGTATCGGAAAAGGGGTATAAAAACGGATATGTGCTCTGGCCGATCCGTACTGCGGTTTCCGGCAGGCAGATGACACCTGCGGGAGCAACGGAGATCATGGAAATCCTCGGAAAAGAGGAATCTTTAAAAAGAATACAAAAAGGAATCGAACTGCTGGAAAATGCCTAAGAAGGACAGCATTTCCCGCTCGGATCCCGGGCAGGGCAGAGCGATTCGTCACGGAGCCGGTCCCATGCTTGTCTTAGCGGGGCCGGGTTCCGGCAAAACCCATGTCATCACACATCGTATACGGTATCTCATTTCAGAGTGCCGGATCCCACCCAATGAAATTTTAGTCATAACCTTTACAAAAGCCGCCGCACTGGAAATGCAGGCAAGGGCAAATCATCTGATCAGACAGAGTTCTTATGTGCAGTTTGGCACCTTTCATTCAGTTTTTTACCAGATTCTGAAAAGAACACAAACCCACCGTAAATTTACACTGGTTTCCGACAGGGAGAGAACGAAGTTTATAAAAGAAGTGCTGGAAAGCGTTGCAGGCAAAGAAGAAAATCCGGAGATGCAGGCAGAACGGTATATCAAAGCCATCAGTCAGAGTAAAAACAGGCTGCCTGGAAAAGAAAACAGGGATATGGGCAATGATCCCAAAACAGAGGAAATAAAAACACTGGAAAAAGTCCTGCGCATTTATGATGAATGGCTTAAGGAAACGCAGAAGCTGGACTTTGACGATATGCTCAGGCTGTGCTATTTTTATCTGCGGGATAATCTAAAGGAGAGGGAAAAGTGGCAGAAACGGTTTTCTTATATTCTCATTGATGAATTTCAGGACATTAATCCCCTGCAATATGAAACGGTCAAGCTATTGTCGGGAAACCGGAATCTTTTTGCGGTAGGGGATGATGACCAGGCAATTTACGGATTCCGGGGAGCGGATCCCTTTATGATGAAGCGGTTTGAACAGGAATTTGGGGCAGAGGTTGTCAGGCTGAACGTCAATTACCGCTGCAGCGGCAAAATTACAGAGGCGGCAGGACGGTTTATCAGCCATAACAGGAACCGTTTTCCAAAGGAGATCATCCCTTTCAAGGAGGCAGGGGAGGAAATCTGTATCATGGAATTCCCTGATGAGCAGGCGGAGCTTGAATTTTTAAAAGAAAATTTGGAGAACTATAAAAGGGGACATCCTGGCAAAACCCAGGCGGTGCTTGCAAGGACAAACGGGATGCTGGAAAGCTGCAGAAAGCTGTCAGGAAAAAAGAAAAATCCTTTGTGGGAGGATGTGGCGGCGTATCTGGCTTTTATAAACTGCGGCAGAAAACGGGAGGATTTTTTAAAGATCATGAATAAACCGGTGCGTTATATCAGCAGGAATGTGCTCATAGAGCCGGTAATAGATTTTAAAAGGATCATAAACAGGCTGGAACAAAAACCATGGATACAAAAAAGAGCGGGGGAACTGGAAAAACAGGTAAACTTTGCCGAAGGGCTGGATCTTAAGGGACAGCTGTACTATATCTGGAAAGCATTGGGCTACGGACAATATGCAAAAGAATGCTGCGGCAGCTATCCGGAAAAGATAAAGGAAAATGCAGCATGGTTTGCAGACCTGCTGGGGGCTGCAGAAGGATGCAGGGATTTTTCCGACCTGCAGGAAGTCATGGAAAAAAGGGGGCAGGGAAGAAAATCCGGGAAGGAAGTCGAAGAACAGGAGGAAAAAGAAAGGAAAGAACAGGAGGAAAAAGAAGGGAAAAAACAGGAGGAAAGAAAGGGTGAACAGGAAGGGAGCGTACATATGCTGACCTACCATGGTGCGAAGGGACTGGAATTTGACCGGGTCTACCTGCCGGATTTAAATTACGGAAAGGTGCCTCACGGAAGAATGCTGACAAAGGAAGAACTGGAGGAGGAGAGACGGATGTTCTATGTAGCCATGACAAGAGCAAAGGAGAGCCTTGTGCTGCTTTACGTAAAAAACCAGACGCGCTCTCCCTTTCTGACAGAAATATAAACAAACAGGACAAAAAGGATCATTCTTCGGCATTATCCCCATCGATCAGCTCATCAAACTCACAGCTGTCCAGATATTCGTCAAATGCCTCCTCCACTTTTTCAAACTCTGCGTCATCTTCAATGTAGGAAAGGACCGGCTCTTTGTCAGGATCCGACAGATCCTCTTTATAGCCGTAAAACCATACGTTTCCGTCGTTGTTTTCCCCGTTTTCGTCTAAAGGCATCAAGGCGATATAATCTTTGGACTCTACGGTAAAAATGGTAACAACGGCACAGGTAACGCTTTTTCCGCCGTCCAGTTCCAACGTAACGGTCATTTCTTCTCCCTGAATTTCTTCAAATTCATTTTCTTTTTTCATTCATTTCTTCAGGATATTATGGTATAAATCCTTTCTCCTTTCATAAAATAGGGGCATATCAGGCATTCGTAAGGGCATACGGTATAAAAACTGATACAGCCGCAATTTAAGAAATTATAACATGTCCGCAAAAAAAAGTATATGCAAAAATGGGAAGAGCGGCCTGGGGAGGATAAAGAAAGCTTTAATGCCGGAAAGTGGCAAAAATAAGCAGAAAGTGTCAGATAAATTGTTGACAATATAGGAAATTGTTCCTAAAATATAAAGAAAAGGGCTTGTCCTGAGGGGAAGGGGAGCGATAAATATGCAGTTAACATTTGAAGAGAGCATGGAAAGGGCAAAGGATATTTTATCATCAGCCGACAGGATCGTTGCTTTGCTGGGAGTCGGAGTTGTTATGGAGTGCGGGGCATTAAACTATCTGAACAATGAGGTAATTTACAGGGTTGAAGATACATATCACAGGAGTCCGGATGAAATTATGTCAACCGGTTTTTACAGCGCCAGGACGGAGAAGTTTTTCCAGTATTACAAGGAGGAGTATCTGGCGGATAAATGCAGGCCCAATGAAACCTTTCAGGCGCTGAAGTTTTTGGATGACCAGGGAAGGCTTGCGGCATGTATTACCAAAAATACCCACGGACTGGAAAAGGAGATAGGGATCAAAAAGGTAATTGAATTATACGGAAGCAGGAATGTAAACTGGTGTACCAAATGCAGAAAGCGGTTTCCCATGGAATATATTCTGAAGGCAAAAGGCGTTCCGGTCTGCGATGAATGCCAGAGCCCTATCCGCCCGGGAATCCGCCTGTACGGCGAGATGATCCGGAATGATGTAATGACTGAGGCGGCCAATGCCTGTCAGGAAGCGGATGCCCTGATCGTTCTGGGAACGAATTTTTATGATTCCATGGTTCGTTTCGCTATAAATCATTACAGGGGAGATAAGCTGATCCTGGTCAGCAAACACGAGCATTTCAGGGATAAGAGCGCTGATATTGTGATTCATGAGGAAGTAAGGGATATTCTTCCCAAGCTGGTACTTTCTTAACCATAAAGATTGTGTTATACTGTTATTAAGCATAAGATGATTGTTTTGACGGGAGAAGAGGATGAGCAGCAGGGAAAAAGCATGCAGATTTGAAGTGAAAAAAGGCCGTTTGTATCAAATTGGAGTTCACAGGGTACAAGATGGCCTTTCAATTGTCAGCGATATAAAGGGAAAGAAAAAAAGCGGTATTTTGATTTATCCGGAGGGCGAAAAAGAAGTAAAGATCCCTTTTTTGGAAGAATACCTGATAGGGGATTTATACTGCCTGTTTTTACCCGGTTTTCCTTATAACAATTTTTCGTATCTTTTTTACAGAGATGATGAATATGTTACGGATCATTACGGAAGATTATTGGATTCATCAAAGAAATTCGGAAATCCGGGAAGAAGGAATGCTCCTGTTAAGTGCATTTTCAGGGAAGAAGATTATGATTGGGAGGAGGATACGCCTCTTGGGATTCCCTACCATGAATCCATACTGTACAAGATTCATATGCGTGGATTTACAATGCATCCTTCTTCGAAGGTAAAGAACAGGGGGACGTTTGCAGGGCTTAGGGAAAAGATTCCTTATCTGAAGGATTTGGGGATTACTGCCGTGGAAAGCATGCCCATTTACGAGTTTGAGGACGTTATTTACAATCCTTCCTATATTCAGGCGGATGAAGCGCTTCTGCCTTTTCTGGATACGGAGAAAAGGACCTGGGAACATAAGGTCAATTACTGGGGATACTGCGAGGGCCATTACATGGCTCCTAAGAGAGCTTATGCCGCTTCGGAAAGGCCGGATACGGAATGTAAGGACATGATAAAGGACCTGCACAAAAACGGCATAGAGTTTATTATGCAGATTTATTTTCCGGATAAGATCAGGCCGGGGTTTATTCTGGATGTATGCCGGTTCTGGGTCATGGAGTATCACGTGGACGGGTTTAAGCTTATGGGAGGAAAGCTTCCGGTAAGGCTCCTTGCCACCGACCCTTATTTAAAGAAAACGAAACTGATCGTGGAATCCATGAATCAGGAAAATATATATGAAGGATGCGACTTAAATACCTCTTTTAAAAATCTGGCGGTTACGCCGGAAGCTTTCCGGTATGATATCAGAAAATTTTTAAAAGGCGATGAGGATATGCTGCCTGCCGTTATGGAGCATTTCAGGAAGAATCCCAGGGAATATGGCGTGGTCAACGAGATCACTTCTTATCAGGGCTTTACCCTTGCGGATCTGGTTTCCTATGACAGGAAGCACAATGAGGCTAACGGGGAAGGCAACAGGGACGGAAACGATTATAATTACAGCTGGAATTGCGGAGTGGAGGGAAAGACCCGCAAAAAACAGATCTTGTCCTTAAGACAGCAGCAGTGCAAAAATGCGTTACTGATGCTGTTTCTTGCCCAGGGAACGCCCTGTCTGCTTGCGGGAGACGAGTTTGGAAATTCAGCCGGCGGAAATAATAATCCATACTGTCAGGATAATGCGGTAAGCTGGCTGAACTGGAAACACAATACATCCCAGAGCGAACTGCAGGAATTCGTCAGGGAACTGATCGCTTTAAGAAAAGCCCATCCGATCCTGCATATGGAAGAGCAGTTCAAAATGATGGACTATATATCCTGCGGCTGCCCGGATCTTTCCTATCACGGAGAACATGCATGGTATCCGGGGTTTGAGAATTATAACAGGCATATGGGGGTCATGTATTGCGGCAAATATGCCAGGATCAATAAAAGGAAGGAAGACGCTTTCTTTTATGTGGCATATAATACTCACTGGGTAGAACATGAATTTGCCCTGCCAAGGCTTCCGGCGGGATTGAAATGGAGGGTCGCCATGGGATCGGGGAAATTGCCGGTCTTAAAGCCGGAAAACGATGATACGGTAAAAGAAAATGACGAGAAAAAGCAGTACCATATCATAACGGCGCCCAGGACTGTTGTAGTATTGATCGGAAAATAGCGGTGGAATATGAAAGCATTTAAACATTTTAAAACAATCACATATCATAAATTCCTTGTCATGCAGGGATGCTTTAAGGTGGGACTGTATTATCAGGGCATTATGCACGATCTATCAAAATATATGCCTTCGGAGTTTTTAGTGGGCGCAAAATATTATCAGGGAAACAGAAGCCCTAATAATGCGGAAAGAGAGGCTATAGGCTATTCTTCCGCATGGCTGCACCATAAAGGGCGTAACAGGCATCATTTTGAGTATTGGATCGATTACAGCACCCGGGAAATAGAAGGGGGCATGGCTCCGGCGCCTATGCCGGTCAAGTATGTGATCGAGATGTTTATGGACAGGATCGCCGCCTCCAAGGTGTACCAAAAGGAAAACTATAACGATGCAAAGCCTCTTGAGTATTTCCTGGGGGGAAAGGACTGCCTGATGCATGAGAAGACCAGGAAGCAGCTGCTTGTGTTATTGAGGATGCTTGCAAAAGAAGGAGAAGAGGCTACCTTTTCTTATATCAGGCATGTCATACTAAAAAAATAAAGATCCTGACATAAAAAAAGCAATGTTTAAAATAAAAATCAAAGGGATTTTTCTGGGTAAAGTCACACTTTATACAAAAAAGCATAGCTTACAGTATAAAGGAGTGAAAAAATATGAATTGTTTATGGTTGATCATTTTACTTGCGCTGTGCGGCGGAAATTCCTGCGGCTGTGAAAGAAACGGCGGGAATAACAATTCCTGCGGGTGCGGCAGAAGAGGCGATGACAGAAGAGGACGTGATTCTGACTGCGGATGCGGCAGAAGAGAAAGGGAAGATGACTGCGGCTGTGACGACGGCCCAAGGAGAAGAGGCATGACAAGTATGCCCGCTTTCGGCAGAAATCAGGACAGCGATACCTGCGGCTGTGATATACAGGAAGAATGCTGATTCTTTCCGGATATTGAAGCGGTATTTACGCCTCGTTTCCCCTGTTCGGGGAACGGGGCGTAAATTGTGTATTTATGTAACGAACCAAAAAATTCCTTAACAAGGAGAATCTTTAATGATATAATTTTACTCAGTAAAGAGAAATGGAGCGTAGGGCGGATATGAACAGAGAAAAATATGTAGCTTATGTTTCAACCTATACCATGAATGATAACCACGGTATAACCATTTATGATGTGGATATGGCAAAGGGCAGATTTATAGAGAAGGCACAGGTGGAGATTACCAACTCCTCTTATGTAACGATCTCCCACAATCAGAAATATCTGTATTCCATAACGGATTTCGGAGTGGAATCATACGGTATTTTAAAGGATGGCAGTCTTTCGCTTATCAATCACGGTTTTATCAACGGCATGAGAGGATGTTATCTGTCTACGGACTACGAGGATAAATATCTTTTTGTGGCAGGATATCATGACGGAAAGATCACGGTACTCCGCTTAAATGATGATGGCGGAATCGGAGAAATTACAGATGAGATCTATCATAAAGGTCTGGGAAGCATTGCAGAACGCAATTTCAGGCCTCATGTCAGTTGCGTTAAGATGACGAGGGATAACAAATATCTTATGGCGGCGGATCTGGGAATGGACCATACCAATGTATATCGTTTGGATCACGGGACAGGGAAACTGAAAATGGTAGATGTGATCAGGAGCGAACAGGAATCCGCACCCCGACATATAAAGATGACAAAGGACGGCAGATTCGTATATATCGTACATGAGATCAAAAATTATATTGACGTTTATTCCTACGAGGAAATAAATGACAATCCCGAATTTACCAAGGTAGCCACCTATCCCACACTAAATGATTATCATGCGAAGGGCTCGGCAGCCAGCGCGCTGAATTTCTCCGAAGACGAGGAATATCTGGTCAGCAGTACGGCAGGGGATAACAGCGTGGTCCTGTTTAAGATCGATCATGAAACGGGGGAACTGAAGAAGCTGTTCTGCCTGCCCATCAGCGGGGAATATCCCAAGGATGCGGCGTTATTCCCGGACAATAAACATCTGGTTTCCTTAAATCATGAATCGGACACGCTTACATTCTTTCATGTGGATACGGACAAGGGACTTCTTGTTATGAACGGAAAGGAAATGAAAATAGACAGGCCCAATTGCATTATTTTTCATAAGCTTGCAAAGTAAAGAGGCTGTTGTAAAACCATGGTTCCAACAGCCCCGCCCCTTGCGGCAGTCTGCTTAAAATCTTGAGACAGGATAAAGCGGGCTGTTAACAGGGGTATATTTTTTTGAGATGATCCATGCGGGAATGCATGTTTTCGAACATCAGGTCAAGAAGGGTAAGGGCGGTCATGGTTTCCACCACCACTACGGCCCGGGGGACGATAATGGGGTCGTGGCGTCCTTTGATGTTGACGGAAATCTCTTCGCCTGAGCGGCTGACGGTCTCCTGGGTCCTGTAAATGGAAGGAGTAGGCTTTATGTGCGCTCTTAAGACGATCCTGTCTCCGTCGCTGATGCCCCCCAGGATCCCTCCTGCGTGATTGGTCTTCTTTGTAACATTTCCCCCCTTTATGGTAAATGCATCGTTATTTTCACTGCCTAATCGGGCGGAAACTTCAGTGCCGTCCCCGATCTCAAAAGCCTTTACAGCGCCAATGGACATGATCGCATGGGCGAGTCTGGCATCCAATTTGTCAAAGACGGGTTCTCCGATACCGGCAGGAATATGGTCGACGACACATTCGATCACGCCCCCGGCGGAATCGGTGTCCTTCATGCACCGGTCCAAAAATTCCCCGGCTTTTTGGGCAGCCGCTTTATCGGGCATAGCCGTAGGGTTTTGGGTAATGAAAGAAGGGTCAAAATTTTCATAATCGATGGCAACGGGACCGATGGAGCGGGTATAGGCAAGAATGTTTATGCCAAGCTCCTTTAATATTTTTGCGGCAATGGCGCCTCCGGCCACTCTTCCTATGGTTTCGCGTCCGGAAGAACGGCCGCCCCCGCGGTAATCCCGGAATCCGTATTTGGCGTCAAAGGTATAATCGGCATGTCCGGGGCGGTAAAAAGAAGCGATCTCGCTGTAGTCGCCGGAACGCTGGGAAGTGTTACGGACTAACAGGGCAATGGGAGTGCCGGTGGTCTTTCCTTCAAACACGCCCGAAAGGAGTTCTACAGCGTCGCTTTCCGCCCGTTTGGTGGCATATTTGGAATTTCCCGGCTTACGCCTGTCCAAATAAACTTGTATATCTTCAGGGGAAAGGGAAAGACCTGCCGGAACGCCGTCCACAACGACGCCGATGCCCTCCCCGTGGGATTCTCCGAAGGTCTGTATGGTAAACTGTTTTCCGAAAATTGAACCTGACATATGTTTTATTCCTCACAATTATATGGATTTTAATTTATCGCCGGTATTATGCGGCCGATATGGGTATTATATAAGATTTTGTGATTTGCCGCAACTTGGAATATATTAGACAGGGAAAAAGACTGACAAACTGTTACAAATATGCTATTATAACAGCAGTGTGGCTGCTGATGACGATTTAAGTATTTGATTGACCGGGTATTGAAGATAATGAAACGAAACAGATTTAAAGATACTGATGGAAAAAAAGAAAAGAATAAAGAGCCTGTCAAAAACAGAAAGAAGTTTTCTTTTAAATACAAACTGTTATGCTGTATTGTTTTGTGTGCCGTTTATGCAGGCGGGTGCAGCTTTATCTGGGATGCCATATCCGTAAACGTCTTTGCCTACAGCGCACTGGACGAGGCGGGACCGTATGGGGATGAAGAAGGCATGCGGGAAGAAGATGAGTGGAAATATACGGGCCTTGAGGTGGCGGAAATCTATGGGAATATGGACTTTTTGGGGAATGAATCGGAAGAAGGGTATGCCCATGGAGAAGATGATTACAGTTCCGACAGGATTACCATAGACGATATCTTATCGGGAAATTCCATTTCGGAAAATGCTCTGGAAGATCCCGAAGAGGATAGAGAATTGTCAAAGGACGACTGGCGGCTGGTGCTGATCAATAAGCAGCATGCCATTCCCGATGATTATACTTTTACATTTGGAAGTATACATACACCTAAGGGCGCTATGAGGTGTGACGAAAGGATCATTCCCGATCTTTTGAATATGATGAAAGCGGCAAAGGAGGAAGGCATCACGCTGGAAATACGCTCTCCTTACAGGGATATGAACAGGCAGGTATATTTATTTAACAGAAAGATAAAGGAATATATGCGGCAGGGGCTGTCCTATATGGACGCTTATGCAATTTCCTCAAAGACCGTCACGGTGCCCGGGGCATCGGAGCACCAGATCGGTCTGGCGTTGGATATTACCTGTGACACCCATACCGATCTGACCAAAAGCTTCGGAGAGACGGAAGCGGGAAAATGGCTGGCGGAGCATGGCTGTGAATACGGATTTATTGTCAGATATCCAGAGGGCAAGGAGTATGTGACGGGGATTGAATACGAGCCGTGGCATTTACGGTATGTGGGAGTGGAAGCGGCCACTATTATTACCGGGGAAGGAATTACACTGGAAGAATTTGTGGCTTCCTTAGAGGACTGGAGATAATATGTACGAATTATTGAAAAAAGAGGGAAGGGCCAAAAGAGGGCGCTTTCATACGGTGCACGGCTGCGTCGAAACGCCTGTTTTCATGAACGTGGGGACGGCGGCGGCCATTAAAGGCGCTGTTTCTACGGAGGATTTAGAGCAGATCGGGACGCAGGTGGAGCTATCCAATACCTATCATCTTCATGTAAGGCCGGGAGACGAGGTCGTGAAGAAAATGGGAGGACTGCACCGGTTCATGAGCTGGGACAGGCCGATCTTGACAGATTCCGGCGGATTTCAGGTGTTTTCCCTGGCCGGGCTTCGGAGCATAAAAGAAGAAGGGGTAACCTTTCGCTCCCATATTGACGGCAGGAAGATATTTATGGGACCGGAGGAGAGCATGAGGATCCAATCCAATCTGGCATCCACCATTGCCATGGCTTTTGACGAATGTGCGCCGGCCCTTGCGGACCGGGATTATGTAACAAGATCCGTAGAGCGAACCACAAGATGGCTCTGGCGCTGTAAGGCGGAAATGGACAGGCTGAACGGGCTGGATACTACGATCAACAGAGAGCAGCTGCTCTTTGGAATCAACCAGGGAGCGGTTTTTCCCGATATCCGTATTGAACATGCCAAAAGGATCTCGGAGCTTGATCTGCCGGGATATGCCATTGGCGGTCTGGCGGTAGGGGAAAGCCATGAAGAGATGTACCATATACTGGATGAAACCGTTCCTTATCTGCCTGAAAACAAACCCACCTATCTCATGGGAGTGGGAACACCCGCCAACATTTTGGAGGCGGTGGACCGTGGTGTGGATTTCTTTGACTGCGTATACCCTACCAGAAACGGAAGGCACGCCCATTTGTATACCCGCTTCGGAAAGATCAATCTGCTGAACGCCAGATATGAAACAGATGATAGGCCTATAGAGGAGGGATGTAAATGTCCCGCCTGCAGGCGCTACTCAAGGGCTTATATCAGACATCTTCTGAAGGCAAAAGAGATGCTCGGAATGCGGCTCTGCGTGCTGCATAACCTGTATTTTTACAACCATTTGATGGAGGATATCAGGAAGGCGCTGGATGAAGGCCGTTTTTCGGAATTTAAGAAGGAAATGCTTGATTCCATAAACATTTTATAAAAATACTTGAAGAAATGTAATATTTTGTGTATGATGTGTTTTAGTTGATTACAGATTTGGAGGTCCGTTATGGGAATTTTATTAAGTGAAGCAGGTGGAACAGCGGATGCCGCAGCATCAGGCGGCATGGGCGGCTGGGGAATATGGTTGTTATATGGCGGTTTTATCGTGGTCATGATTTTTATGATGACCGGTCCCCAGAAGAAGGAGCAGAAAAGGCTGAAAGCAATGCTCTCTACCATGGAGATCGGAGACAGCGTTTATACGACCAGCGGTTTTTACGGAATGGTTATCGATATTTCTGAGGACAGCGTTATCGTTGAATTCGGAAACAACAAAAACTGCCGTATCCCTATGAGCAAAAATGCTATTGCCCAGGTGGAAAAGCCCGGTGCGGAATAGATTCCGGCTCAAGACAGAAAAACCGATCTTTCAAAGGATTCAAAAAAGAAAGGGTCTTTCACAAAATACCGATGGTTTTGTGCAGGCTCTTTTTATTTTTTATTGCAGGAGCGGTCAGATATATCCATTGTTTATGACGGATATTACCGGAAGTTATAAAAAGGGCTTTTGCTATGAAATGTATTGATAATTAGCGGATTTTCCTATATGATAAAAAAGACGGATTCAGAAACGGAGGATGGAAAATGGAATTAAATATTGTATGTATTCCGGGAGACGGAATCGGTCCCGAAATCGTAAGGGAGGCCAAAAAAGTACTGGATGCGGTAGGCGCCAGGTTTGGCCACAGCATGAAATATACGGATATTTTAATGGGAGGCGCATCCATTGATGCACATGGTGTGCCGTTGACAGACGAAGCAGTGGAAACGGCTAAGGGAGCCGATGCGGTTTTAATGGGTTCCATCGGCGGCAATACGACCACCAGCCCCTGGTATCAGCTTCCACCCAATTTGAGACCGGAAGCGGGGCTGCTTGCTTTGCGGAAAGCCTTAAATCTTTTCGCTAATTTAAGACCTGCGGTTTTATATGACGAGCTGGCGGGAGCTTGTCCCTTAAAGGAAGAGATCTCCAAAGCGGGATTTGATATGATGATCATGAGGGAATTGACCGGCGGACTTTATTTCGGGGAGAGAAAAACGGAGGAAGTGAACGGAAAACTGGTGGCCGTGGATACGCTGACCTATTCCGAGGACGAGATCCGCAGGATCGCCGTTAAGGGCTTTGATATCGCCATGAAGAGAAAGAAAAAGGTTACTAGCGTGGATAAGGCAAACGTGCTGGATTCCTCCAGACTTTGGAGAAAGGTCGTGGAAGAGGTAGCAAAGGACTATCCGGAAGTTTCCTTGGAGCATATGTTAGTGGACAATTGCGCCATGCAGCTTGTAAAAGATCCGGCGCAGTTTGACGTGATCTTAACGGAAAATATGTTTGGGGACATTTTGTCGGACGAAGCCAGTATGGTTACGGGCTCTATCGGTATGTTAGCATCAGCTTCCTTAAATGATACGAAGTTCGGACTTTACGAACCGAGCCACGGAAGCGCTCCGGACATTGCGGGAATGGATATTGCTAACCCTATTGCCACGGTCCTCTCCGCATCCATGATGTTAAGATATTCCTTTGATCTGGATAAAGAGGCGGATGCCATAGACAAAGCGGTAGAGCAGGTGTTAAAGGACGGATACCGCACGGTTGACATTATGCCCAAGGAAGAAAGCGAAAAGGGTAAATTTACCCAAGTCGGATGCAGCAAAATGGGAGATCTGCTGGCTGAAAGGATTTAAAGTCAGGGCAAAGATCGAATGAGAAAATTCATACAGTATATTTGTTAAGTACAAAATGTATTACAGACATGAAAAGCACGTTTGTGATGAAATAAATGATTGATAAAATGAGAAAGGATGAAGAAAATGAGAAGTGACAGCGTAAAAACAGGGGTTGCACAGGCGCCTCACAGAAGCCTGTTTAATGCTTTGGGCTATACGGAAGAGGAAAGACAGAGACCTTTGATCGGTATTGTCTGTTCTTATAATGAAATTGTTCCCGGCCACATGAATCTGGATAAGATCTGTGACGCAGTCAAAATGGGCGTTGCCATGGCAGGCGGCACACCGGTCATGTTTCCCGCCATCGCAGTCTGCGACGGAATCGCCATGGGACATATCGGCATGAAATATTCCCTTGTTACCAGGGACCTGATCGCAGACAGCACGGAATGTATGGCAATGGCACACGGCTTTGACGGACTTGTCATGATACCCAACTGCGATAAAAACGTACCCGGACTTTTGATGGCGGCGGCAAGGGTCAATATCCCGACTATTTTTGTTTCCGGCGGCCCCATGCTTGCGGGAAGGGTCAAAGGAGAAAAGAGAAGCCTTTCCAGTATGTTTGAGGCGGTAGGAAGCGTTGCGGCAGGTAATATGACAATGGAAGATCTTTGTGAATTTGAGGAAAAGGTCTGCCCTACCTGCGGTTCCTGCTCCGGTATGTATACGGCTAACTCCATGAACTGTTTAACGGAGGCTTTAGGCATGGGCTTAAAAGGAAACGGCACTATTCCGGCGGTCTACAGCGAGAGGATCCGGCTTGCAAAGCATGCGGGCATGAAGATCATGGAGCTGGTAGAGAAAAATATCAAGCCCAGGGATATTATGACAGAAAAAGCATTTATGAACGCTTTAACGGTGGATATGGCATTGGGGTGCTCCACAAATTCCATGCTGCACCTTCCGGCAATCGCCCATGAAGCAGGCGTGGAGCTGGATCTGGATATTGCCAATGAATTATCCGCAAAAACCCCCAACCTCTGTCATCTGGCTCCGGCAGGTCCCACTTATATGGAGGATCTAAACGAAGCCGGCGGCGTTTATGCGGTCATGAATGAATTGAATAAGAAAAACCTTCTGCATACGGATCTGATTACAGTTACAGGCAGGACGATAGGAGAAAATATTGAAGGCTGTATCAATAAAAATCCGGAGGTTATCCGCCCGGTTGAGAATCCTTATTCGGAAACAGGCGGTATTGCGGTATTAAAGGGTAATCTGGCTCCTGACAGCGGTGTAGTCAAACGGTCTGCCGTTGTGGAAGAAATGATGGTCCATGAAGGACCTGCCAGGGTTTTTGACTGTGAAGAGGATGCGATCGCTGCTATCAAAGGCGGCAAGATCGTGGCGGGAGACGTTGTCGTCATCCGGTATGAAGGACCCAAAGGCGGTCCCGGCATGAGAGAGATGTTAAATCCTACTTCTGCAATTGCAGGCATGGGCTTGGGATCCAGCGTTGCACTGATCACGGACGGCCGTTTTTCAGGCGCATCGAGGGGCGCGTCCATCGGACATGTATCTCCTGAGGCGGCAGTAGGAGGCCCCATCGCCCTTGTAAAGGAAGGAGACATTATCAGCATCAATATTCCGGAAAATAAACTGGAAGTAAAGATCTCCGATGAGGAAATGGCAGAGAGAAGAGCAAAATGGCAGCCCAGGGAGCCCCAGATCACCACAGGTTATCTTGCGCGCTACAGAGAGCTTGTAACAAGCGGTAACAGAGGGGCCATCTTGGAGATCAAATAAGCGGATGGAAAACAATTTACCGGATCGGATCATCGATCGGGTAAAGACAGAAAGGATGATAAAATGCAGTTAACAGGTGCGGAAATCGTTATAGAGTGTTTAAAGGAACAGGGAGTGGATACGGTATTCGGTTATCCCGGAGGGACCATTTTAAATGTATACGATGCGCTGTATAAGCACAGCGATGAGATCCGTCATGTGCTCACATCCCACGAACAGGGAGCGGCCCATGCGGCGGACGGTTATGCAAGGGCAACGGGAAAGACCGGGGTCTGTATGGCCACAAGCGGACCGGGGGCAACCAATCTGGTTACCGGGATCGCCACGGCGTATATGGATTCCATTCCGGTAGTGGCAATTACGGCAAATGTAAATCTCCCTTCATTGGGAAAGGATTCCTTCCAGGAGGTGGATATTGCCGGCGTGACCATGCCCATTACCAAGCACGGATATATTGTAAAGGATGTCAACCAGCTGGCGGATACCTTAAGAAAGGCTTTTGAGATCGCAGGGAGCGGAAGGCCGGGGCCGGTATTGGTGGATATTACCAAAGACGTAACTGCCAATACGGCGGAATTTACTCCTAAAACGCCCGAGCCTTTGGAGAAAAGATCCAATTATACGGAAGAAGACTTAAAAAATGCGGCTGAGCTGATCAATAACGCAAAGAAACCCTTTATTTTTGTAGGGGGCGGCGCAGTCTTATCCGGAGCATCCGGGGAAGTGCGGGCTTTGGCAAAGAAGCTTGAAGCGCCGGTATGTGATTCCCTTATGGGAAAAGGTGTTTTTGACGGCCGTGATCCTTTATATACGGGGATGCTGGGCATGCACGGAACAAAGGCGTCCAATCTGGGAGTATCGGAATGCGACCTGCTCATTGCCCTGGGCGTAAGATTTTCGGACCGTGTTATCGGAAACCCGAAGAAATTTGCAGAAAATGCAAAGATCATCCATATTGACATAGATGCGGCGGAAATCAACAAAAACATAAAGACAGATGCGTCTGTGGTAGGCGATCTGAAAGAGGTTTTAGGCGCTTTAAACAAAATGATCGATGTGGAGCCCAACAAGGAATGGGCAAAGCATGTGGAAGGTTATAAAGAAAAATATCCCTTAAAATATGAGGAAGGGACTTTAAGCTGTCCTTATTTTATCGAGCAGATAGATAAGGCCACAGAAGGAAAAGCCATCATTACCACGGATGTGGGACAGCATCAGATGTGGGCGGCGCAGTTTTACCGGTATTCAGAGCCGAGGACCTTCCTTTCTTCCGGGGGCCTGGGCACCATGGGATATGGCTTGGGAGCCTGCATCGGCGCAAAGCTCGGCAGACCGGATAAAACGGTCATCAATATTGCGGGAGACGGATGTTTCCGTATGAATATGCAGGAGCTTGCCACGGCAGGACGTTACAATATACCTATTGTGGAGGTTGTCATCAACAATCAGGTGTTAGGTATGGTAAGACAATGGCAGACCCTGTTTTACGGGCACAGATATTCCCAGACCATCTTAAATGATGCGGTGGATTATTGTAAGGTGGCGGAGGCTTTGGGATGTGTGGCATATAAGGTCACAAAGAAGGAAGAAGCCCTTCCCGCCATCAAAGAAGCCATAGCATGCGGAAGGCCTGCATTGATCGAAGTTGTGATCCATGAGGATGACAAGGTATTCCCTATGGTTTCCCCGGGAGCGCCCATCAGTGAAGTTTTTGATGCGGATGATATGAAAGAGGCATAGTTTTCTGATAAATACGATAAAATGTTGTGATGAAGTAATTTATTGCAGAGGGCACTTATGAGGAAAAAACTTCTGACGGTTCTGGCGATCTTAACCTTTACGCCGGTGTGTATGATATTGCTGATTTATTTCGGGCTCGTGTGGTATTATGAGGGCACCTATATGAACGGCATAACCATTAACGAGGTCTATGCCACGGGCAAAACACCGGAAGAAATGAATGAAATACTCCTTGCAAAAACAGATGAGGCATCCTTTACCGTTACGGATAAATTCGGGAAAGCCTATGAGATCCCCATAGAGGATATGGACTTTACTTATACATATCTGAATGAATTGAATAAGATTAAAAGAGGGCAGAACCCCCTGCAATGGGGATTGACCTTAGTAAACGGGGAAAACGAGCATCATACCATTACGCCGGAAGGGAAATGCGATACGAAGGCCCTTGCGGATTACCTGATGTCCATGGAGCTTTTGCAGAACCAGACGGATCCTGACAGGATCAGGGTGGAGATCGTCAGGGAAAAGGACGGCTATGCCCTGGTGGATGAAACCCAGAACCTTTTGGATAAGGATGCGGCGGTGGAAGCTGTGGAAGAGGCTGTTTTAAAGGGAGAACGGTATCTGAACCTGGAGGACGCAGGCTGCTATATCGAAGTGGAATACACAAAGGAAATGCTGCATACCCTGGATATTTGGGAAAAGGTTGAAAAAATGCAGGACGCCCGGATCGTCTGCCGTTTTTATGACGGGGACGAGGTTATAGACGCTTCCGTGATCTGCGGCTGGATCCTTTTGGATGAAGACGGAGAGTTCCTTTTGGATGATAACGGGGAACTGATGCTCGACGAAGAAGCGGTGGAAAAATATGTGGCGGATCTTGCAAAAGCCCATGACAGCGCGGAAGGTCCCTGGACCTTTAACCCTACGAGGGGTGGGACCATTACCATTGAGAAGGGCAATTACGGCTATAAGCTGAATCAGAAAAAGCAGAAGGAAGCCCTCATAGAACAGGTCTATGCACACCGAAGCGTGGAAGAGGATGCAATCTACAGCCAGAGGGGCTGGGGAAGCGGAAAAGACGATATCGGGGATACCTATATCGAAGTGGACATGTCGGAACAGACCATGTATTATTATAAGGACGGAGAACTGCAGTTATCCACTCCTGTGGTAACGGGCAATACCGGAAAGGGAAACGGAACGCCCCAGAGGGTCTGCTATGTTTATTACAAGCAGAGAAACCGGACCCTGATCGGGGAGGATTACAGGACTCCCGTATCCTACTGGATGGCGGTTTACGGCAATATCGGCATTCACGACGCTACATGGAGAGGAAAATTCGGAGGGAATATTTATAAGACCAACGGCTCCCACGGATGCATCAATACGCCTATGAAAGCGGTAAGCCAGCTCTATGAATCGGTGGAAGAAGGCACGCCTGTCGTTATGTTTTATTAAAATAACCATTGACGAAAAAAATATAGAAAGGTACAATGGAATTTAGATTTTATAAGAGGAGGGACCAGAAGTGTCCAGAGTTTACAATTTTTCAGCAGGTCCGGCAGTTTTACCTGAAGAAGTATTAAAAGAAGCTGCAGATGAAATGTTAGATTATAAAGGAAGCGGTATGTCCGTTATGGAAATGAGCCACCGCTCCAAGGTATATGACGGCATTATAAAAGAAGCCGAGGCGGATTTAAGGGAGCTTATGAATATTCCCGATAATTACAAGGTCCTGTTTTTACAGGGGGGCGCCAGCCAGCAGTTTGCCATGATTCCCATGAATCTGATGAAGAATAAGAAGGCAGGTTATGTGGTAACGGGACAGTGGGCAAAGAAAGCATTTCAGGAGGCAAAGCTTTACGGCGAAGCCATTGAGCTTGCATCAAGTGCGGATAAGACATTTTCTTACATACCCGACTGCAGCGATCTGGATATTCCCGATGATGTGGACTATGTTTATATTTGTGAAAACAATACCATTTACGGGACAAAATTCCATACGCTGCCCAATACCAAGGGACATACTCTTGTTGCGGATGTATCCTCATGCTTTTTGTCAGAGCCTGTGGATGTGACCAAATACGGCGTGATCTACGGCGGAGTACAAAAGAACGTGGGACCCGCAGGCGTGGTCATCTGCATTATCCGTGAGGATCTGATTACGGAGGATGTACTGCCCGGCACGCCTACCATGCTGCGTTATAAGATCCATGCGGATGCAGAGTCTTTATACAATACGCCCCCCTGCTACGGCATTTATATGTGCGGCAAGGTATTTAAGTGGTTAAAGAAAATGGGCGGCCTTTCCGTTATGAAGGAACGAAATGAGGAAAAGGCAAAGATTTTATATGATTTCCTGGATGAAAGCAGGCTGTTCAAAGGAACGGTTGTAAAAGAGGACCGTTCCCTGATGAATGTTCCTTTTGTAACGGGAAATGAAGAACTGGATGCAAAATTTGTAAAGGAAGCGGCAGAAGCAGGCTTTGTAAATTTAAAGGGACACAGAAGCGTAGGCGGCATGCGTGCATCCATTTACAATGCGATGCCCAAGGAAGGCGTTATAAAGCTGGTTGAGTTCATGAAGAAATTCGAAGCGGAAAACGCATAAAGTAAATTGTATCGAATCATACAGGAAAGAAGGATAAAAAAGTGTTTCAGTATTATTGTCTCAATCCGATCGCACAGGTCGGTCTTGATAAATTTGGCGAAGGATATGAAAAAACAGATGATGTAAATACCGCAGAAGGCATTCTTGTTAGAAGTGCGGATATGCACTCCATGGAGTTTTCAGATAAGCTCTTGGCTGTTGTAAGGGCAGGAGCGGGAGTTAACAATATTCCTTTGGAGGAGTGCGCAAAGAAAGGGATCGTGGTATTTAATACGCCCGGAGCCAACGCCAATGCGGTAAAGGAACTGGTAATCAGCGGTATGCTCCTTGCCTGCCGTGATATTACGGGCGGTATCGACTGGGTAAAGACCCAGAGTGAAAATCCCGATGTGGCAAAGGCAGCGGAGAAGGAAAAGAAAAAATTTGCGGGGACCGAGATCATGGGCAAAAAGCTGGGTATCATCGGTCTGGGCGCCATTGGTGTAAAGGTAGCAAATGCCGCTAAGCATCTGGGAATGGAAGTATACGGCTATGACCCTTATCTTTCCGTGGATGCCGCATGGAGCTTGAGCAGGGATGTAAAGCATGTGCTCAATGTAGAGGATATATACAAAGAGTGCGATTTCATTACCATTCATGTACCTGCGCTGGATTCTACCAAGGGCATGATCAACAAAGATACCATCGATATGATGAAGGATGGCGTGGTCATCTTGAATTTTGCAAGAGATGTGCTTTGTAAGGAAGAAGATGTCCTTGCCGGAATTGCTTCCGGTAAGATCCGCAAATATGTAACGGATTTCCCCAACACCATTACGACAGGAAAAGAAGGCTGTATCGTAACACCCCATATTGGTGCGTCTACAGAGGAATCCGAAGATAATTGTGCGGTCATGGGCGTTAAGGAAATGGTAAATTACTTAGAAAACGGCAATATCAAGAACAGCGTGAACTATCCTGCGCTTGATATGGGCGTTTGTGAAAAAGCAGGGCGTGTTGCGGTATTCCACAAAAATATTGCCAACATGATCACGAAGCTTACAGGATGCTTTGGAGATGTGGATATTAATATTTCGGATATGTTAAGCAAATCCAGAGGGGATTTTGCGGTATCCATGTTTGATATCGAGGAGCCCGCTACGGAAGCCGTCATCAATAAGATCGCTGCCGTTAACGGCGTGTTCCGTGTGCGTGTCGTAAAATAAAAAAATAATTGACCTGTTTTCGGGATTTCCGGTCTATAGCCGTTGTCCATAGAAAAAAGAGGCAGATAAAAGAGCCGTTGTGTTTCGTAAGAAATTCATAACGGCTCTTTTTTGCGGTCTCTTTTTTCGTTTTAGGAGTTGAAGGAACAAGGCTATTTGTTTATAATGATTTTATTGAAAATGTTATAAGTAGAAATTTCGGATAGAACTGCAGGAGGGCAACATGAATGGAACAGTATTTGATCTGGAAGGTTTTGGGAATCGAAGAAACAGTCGATGAAAATGAGATCAGGCAGGCATACCGCGAAAAGCTGTCGGGAGTAAATCCGGAGGAGGATCAGGCAGGTTTCATGCGCCTCAGAGAGGCCTATGAGCAGGCAATAGAATATGCGAGGGGACAAGAAGAGCAGTCTGACGATATGGAGGAACTGAAAAACGGCAGCGAAGTGGACCGTTTTATTTACCGTATCTACAAAATATATGAAGATATTGAGACGAGGAAGAATCCTGTAAAATGGCAGGAGGCGTTTACGGACGACATATGCGACGGGCTGGATTCCGATGTGCCGGAGCAGCTTCTTGTATTTATTATGAGCCATCACTATATGCCCATGGAGGTATGGAAGGCAATTGATGATAAATTTCATTATATGGACGATCTGGAGGTATTGAAAGAAAAATTTCCGGAAGATTTCTTAAATTATGTGAAATATAAGACCGGGCATGAGGAGTTTATTGACTTTACCATTTTTTCGGGGGATACAAGCGACCATGTGGATGATTATCTGAATAAATATTTTGACCTGAAGGCTTTGGTAGACCAGGGAGCGGCGGAAAACAAGGATAAGATCCCGGGAGCCATAACGGCTTTGGAGGACTATAATGTCTACTATCCTTATGCGGATGCGGAGAAGCTGCGGTATTTTTATCTGACCGATCCGGAAAGCAGGGAATCTGAGATTTTGGAGCTTGCAGGTTCTTTATATGAAGATTACGGAGAAAACCAGTACATTGCTTATTACTGTGGAGAAGCTTATGAAAAGTGTAAGCGCATGGACGAGGCGGAAAAGATCTGGAAAAAGATCCTGGAAACCGAACCTGACCACTATATGGCAAAATACGGGATCGCTAAAATAATGGCGGACAGGGAAGAATTTGCGGAGGCGAAGGAATATTGCCTGGACCTTTTGGATGTGGATGACAGGAGCCAGGAGCTTCGGGAATTCCTTGATTCATTAAATGAAAAGCTCATTGCGATCTATACGGAGCAGCTAAAGGAAAACGGGGATGATTTTCCCACAACCAATAAACTGGCATGGTGTCATTTCCAGATGCAGGATTATAAAAAGGTGGAGGATCTTTTAAACCATGTGCCGGAAAAATACCGGGAGGAATATGATTACATAAATCTGATCGGACGGAACTATCTGGCAATGGATGATTATGACAATGCCATGAAATATCTTCCAAGATGGAGAGAAATGATAGAAGAAACGGAGGATGACGGCTCCAAAGAATCTCAGAAGCGGCTGAACAGAAAGGGTTTTTCTTATTTTGCCATCGGTTTCTGCCAGTGGAACCAGAATCTGATTCCCGAGGCAACGGAGAACCTGTTTAAAAGCTTTGAGCTTGAAAAGCAGTTAAATGCAAAGCTTTCCTATATGGATCAGATGGCGCAGTTCTATCTGGACGGGGGAAGCTATGACCAGGCCGTTGATATGTGTACGAAGATCATCGGTATGGACAGGAATTATTATCCGGCTTATGTAAGGAGACAGCAGGCCTATTTTGAACAGAAGAACGGACAGGGAGTCGTTGACGACTTTTATGAGTGTATCCGTCTCTATCAGGGATACGTAAAGCCGTATGTCCTGGCATATAAGACTTTCTATTTTTACAGGCAGTATGAAGATGCGGCAGGTATTTTAAAGCGTGTCAGGGAGGCAGGGCTTGAAAGTGACGAACTGAAGTTATATCAGTTTAAGGTACGGAGAGTGACAAAGACAGGGCGCGAAAACTGGCTGCAGACTCTTGAAGAACTGACACAATTTAAGGAAGCCTACTTTGCAAAAAAGAATACGCAGAAAGAAGAAGGAACGACCGAAAGCGAAGAGGAGCAGAAAACCGAAAGCGATCTGGAAGAACCGGCAGAGCTGTTTTTGGAGATCGCTTTGCTTTACTGGAATGTGGACGATACGGATGCGGCACTGAAGGCTGTGGAGGAAGGGATTTCTCTTTATGGGGATAACAACAGCCTGGTCTGGCTGAAGGCCGATATTTTGATGGATCTGGAGAAGTATCAGGAGGCCCTGGGGCTTTACCGCAGGATCCTGGACGAAGAGGATGATAATCCGAGCTTGCATATTAATGTGGGAAAATGTCTGGACAAAATAGGACAGGGACGGATGAATGATAAGGCGGAGGACGCTTTGCGGGAATATGAGAAGGCTTATGAGATCAATCCCCGCCATTCGGAAGTGAATTTCCTGATCATGCGCATCTATAAACGTAAATTTATGTATGACGGCGGCACCAGGGAGTCATATGACAAGGCGCTCTTTCATGCAAGCGCACAGCTTGAGATTTCAGAGGACGCCTATTACTATATCGAGAGAGGCCTGGTATATGAAGAGGGACATGAGCTGGATAAAGCCCTGGCTGATTTTTTGGAGGCGGCAAAGCTGGAACCGGATAATATTTATGCCCATAACAATGCGGGGAATATCTGCCGTAAGATGCGTAAGTTCGATCTGGCGCTTAAGGAGTTTGAGACGGCTATGAAGCTTCCCAATGAAAACCAGAATGTCTGGGTATATTCCAATATGGCGGAATTGCTGGAGACCATGGGAGAGTATAAAAAGGCGCTGGAATATATGTTAAAGCAGGTAGAAGTATTTCCGAACAGCCGGTATCTGTTAGAAAATCTGGCACGTCAGTATGAACGGGCAAAAAGATATGCCAGTGCAATAAGCACCTATGAAAAGATGAGAAAGCTGGGATATATCAGGGATTATGAGCTTTCTTATAATGTCGCGGGATGTCATTATCTGGCGGGAAGCAATATGGCGGCAAAGAGGCAGTACTTAAAGGCCATTTCCCTTGCAGAGAAGGAAGGAAACGGACTTTTGGAATGTTATGATGAGTACGGGGATTTCTGCCGTGATACAGGCCGGTTCAAGGAGGCTTTGGAGGCTTATGAAAAGTGTCTTTCTCTGGCTGATAAGAAGGATAGTTATACTATCAGAAACCGCATCATGGATATTGCCGAGGTATATTATGAAATGGACAATAAGGAGAAGGCGGCGGAATATGCAAAGAAATATCTGGATATGACCGTTGAAGTACACGGCAGCCTTAAGGAAAGGGTGGAGGGAAACCGAAAATACTGCCCGGCCAGAGCCTATTCCGTTGCCATGTGCCTGATGATGACGGGAGATCTTGACGAGGCGGAAAAGTACCAGCAGATCGTTATGAACAGCTATCAATGCCATGACTGTCATCACGGAAAATGTTTCGAGGCCTATTATGGGGAAGGCCTGATCATGGAAGCTGTGGGTAATTTGCAGAGGGCTTTTGAATTGTTGAAAGAGGCTCTTGAGATCAAAGGCGATTATCCCGAATGCAACAGAGCGCTGCAGAGAGTGGCAAAAAAGTTAAGAAAACACTAATAGACGAGGAGAATAGATAAAGTAAAATGATCGTAGGAATTGATTTGGGAACAACAAACAGTCTTGTAGCGTATTTTTCGGATGAAGGGCCGAAAATCATTCCTAACAGACTTGGTAAAAATTTAACACCGTCCATAGTCAGCATAGATGAGGACGAACAGGTTTATGTAGGAGAGACTGCAAGGGAGAGAATGCTTTTATATCCCGACAGTGCGGCGGCTGTTTTTAAAAGGGACATGGGGAGCGACAGAAGGTTCCAGCTTCTGCACAAGCAGTTCAGGGCCGAGGAATTATCCGCCCTTGTATTAAAAGCGTTGAAGGAGGATGCAGAGGCTTATCTTCACGAGCCGGTCACGGAAGCGGTAATCAGCGTGCCCGCTTATTTCAATGATGACAGGAGAAAGGCCACCAAGCGGGCGGGAGAACTGGCGGGGCTTAAGGTGGAGCGTATCATCAGCGAGCCTACTGCGGCAGCTGTTGCTTATGGCCTGTACCAGAGCCGTGAAAACGCCAAATTCCTTGTATTCGATCTGGGCGGCGGCACCTTTGACGTTTCCATTCTGGAATTGTATGATTCCATTATTGAAGTGCGGGCCGTTGCAGGAGATAATTTTTTGGGCGGCGAGGACTTTACGGAAATATTGGTGCAGTTGTTCTTTGATAAGTACAAGGAAATTGACAGAGAAAACCTTTCCTTCCACACCCTGCGCCACATTGCCAAGCAGGCGGAAATCTGCAAAAAAGGCTTCTCCGAAAGCAATACTTCCAAAATGGTCTGCAATATTGACGGGGAATCCTATGAGATGGGCATTACCGCAGAGGTATACGAAGCGGCCTGTGAGGAGCTTTTGGATAAGATGAAACAGCCCATCAAGAGGAGTCTGGCAGACGCCCATATCAAGGTTAAGGATATCGATAAGGTCGTTCTGGTGGGAGGCGCTACCAAGCTGTCCTTTGTCAGAAGATTTGTGGGAAAGATTTTCCGTACCATTCCCGATACAAATATCAATCCCGATGAAGCCGTCGCTTTAGGAGCGGCTGTCCAGGCCGCCATGAAGGAGCGTAACGCTCTGATCAAGGAAATCATCCTGACGGACGTCTGTCCCTTTACCCTGGGCACTGAGGTGGTGCTGGAGCGGGAGGAAAACGTATTTGAAGGCGGGCATTTCTGCCCCATTATTGAGCGGAATACCACAATTCCAGCAAGCCGCACGGAACGGCTTTATACGGTAAGGGACAATCAGACAAAGCTCAGGGTAAAAATTTTACAGGGAGAAAGCCGTTTTGCGGCCAACAACCTGCTTTTAGGGGAGCTGACCATTAAGATCCCTTCGGCCAAGGCAGGGGAAGAGCCTGTGGATGTAACCTATACCTATGATATCAATTCCATTCTGGAAGTAGAGATCAAGGTTGTCAGCACGGGAGAAAAGGTAAAACAGATCATAAAGGGCGGACAGACCCAGATGAGCGACGAGGAAATCGAAAAACGTATGCAGGAGATCGCTTATTTAAAGATCCATCCCAGAGAGAAGGAAGAAAACAAACTGCTGTTACTGCGGGGCGAACGTTTATATGAGGAAAGCCTCGGCAATGACCGCAGGATCGTGGAACGGGAGCTTCAGAAATTTGATGACGCCTTAAATACCAGGGATAACGGGAAAATTGAAGAGGCAAGGGAAGCATTCCGGATATTTTTGAAGGATTTTACGGAGGAGCTGTAAAGTACTTTGATACAAATATCTTGCCGGAAAGGCTATGATAGCAGGAGGTTTCCGGTAAAGCTTATAAAGCGTTGTAAAAGCAGCTTTTAGAATGGGGCAGAGAATACAAAAAATGGTTCTCTGCCACATTTTTTATATTGTATATAAGGGACTCTATCATATGATTATTTGCAAAATGAAAAATGCTTACAAGATTAGATAATGAGTGTGTCGAAAAAATGTATATTGACATTCGAAGAATCAAATGATAGTATTCTATCAAAGCATATATTTCTAATATTCTATTTGCACTTATCTTAGTGCATTCTGTTTTCTGCCGGAAGGCGTCTTGAAATCAATGCTTTTAAAATCCAATAAATATTATTTTAAAAGCGGGAGTTTCAGGAAAAAGAAAATAGATGGGTAACTCCTGCGTAAGGAGGTTACATATGAAGAAAGAAAAAGTTTATGAAATGGAAAAGAGCGCGCAGTTAAAAGGTGTGCAGTCAGAAGGTATGCAGTCAGAAAGCGTGCAGGAGGAATACACGAAAGATCAGGGATATGCAAAAGACATAAGTCCTCAGAAGAAGTACAAGGATACGGTGTTCCGTATGCTGTTCGGAAAAGAGGAAAGGGCGTTATCTTTGTACAACAGTGTTAACGGAACAGATTATAAGGATGCTTCGTCTTTACAGTTCAATACACTGGAAAATGCTGTATTTATGAATGTAAAAAATGATCTGTCTTTTGTGTTTGCAAGTTGTGTGAATCTGTATGAACATCAATCTACGGTGCCAGTGAACATGCCGCTTAGGGATCTGTTTTATATTGCGGATGTCTGGCAGAAGGAATTTATGAATAAGAGCAT